>Ga0308414_1000324_pt1 | contig 30431 bp, 26 predicted proteins | sample HotsprSampleOS50_FD_205667 | JGI IMG/M metagenome (GOLD analysis project Ga0308414, IMG submission 205667) | Hot spring phototrophic mat microbial communities from Octopus Spring, Yellowstone National Park, Wyoming, United States - 20090730_OS50 ...
TAATACATTAAACTTGCGTTAAGAATATGAAGAAAACTTTGCTCTCCTCCAATTTCTTTGTGCGCCTATGCTTTTCGTCCAAATCGGCTGGCATGATTCTTGCTAAGGCTTTTTTAATTTTTTTTTGATATGCTTTTTTAAGAGGGCACTTTGAAAATCGCTGCAGGAGATGTTTATTTTTGCGCTTTTCTCGACGCTAATTTGGGGTCAAATGCACACAACGGACAGTCGCACCGCATCGCTTTTTTCAAAAACCGAAGCGTATCGCACCATTTTTCCACATTTGCAACATCAGCTTTATCTCAACCACGCGGCCGTTAGTCCGCTATCGTCTCGTGTGGTGAATGCCATTCAGGGATACTTGTCAGAGCGCAGCGAGTGGGATGTGGAAAACTACACCACGAGACTTCTGCCCACGCTGAACTCGGCGCGCCAGCGTGTAGCATCGTTTATTCACTCTGAGCCGCATCAATTGGCGTTCGTGCCCAACACCAGCTACGCCCTCAATATCCTTGCGCAGGGACTGAAGTGGCAAAGCGGCGACCGCATCTTGCTCTATGAGCGAGAGTTTCCCGCCAATGTCTATCCTTTCCTCAACCTTAGAAAACACGGCGTTGAGATTGATTTTGTCTCATCGCGCCAAGGACAAATTTTGCTCGACGATATTGAAGCCAAACTGACCCCGCGCACGCGCCTTGTTTCCATGAGCTATGTGCAATTTCTGACTGGGTTTCGTCTTGAGCTTGCAGCACTGGCAGAGCTTTGCCATCGCCACGGGGCGCTTGTCTCGATTGATGCCATTCAGGCTTTGGGCGCCATGCCGATTGATTTCAAGCGCTCTGGCATTGATTTTCTTGCCGCTGGTTGCCACAAGTGGGCCATGTCGCCAATGGGCATTGGAATTATGGCGATGACCGATGCGCTGCTCGAGCAACTGGAGGCGCCATTTGTCGGCTGGCTGAGTGTCGAGGACGGCTGGGATTTTTTCAACTACGGTCAAGATTTACTCGATGATGCGCGTCGCCATGAACTGGGCACACAAAACTGGATTGGGCTGGTCGGCTTGAACGAAGCCTTTGCCCTGTTTCATGAGCTGGGTTCAGAGACGATTGCGGAAAAATTGCTGATGCTGTCCTCCCACCTTTGTCAGCGTTTGCAAGAAGAAGGGTTTCGCACTGCGTTTGTTGCCGAAAAGCAACACTGTTCGGGCATTGTCTCCATTCAAGGTTTAGCCAATCCATCAGATGTTCAGCAACAACTGATGCAAGCGCACATTGAGGTTTCCACACGCGAAGGGCTGCTGCGAGTTTCTCCGCATTTTTACAACACGATTGATGACCTTGAGCAGTTTTTAGCACAGCTCAAAGCTATTGTTCAACCTAAACCTATCTACAGATGACCCCACGAGAGGCTGTTATTGCGCTGTTGTCAGGCACCACGCTTTCGGCGGCTGACATGCAAAGTGTGGTTCGTGGCGTGATGCAAGGCGATGTCCCAGATGCCGTGATTGCCGCTTTGCTGGTGCTGCTGCGTCAGAAAGGGGAAACGATTGAAGAAATCTATGGCGCCGTGCAAGCCATTATGGAATTTGCCGACAAGATTTCTTTAGACCCACACGCAATTGACACCTGCGGCACAGGCGGCGATGCGGCTGGCACCTTCAACATTTCGACCATTGCGGCGATTCTTGCTTGCAGTGCGGGCGCAAAAGTTGCGAAACATGGCAATCGCTCGGTCTCCAGCAAGTGCGGTAGCGCCGATGTCTTGGAAGTGCTGGGCATTCAGGTTGAACTGCCCAAAGAAAAAATTGTTGAGGTCTTCAAGCAAACTCAATTCGCCTTCCTCTACGCTCCGCTTTATCACAAAGCCATGAAGCGTGTTGCAAGTGTGCGGCGCGATTTGGGTGTGCGCACCATTTTCAACATGCTCGGTCCGCTTGTCAATCCCGCTGGCATTTTGCGCCAAGTGGTCGGTGTCTATGACCGTGAGCTGACCGGAATGTTTGCACAAGTGCTCCGACAGCAAGGCGCCGAGCATTGCCTTATCGTTCATGGTGAAACCAAAGAGGGCTTGGCTTTAGATGAGCCCAGCATTTGCGGCGCAACTTTCATCTCGGAGCTTAAAGACGGAATCATTTCCAACTACACGGTTAACCCTGAAGATTTCGGCATGAAGCGCCAGCGTCTTGAAGAGTTGCGTGGTGGCAATGTGCAAGAAAACGCACAACTTATCTGGCAGATTCTTGAGCGCACCGCACCTGAAGCCAAAATTGATGCCGCCATTTACGCTGGTGGCTTTGCCATCTATGTCAGCGGGGTTGAACCCTCACTTGAGCGTGGCATTGCCAGAGCACGTGCAGAATTGGAAAGCGGTCGCGCCAAGCAAACCTTAGAGCACATCATTGACGCATATCGCCAAGTGGCAATGGCAGCGTCCACGACTTAGAAATTGGATTCATCGCGCCAACGGCTAAGTTTCCACACGCGGCTTGTGTCGTCCCTTACCAGTGTGAAGTTGGCATTGCCCGTTATCTCGAAGACTTCGTTGATGCGAAATCCGACCCGCAGTCGAAAACTCCTGACCACTTGCACTTGCCTCGCATCGCCATCTTGAAAGACAACTGTGTTCCAGCGCAGGTCTAAAATTTCAGCGCTGCGAAACAGTCCTAAGGTGGTTACAAGCTCTACATCGCGAGGCCAGATAACATCTACGCCGTTATCAAAATCGCGATAGACAAATGTGAATCGCTCCGAGAGCAATTGACTATACAGTGCTGTATCTCGAGTCAGATATGCAAACTCAAAGTTGCGAAAAAAGCCATCGACCGTTTTTTGGTCGCCCAGCCCCATGCCACTTCTTTCAGATTGCTCCAAGCGTGGCGCAAAAGGATTTATCGTGCAACTCCACAGCACTGCCGCCATACTGCCCAGCATCAGCGCTACTTGCCAAAGGCCTCGAAAGGCTTTCGCATTATCTTTTTGCCTTGCTTGTGTCACACTCGCCGCTTGCTCATTAACTTTGATGATGGTTTTGCATGACTCATAAACCGTGAAGTTAAAACTGTTGTTCTTTGCGCAAGAGATGAATTTGCTTAGATCGCATCACAAATTTCAAACACCAAACTCAAATGTCCGACCAAGCACAGCATTCTTTCTCTTCTGTCTCATCTGAATCAATTGGTGAGGTTTCTCGCCGAGAATTTCTCAAAGCATTTGCGACGGGCGGCGCTGTTCTTGCCTGCAGCAGTGCGCTGGCAACTCTTGTGGCTGCGTGCAGCAGCGGTGCCTCTGACTCTTCCACTCAAGCTCCACTGACGGGCGCTCGAGAGCAAATTACGCTGGCGAATGTGCCACAACTTCAAACGGTCGGCGGATTTTTGCGCCGCACCTTCCCAGGGCGAAATAACGGCCGTGATGTGCTCATCGTGCGGGTGGCACAAAGCGGCACGGATGCCTTCCGCACCGCATCGGTGGTCTGCACGCATCTGCAATGCAATGTTGAAAATCCGCAAGGCACGTCGGTGGTCTGTCTCTGTCACGGTTCTCGGTTTAGTGTCAGCGGTTCAAACTTTGGTGCCGTGCTCAATGGTCCAGCGGCTTCGCCACTTCAGACCTTTCCGACCAGTTTTGATGGCAGTGTCATCACCATTTCTTTTTGAATGAGCAATGGCGAGTCTCAATTGCTGCATGGCAGGCATTTTGCTTTTCTGTGCTTTCAGCAGTGTGGATGCACACGCTCAATTGAAGCGCAATCTGACAACGCAGATTTTTGCGGTGTCTTCGTCTTCCCAACAGTCTTTCGCTTGGGCTGTGGGTTCGCCTGCTTCTGACCCTCGTCTTCACGACTCTGCCCGATACGACTCTACTCGCGCCGAGACGCGCCCACGCGCATTGAAACTTTTGCCAGATCATCTCACCATTTTTGAATCGGTCTTATGGGGAAGCGCTGGCGTGTTTCGTGGGTTTTCGCCGCTGACTCCAGATGCGCGCCAGAGAGAGTTGGATTTTCGTCGCACCATGCTCTCGACGCATCAAGTCTTGGGCTTTGCCACCTTAGCGCTGATGAGTGCTTCAGTGGTATTTGGGCAGATTTTGCTCAACGACTACGAGGCGCTCCGCTTTGAGGAAGCTCTACGCAACCGTCAAACGCATCGCACACTGTCTATCATCACTTTTGGCACTTACATGAGCACAGCTGCCATGTCCACTTTTGCACCGCCGCCGCTCATTCGCCGTGATGAATGGAACACCGTTAGCACGCATAAGCTCTTTGCCATTTTTCACTTTTCAGGCATGGTTGCGCAGCCAATTTTAGCTATCATGGCAAGCAATTCTCGCGACCTTGAGCAAATTCGCGCCTTGCGCCGAGCCCATCAAATTGTCGGATACTTCACGCTTGCCGCCCTTGCCGCCGCCATGCTGACCCTAACCTTTTAAGGAACGCTCGTCTTTTGATAACTGTTTTGGCGTTAAATGTTTATGACAACCCTAACCGTAATTTTTCTTTCAATTCTGAACATTTGCCATAGTCGTATGCTTCAACAGCGTATCGTTGAGTCAACTTTTTCTGTTTTACCAAAACTGCGCGCCATCAAAGGCGAATCCGTCTTGAAGTATCATCTTTATCACCCGCTGCATGCCACAGAAGCCCAGACCCAAGACTTTCTCTGCGAAATTGACCTTGCAGAAGGCACGCAAGAGATTCTGGCCGTTCGTTTTGCTGCGGATGTTACCACCTTCGATAGCGGCAACTCCAGCCGCGATGCCCATGCATTAGAGGTGGTTGAAGCGCTACTCTATCCTGAAGTCTCGTTTCAAAGTTCAGCTATCGAGAATGCCAACGATGAGCTGCGTGTCAGTGGCGCGCTGTCCTTTCACGGGGTTACAAAAAACATTAGCTTTTCTGCTAAGAAAAAAATCGTGGGCTCGAAATTGATTGTCGAAGGCGACACCAACATCAGTCTTACAGAGTTTAAGGTTGAGCGCCCAGCCCTTTTGATGATTAGAGTCAATGATGCGCTTCGAATTTCTTTCACCATGGCATTTGCCTTGCCATGAGCAACATCTGCAGCATGTTCAGAAGCATCGGCTTTGTTGCGCTTTTCTTTGCCGCCGCACCACTCCTTTTTGCGCAGGGCTATGAGTTGCAATGCGAAGTAACGCTCAATGTTGAGCGCCTGCAATCAGAAGCACGCGTGCGCCTTGCCGGCTTTGCGCAGGTGGTGCGTAACTACATGAACAACTATCGCTGGACGAACTCCACAGAATTTGAGACCGATGAAGACCGCATCAAGTGTCAGATTGAATTCATTTTCATGGATGCCAACTTAGGGGCATCACCGCCGGTGTATTCCGCACAGGTTTTTATTGGCGTAACCCGTCCGATTTATCGCTCCACGCTTACGGCTTCGACCTTGCGCATGCTTGATGGGGCATTAGAATTTTCTTACAACGAGCAACAAGGGGTGCTGCTCCACAACGAGCTGGTGCATCATCCGCTGGCAAGTTTCTTGGATTTTTATGCAAATGTCATTATCGGCTACGATTTTGACACCTACCGCAAACTTTCTGGCACACCCTATTTTGAGAAAGCCCTGCGCATCAAACGCTTGGCACAAGAGCGCGGTCCTTTTCCACGGGGCTGGCAATTTGGCGACAATGGCGGGCTGAATCGTGCAGCGATGATTGATGAAATTCTCGATGCACGCTTTATCAAACTGCGGGAAATTCTTTACGACTACCACTACAACGGGTTAGATGAATTTTACCGTGACCCTAATGCCGCTCGGCAAACCATCTTGAACTGCATCAAAGAAATTGCCGAGATAGACACACGTTTTCCACGCAGTCTGTTCGTGCGGCGAATTTTCGAGTCAAAAGCCATTGAAATTTCGGAGGTTTTCAGGAGCGCCCCCTTAGCCATGCGCCAAGAACTTTTGGAAATTTTGCGCAAAGTCGATCCTTCTCGCCTGCAGCAAACCTATGAGCCGAACCTCGCTGGCGACCGCCCATAACCTCATCTGTTGGCACTTCTGCCAAGTGTTCACAAGAGCAGAGTTTTCGCAACGGTTTAGGTTGCTGGATTAGTAGGTGTTGCCACACGGTTTGGCTCTGCTGCGGACTCTTGCACTTGACTATTTTTCAAGCCATAGAAGAAGTAGATGGCTAATCCAATTACCAGCCACACAATCAAGCGCAGCCATGTATCCTCTGGCAGTGAGAACATCATTGACAGGCAGGTAACGATGCCAAGGATAGGCACAAGCGGCACAAGCGGCGTCTTGAACGCACGCGGTGCATCGGGCTGTGTTTTACGCATGACCATCACGCCGATGCAGACCAGCACAAAGGCGAAGAGCGTGCCAATGCTGGTCATTTCGCCCACCACCTGCACCGGCACAAATGCGGCAAAGAGACTTACAAAGACCATGAACAGCAAGTTGGACTTGTAGGGCGTGCGAAACTGTGGATGCACTTCCGAAAAGACTTTTGGCAACAGACGGTCTTTTGACATGGAGAAAAAGACACGTGACTGCCCCAACAGCATAACCAGAATGACCGATGAATATCCTGCCAAAATTGCAATGATGATGGCTTGTCCCAGCCAGCTGTATGGTGTTTTTGCAATGGCAATCGCTACTGGGGCGGCACTGCCTTTGAACTCGGTATAGTGCGCCATACCGGTCATGACATGCGAAAAGAGCACATAAAGAATGGTGCAAATCAGCAATGACCCCAAAATTCCGATGGGCATATCGCGCTGCGGATTTTTGGCTTCTTGAGCGGCGGTCGAGACGGCATCAAAGCCGATGAAGGCGAAGAACACCACGGCAGCACCGCGGAAAATTCCACTAATGCCGAAATGTCCAAACTCGCCAGTGTTTTCGGGAATATACGGCGTGTGATTTTCTGGATTGATAAATGCCCAGCCCAACACGATGAAGATAAGCACCACCGACACCTTCAGAATCACAATCAGCGCATTGACAAATGCCGACTCCTTTGTTCCCTTGACCAGCAGCAGTGAGATGGCAACCACAATGAACACCGCTGGCAAATTGAACAGACCCGAAACCATGGTGCCATCGGCTTGTTTTGCCATCTCCCATGGCGAGCAGGTCAATTGTGCGGGCAGATAGAGGTTGTAGCTTGCTAAGAGCTTGACCAAGTATTGCGACCAGCTGATGGAGACCGTTGCCGCACCGACTGCATATTCCAGCACCAAATCCCAGCCGATAATCCAAGCGATAAATTGTCCCATCGTGGCATATGAATAGGTATAAGCACTTCCAGCCACGGGAATCATGGAAGCAAATTCAGCGTAGCATAAGCCTGCAAAGGCACATCCGATAGCCCCAATTACGAAAGAGAGCGTCACGGCAGGCCCAGCATTGTTGGCAGCTGCCAGTCCCGTCAGCGAGAACAGTCCTGCGCCGATGATGGCGCCAATTCCCAGAGCGACTAAGTTGGTAGCGTTCAGCGTGCGCTTAAGCGTTGGAACTTCGCTATCGCCACCTACTCCAGCATCTTTCAGAAGTTGGGGGATTGACTTTGTTGCAAAGAGCGGATTTGCCACAGTTCGACTTCCTTTTTGTTGTTTTTGTTGTGTTGATTGCGCATGACTTCTACAAATTTATTATAGCAAAAATGCGCCCCGTTGCAAAGAGATTGTTGAACTTGCTGGCATGATTATCTGCTTCATGCAAAGGCTTTCTGAATGCGCATCACGGCTTTCTGCAATTCTTCCATAGATGCGGCATATGAGAGACGCAAATAGCCAGCCGCCCCAAAGCCATCGCCCGGCACGGTCGCCACCAAATGCTTTTTCAGCAGAAATTCAGCCACATCCGCAGATGTGCGCAGCATCATGCCATCGTAGGTCTTGCCCAGCAATGCTTCAACGGAGGGAAACATGTAAAAAGCCCCTTGTGGCAAATTCATCTTCAAGCCGTGCACTTTGGAAAGTTCAGCATAGACAAAATCGCGCCGTTTTTTGAACTCCTCTCGCATGACTTCTACCACACTTTGGTTGCCCATCAAGGCGGCGGCGGCGGCTTTTTGCGAAATGCTACTGGTATGCGAACTCATCTGCGACTGCAATTTTGCCGCCGCCTCAATAATCCATCGTGGCGCCGCAATGTAACCGACTCGCCACCCCGTCATGGAGTAGGTTTTAGAGACCGCATTGCTGGTGATGACTCGTTCGCGCATGCTCTCAATGCGTGCAGGCGAGAAATGCTCGACTTCACCATATGTGAAGCGGTCATACATCTCGTCCGAGAGCACGAAAATATCACGCCCTTCTAAGACATGCATAAGCGCACGAATCTCTGCCTCTGAATACATGGCACCTGTGGGGTTAGATGGCGAATTGAGAATGAGCATTTTGGTGTGTGGCGTAATCGCCGCCTCAAGTTGGGCTGGCGTTATCTTGAAGCCTTGCTCTACAGTTGTTGGCAAAATAACTGGCGTGGCATCAGCAATTTTGACCATCTCTGGGAAGCTCACCCAGTATGGGGCGGGAATAATCACTTCGTCACCTTCGTCGCAGAGCGCCAGCAACGCATTCATGATAGCTTGTTTGCCCCCTGTGCTGGTCAGAATCTCGTCAGGCGAATAGTTCAGGTGATTTTCTCGGCGAAGTTTCTCTGCAATCGCTTGACGCAACTCTGCAATGCCTTCTACCGCCGTGTAGCGCGTAAAGCCTTTGCGAATCGCCTCAATGGCGGCTTCACCGACAAAGTCGGGCGTTGGGAAGTCCGGCTCACCTGCCGATAGACTCACCACATCCAGCCCTTGACTCATCATCTTTTTGGCTTGCGCAGTAATCTGAAGCGTCGTTGACTCTTGCACACGCTTTGTGCGCTGCGCAAGAAATTTTTCGTGCTCGACGGTTACAGTTTCGGCGTTCAAGGTTCGTCCTCCGTTTTTTGCTCCGTGTTGAAATGATTGAATCCTTTCGAAAATGTTGAACCTATGCGCTCTGCTTGCCCTGCTGACTTAGCCTTAGCAATGAAGGCGCGCACTTTTTCATGGTCTTTCTTGCCCGCTTCTTTTTCCACGCCACTGGCCACATCGACTGCGTAAGGTCGGCTATAGCGCACCACCGCTTCCACATTCTCTGGATTGAGCCCGCCTGCCAAGATAACGTAGCCAAATTCTGAAATATCTTTGATAAGCGCTCGGGCGTGCTCCATATCCATGGTTTTGCCAGTGCCACCGTATTGCTTGGCGTCGTAGGTATCGAGCAGCACTGTGGTTGTTTCGGTGTGTTTCAGAAAGTCGCATGCCACTTGCGCACTAAACTGCGGACCCACACGAAAGGTTTGAATGGCTGGCACGGTGAGTTTTTTCACCTGACTGGCTGACATGCACTCGCCCACAAGCTGCACCGCTGTGAGCTTTACCGCTCGACTGATGCTTTCAATCTCCTCCATTTCTGCATTGACAAAGACGCCAACTTTTTCCACAAAGAGCGGCAACCGCTGGATAATGGACTTGGCATGGTGCACCGAAATTTGTCTTGGGCTTTTGTCGTAGAAAATAAATCCCAGTGCATCGGCACCCGCCTCTACGGCTACGCGTGCGTCTTCTAAGTTTGTAATGCCGCAGATTTTGACCCTCATGAATCGTTGCTATGTTCGGAGATTGCCCGCGTTGTCCCTGATTTTCGCTTAGGGCTTGAGCCAAGAAAAATACGGTTTTTCCGTGCTTGTTATTATTTTGCGTCGCTACTACGGTTTTGGCGTCATGAAAATAGCTTTTTACAGCTTTTTTTATATTTGTGCTGTAAAGATTTGCAAACAACCCGACTGCCGTAGCAAAATGGGATTCACCTTAGGTTTGAAGTGAATGGCAAGGTCGGCATGATTTGAAGATATGGAACCCAGCAGTAGTCATCAACACAATTTTGCGACTTCCGCAAACCACACCGGCAATTCTTCTGCATCTGCTGTTTCCGCTTCATCGCACGGCATCAAGGTCGTGGTCGTTACCTCTGTCATGCTCTCGTTTATCTCATTTTGGCGTGCCGCCGCTATTGTCTTAGGCGACTTGGGCTCAACGGCTTACTACATTGGCGGGATTACGGAGCGCGCCATTGGCGAAGCGGCGCCGTATTTCATCTTCGGCGTCATGATTTTTGCTTTTGCCGTCCGACTGGTCTACATAGAATCGTGCTCTATTTTTACGCGCGGCGGCGTCTATCGCGTGGTGCGCAATGTGCTCGGCGAAGGTTTTGCCAAAGTCGCCGTCTCCGCCTTGATGTTCGACTATATCCTTACCGGTCCAATCAGTTCAGTTTCTGCCGGTCAGTATTTAGCTGGTCTTATCAACAGTTTTCTGCCGACACTTGACATCCCATACAGCCTTGACCTTAATCTTTCTTCCCAACTTTTTGCCATAGCCATCATCGGATACTTTTGGTGGGTCAATACTCGGGGCATTACCGAGTCATCGTCGGCGGCACTGCACATCATACAAATCACTGGCGTGATGATTCTCATCATGCTGATTTGGTGCGGCTATACGATTTATGTGCGCGGTGCTGAGCTACCACGCTTTCTCATTTCCTTCAATGACGAATCTTTAGGGTTTCTGGCTCATACCAAACTGGGCGAAAGCCTGCTTTCTGGCACCACGCTTGGCGCAATTGGCATCATCATCGCACTTGGGCACTCCATGCTGGCTATGTCGGGCGAAGAATCGCTGGCGCAAGTCTATCGTGAAATTGCCGCGCCGAAACTGACCAATCTCAAACGCGCTGCCGTTGCCATTCTCCTCTTCAGTGTCAGTTTCACTGGCGTGTTTTCTTTTCTTGCCGTCATGATTATCCCCGATGAAGTGCGCCTTTCACAGTATGCCGATAATTTGCTCTCCGGCTTGGCTATGCATGTTGAAGCGCCAGAGTTTGTCCGACTCGGCTTGCAAGCGTTTGTGGTTCTTGTCGGTTTTCTGATTTTATCCAGCGCAGTCAATACCTCGTTTGTCGGCGCCAATGGGGTCTTAAATCGTGTTGCCGAAGATGGCATTCTTGCCGATTGGTTTCGCCGTCCGCATCCGGTGCATGGCACCACTTACCGCATGATTAACATGATTGCACTCTTTCAGCTCACCACAGTGATTTTGAGCGGCGGCAATGTGTATCTGCTTGGCGAAGCATATGCTTTCGGCGTCATCTGGAGTTTTGTCTTCAATGCGTTTGCCATGCTGGCGCTGCGCTTCAAGGACCGCCGACCACGCGAGTTCAAAGTGCCGCTCAACATCAAAATCGGTGATGTAGAATTTCCAGTTGGCATTTTGCTTGTGTTCACCGTGCTGCTCACCGTTGCGATTGCTAACCTTTTCACCAAGTCGGTTGCTACGGTCTCGGGGGTGCTTTTTACCATCTTTTTCCTCATTCTCTTCAGCGTCTCTGAAAAGCTCAATCGTCTTGCTAAAGCTCGCCGCATGCGAAATCCACGCGAGAATCTTTCGCTTGAAGATTTACAATCGCTTGAGAAATTCAACCAAGAAAATGGTCTTAACATCACGCCAGAATCCATCGGGTCAGAAAAGCCAAACCGCGTGCTTGTTGCCGTCAAGCGCTACACCAATCTGGAACATCTGGATAAATGCTTAGAAGTTACCGACACCGACAAGACCGACATCATTGTCATGACCGTGCGCGTGATGAATAAAGACCGCATTGCCTCTTTTGATACAGAAATGACGTCCGAAGAACGCAAACTCTTTACCGAAGTCGTCAACCTTGCCGAAGAATATGGCAAGCCAGTTATTCCGATTATCGTGCCCGGCTACAACGCATTTTACAGCATCGTTCACACCGCCAAAGAATTGGGCGTCAGCGAAGTCTACCTTGGCGAATCCCAGCGCTTTAGTATGGAAACGGAAATGGAAGAACTTGCCATGATTTGGGGTTATGAGCGCCCAGACGAACAGCGCAAAATTATGTTCCGCGTCTTCGATAATGAGCTACAAAAAGTGGAAGCAGAGCTTTAGGCTTTTTCTCAACTTCTTCTACTCTGACTTGCCTCAAACGCTTGCAAGCGTGCTTTGTCTTCTGGCGTATCAATATCCACCCTGCCATGCTGACATGGCACCACTTTGTGCGGGTGCTGCCGAATCAGACGCTGTGCGCCGCTTTCGCCTTGCAATTTCAACAGTTCAGACCAACATTCTTTTGCAAAGAGTGCTGGCACGCCCACTGCATCGGCATACCCAGATGCTACAATGGGTGCTTTCGTCTCATGCCATGTATTGATGAGTCGGTTCAGAAAACCCCGTTCAATGAAGGGCTGGTCGCAGAGCATGATGAGCGCCGCATCACTATCGTGCATTTGCAGTGCTTTAATGCCTTCACGAATGGAAGAGGCCATGCCTTCTTGCCAATGCGTATTTCTTACGATTTCTACACGCTCTGCCTGCCATGCACAGCGGCGCAACTCGGCTTCAATTTCTTCAGCAAATGCGCCTAAGACACACACCACGTGAGCCGCTTGTGTGGCGCAGGCTTCAGCCACCGCGTGGCAAATGAGCGAGGTTCCCGCAAAGCGTAGCAGTTGCTTTGGCTCTCCAAGTCGCTGCGAGGCGCCCGCTGCAAGTATCACCATGCCGACCTTTTTCACGCTTGCTACCATGCCGCATCATCATGAATAGGAGCTCGACGCTTGCGCAAAAATGAGCCCTGCCGCTGCTGCATCACGGCTTTGATTTCTGCCACAATCGAGAGCGCAATTTCTTCAGGAAACTCTGCCCCAATATCCAATCCGACTGGAGCATAAAGGGTTTTGAGGAGGTCATCACTTAGCGCAAGCTGTTTTTTTAGTTCGTTCAGCAGTTTTTCGGTGCGCGCTTTGGGTCCTAACACACCAAGGTAGGGAAGACGCAAGGGCAAGAGCTGCGCCAGAATTTGCATGTCATGCTCAAAGTTGTGCGTCATGACCACAGCGGCGGTTCGCTCGTTCACGCAAAGTTTTTCTGCCACCTCTTTGGCTGTGGCTACAAGCCGCCTATCTGCCGCTGCAAATTGCTCATGCCAAAGATGCGATGGTCTTCTTGCCACCACTGTTACCAGCCAGCCTAAGGCTTTCGCGAACTCTACAAGTGGCACTGCATCGTAGCCCGCACCGAAGATGACTAAATGTATCGGTGGCAATAGCACTTCAATCAAGGCTTCGGCGGTTGCATTTTGTGTTTTGTATTGCCGCACCTGTGAGCGACGCTGACTCAAGGCTTGATGGGCATCGGCTTTGAGCTGACCCAGCAGCACTTCATCGCAAATGTTGCTTTTGGCTTGTTGCGCTTCGCTGAGCCAAAGCGATTTGCCAATCTGATTTTTCAACTTGCCTTCCGCGGCATAGACGGTGGCAATAGCAAGGGGCTGTGGGACTTTCAGAAAATCGGCATAGTAGCTTAGGCGTTCATGCAGAACTGGTAAATGGCTTGGCTCAATGAGTAGCGCCAGCGCGCCATTGCAGCCCAAACCAAAATTGAATGGGCTCTCGTCTTCACCCAGCAAGTCGTAGATAACCAGCGATGCGTTTCCAGTTTGCATCGCAAATCGAGCTTTCTTTTGCACATCCCCTTCAAGGCATCCGCCTGAAATGGCACCAACTTTTCTGCCCGATTGGGTTAGCAACATTTTCGCCCCCACCCGCCGATACGACGACCCCTTCACCTTCACCAAAGTTGCCAACGCAAATGTTTCACCTTTCGCACGCGCACTCTCGGCGGCAGACACTATCTCTTTTAGTTCTTTCACGGTCTTGCTTTGAGCCGATTCTGGAAAACCCATCCTGCTGGACGAGAATACCTTATTCTAATGCCAAGAATAAGGCTTTCTTTCCATTAAAATCAGTTTTAGCTATTAAAATCAAGCTTAGCAGCAAACGTTTCCACCAAGCTTAACGGCAAACATTTTCACCATGCCTGAAACACACTTTGTTTAAGCCTTAAAATCAACTCGACAATGCCTTATAGTCGAGTCAACTATGCCTTAAAGTCAACTCAATGATGCGTTAAAGTCAAGTCGACTATGCGTTAAAGTTGTTTTGACTTTAAGGCGTAAATTTTTCTTCTGCCACGCCTTGTAGGGTTGATGGCAAGGCCTTACGAAAGGTAATGAGATAAGGCATAACGACGAGAAGCATCCACGCTGGATTCCTCGCTCTGGCTCAGCATGACAGAGAAGAAATGCGCAGCATGACACTTTGCCTCACTTTGTTTTCATGACATAGACGCCGTCCCAATCTTCTGGGAGGGTTTCTTCGGCAAGCATTTGGCAGCGTCGGATGTAGGTCTTGGAGGGACCATCGTCGGGAAAGCGTTTCAAAATTTCTTCAAAGCATTTTATGGCTTTTTTCCATTGCTGCTTGCGGTAGAGCGACAGGGCTTCGGCGAAGCGCTCAACTTTTTCTTGCTCCATCGGTGAAAGACCGCCTTTTTCGCAAAGCAGTTCATAAATCCGAATAGGGATAGCTTTGCCTTTGACACGCAGGTAGTCCAGCTCGCGAGCCTCAATCAAATCTTTGGCTTGTTGGTAGGTGCTTTCGCTGATGATGATGTTGGTGCCGTATTCTTTATTGACGCCTTCCAAGCGAGACGCCAGATTGACCGCATCGCCGATAACGGTGTAATCCAAGTGCATTTCAGAGCCAATGTTGCCGATGACCATTTTTCCCGTATTCAGACCGATGCGTGTTTGGAAGTGTGGCAGGTCGGCACTTTTCTTTTCGTAAAATGCTCGCAGTTGGCGCTGGATTTCAAGCGCGGTGAGGCAGGCAGATGCCGCATGCAGGTCTTTGGGAATCGGTGCACCAAAAATTGCCATAATGGCATCGCCGATGTATTTATCCACCATAGCTTCGCGGTCTAAGATGATGCGGCTGGCGACGGTGAAGTATTCGTTCAGAAATCGCACCAATTCCTTCGGCGAAAGCGTCTCGGAAATGCTGGTAAAACCCTCAATGTCGGAGAAAAACACAGTGGCTTCAATTTCTTTGCCGCCCAGCTCGACTTCATCGGGGTTGGCAATGATGCTATCAATGACGCGTGGACTAAGGTAGCGGTTAAACACTTTGCGCAGTTCCCGTTTCTGACTGCCTTCGGTGGCGTAGCTTATCACCGCCGACAAGGCAAATACCAACGCCAGCGCTGTGAGCGGAAACGCCACAGGCACCCACCAACGCATGAACACGAAAAGCAGATATGCCACGGCAAGATAGAGCAGGCTCCACACTAGCGTCAGCACCACACTGACACTGACTCGACTGCTCAGGAAAAAACTCACCGCCGCCACAAGAGCAAGACATGCCGCCAAAAGGTATTCTGCCCAGCGAGGCGGTTGCCGAAGATAGTGCGCATTGAGCAGATTAGAGAGCATCGTCGCATGAATTTCCATGCCGGGGTAAGGCTCCAGTGGCGTGAAAGGCGTCGGTTTGAAATCCAATAGTCCCGCTGCCGATGCCCCAATGATGACGTGCTTGTCGCGTAGCTCGTCGGGAGGAATATCTGGCACCTCTCCCTGCTCAACTTTGATGGCCGATGCAATCAGAGCGGCTATCGGATAGTATTTGAAAGCGCCCTGCGGACCGCCCTTGCCATACCAGTAAAGCAAAAATGTGCCATCGTTAGCCACAGGAATACGCTCGAGCAGGGAATCCAGATTGGTGATACCTTTTGAGAGCAGAAAACACCCAAGTCCGAAATAAGGCAGATACTTTTCACCAAGTTTGCACACAAGCGGCACACGCCGTGCAATGCCATCTCGGTCGCTCTGAAAATTGACGACACCTAACTTGGCACTGCCCTCTTGAAACATCGGAAGTGGCGCTTCAGCACCTTGGTAGGTCGGTATTGCATGGCGATGCGCATCAGTTACAGGCAAAAAATGCTTGGCGTGCACGCTTGTGTCCAAAGATGCCGCCGAGTCGCTTTCGGACAAATACACTGCTAAAAGTGAGCGACCATTTTCTTTGAGGGCTTCGGCAAATGCCTTATCGGATTCGATGGCATCGACATTGAGTCGGTCAAAGTCAGGCTGCGAAAATTCAATGTCGAAGGCAATTACGCGAGCACCGGCTTTGGTCAGGTAGCGTACCAATGCGGCATAGAACTCACGTGGCCACGGCCAGCTTTGTCCCTGCTTTTGGAAATAGGTCAGGCTACTTTGGTCAATTGCAGCAATGACGACTGAATTATCTTCCCGTTCCGCCCGATAGCCGCTAAGAAAGCGTGCATCGAGCAATTTTAACTCAACTATTTCTAACACCCCCGCTATCTGCAAAAGCACTGCTAAACCCAATCCCACCGCCGAGATGACTGCAATAAGCGTGGGCTTAGAGCGTTGCCATTGTCGCAAGCGCTGCTGAATGGGATGACCTGACATGAATCAATGCCCTTGTTTTAACAAAGTTGCAAAACGCTCGACGATGTTGCAAAACACCCCTTCATCATGCTTTTAATGCGCAGGCGGTTTAGCGCTGCCTTGAAGTTGCCTCGGCACGCCGAACGGTCTGACGAGGTCCTATCACTTGAACGGGCTGACTTTCATTGTGCCAGCGGTCAACAGCAGTAACAACATACTTGCCAGCATCGGTGCTACGGCTATGCCACACGGTATCGCGCACCACGGCCACAATACAGCGCGGGTCGTAAAGCGCCAAGCGCTGCTTGAGACTAAAACGATAGACCACGAAGTAAGCGGCAGTGTCTTTGTCCTGCGCCGGTTGTGGCTTTTGCCAAGTTAGCGTGATACCTGTGTCGCTACTCATCATCGTTAAGTTTTTGGGCGGGCGTGGCGGCACTCGGTCTTTCCACGGCATTGGTGGAATCAGCGCTGGGGTGCGGTAAAAATCATGCTTCAGCGAGTCTAATATGCCTAAAGGATTTTTTAGCAGTGAGCGCGTGCTGAAATAAATGCTACCTTTCACTGTCGGATTGGCTCGATTCAGTCGCAACTGATTCGGCAGTTCGGAAGGATTTTTCCACAGCGAATCTTGACCAATGCGATAAGCGCCTTGTCCGATGTAGAGATGCCTGCCAAACGAATTTCTACTCCACCACGCCACCATGACCTCGTAAGGCACACGCGTAAATCCAATCGCGAAATACAGTTGTGGGGCAACATAATCAATCCAACCTTTTTTTAGCCACTTGCGCACATCGGCATACAGGTAGTCGTAGGTCGGCTGACCAGCGGAAGTGGCTGAACCTGCTTTATCATCTTTCCGATTGCGCCACACGGCAAACGGGCTAATGCCAAATTTCACTTTCGGTTTAATGGACAAAATTTTTTGATGCACGGCTTCAATAAGCAAATCTACATTGTGTCGGCGCCAGTCTTCAATTGCAGTAAATCCGTTAGGGTATTGCCGAAAAGTTGCACTATCGGCACAAAAAGGTTCGTTGGGAATGTGATAAGGGTAGAAATAGTCATCAAAATGCACGGCATCTATGTCGTAGCGGCGGACCACATCGGCAATCAGCTCGGTGATGTAGTGCCGCACTTCTGGCAATCCGGGATTGAAGTATTTCTTTTTGCCGTATTGAAAAAACCACTCTGGCTTCAGAAAGGTGATATGGTCAGGCGCAAGGCTGGCGTTCTCGACATCAAACACGGCACGGTAAGGATTGAACCATGCGTGAAATTCCAAATTGCGTTGATGTGCCGACTCAATCATAAACGCCAGCACATCGTAGTATGGCTCAGGCGACTTGCCTTGCGTGCCAGTCAGCCACTCTGACCAAGGTTCGTGCGGACTGGGATAGAATGCATCGGCGGCAGGACGAATTTGCACCACCACCGCATTGATGCCACATTGCTTGAGCGTATCTAAAATGGCTTGAAATTCCAAGCGCTGCGAATCGGCTGGCAACCCTTTGCGAGATGGAAAATCAATGTTGCTGACGGTTGCAATCCATGCCGCACGAAATTCATACTTCGGCGGAATTTTTCCTTGCCACTTCACTTGCGCTTCAGCGAGCGCAGCACTAAAGGCGAGCATCATGCACACCAGCAGGCGCATAGGTTATGCCGTTTTTGATAAGCGCGCCAATGCTTGCTCATACTCGTCAGGCGTGTTGATGTTGGCAAGACTTTCCTTCGATTCAGGCAAGACCAGTTTGCAAGGATGGCTTAACAAAAATTTTCTGGGACAATTCTGACCTTTTGAGACCGTCTCCAATAAGCCTGAATAGCTTTTAGGCTCCCAAATCGCAATCAAGGGTTCAGGCAAATGGTCATCAGGGTTTTGGTAAGCTGTTGCCACTTTGTCGGGGTCACGCTGGCTAACCAAGTGCGCAATGAGTGCTTCATCCACAAATGGCAAATCGCAGGCGACGACTAACCACGCCACATCAGGTTTGTATTCCAATGCTGTGAGAATACCGCCTGCAGGACCGAGATTTTCGACCTTATCGAAGAGCACGTTCAAGTGTGGCTCGATGTGTTCAGCCTGCGAGCGACGGCAGGACACAAACACCGCTTCACAGAATTTCGAGAGCAGTCGGTAGCCATATTCACGCTGCGACACGCCATGATAGTTCAGCGACCCTTTGTCGCGACCCATGCGCGAGCTTTTTCCACCCGCTAAAACCAGTCCATAAAGCCCCATCATACTTTGAAATCGGATTTGCCTCCGCGTTTTTCAAGCAATTTAATTTCTTTGATGACAATTGCATGCGAGAGCGATTTGCACATGTCGTAGACTGTCAAGGCGGCAAGTGTTGCACCCGTGAGTGCTTCCATTTCTACGCCCGTTTTGCCGTGCAGTTCAGCCGTGCACTCAATGGCAATTTCAGTCGAGGAAATCGGCATAATCTCGATGCGGCAATTTTCCAAGCCCAGCGGATGACAGAGAGGAATAAGTTCGCCTGTTTTCTTAGCTGCCATCACGCCAGCGATGATAGCCGTTTGAAACACTGCTCCTTTCTTGGTGTGAATTTCTCCCTGTTGCAAGTGTGCTAAAATCGCTTCGCCCAGTTCCACAATTGCTCTGGCTTTTGCCATTCGGTGAGTGATAGGTTTTTCACTCACATTCACCATGATTGGGTTGCCAGCAGTATCAAGATGCGAAAATGGCTGGTCGGTTGGCATACGCTCTCTCAAAATTTTGGTCTCTTGTTTTCATAAACCTAACGCCAAAAAGATGTTCTTGCAAGAAGGACAAAGAACTGGGCAAACTGACCTCATTCTGTCGCAGAGCGATGTCCCTCTCTGTTCTGACTCGTCATGCTGAACGGAGCGAAGCATCCACGCTTCCCCGATTTGTCGTGCTGAACGGAGCACAAGCGAAGTGAAGCATCCAAAGTGGATTCCTCGCTGACGCTCGGCATAACCAAAGAGCGTGCAGCATGACCTAACCGAGGCTCGCTATGAGTGCACTGTGAAACCAGCTCATTGGAGGTCTTGCATGAGCAGTTCTGCGGCAAACTTGCCCGACAGGGTGACCATTGGCGTGCCGCCGCCCGGATGGGCGCTGCCTGTTGCCAAATACAGCCGTTTTACAAATGGCGAACGATTTTGCGGTCGCAGGAACGCCGCACTACGTGAGTTAGACGAGATACCATAGATTGACCCACGATACGCATTGTATTTGATTTGTAAATCCTGTGGGGTGAGCATCGCCTCAAACTCAATGCGGGATTCAATATCGCTGAACCCTAATGCTTTTAGCCGTTCAATTACCACGTTGCGGTATGCGTTTTTTTGGCGCGCCCAATCGAACTTATCGGAGAGATACGGTGCATTGACCAGCACGAACCAATTCTCTTTACCTCTTGGCGCATGCTCCACATCGCTTTTGCAGGAAATAGAGATGTAAATGGTGGGCTCGTGCGGCGGAATTTTATGCGTGAAAATGTCCGCAAATTCCTTTTCATAATCACGGCTAAAGAAGATGTTGTGATGCGAAAGGTGCGGATGTGCTTTCGCAAGACCTAAGCACAACACAAATCCAGAGCAGGAGGCTTCTAACGTTTGGAGCCGTGATGGTATCGCCTTTCCGTTTGGCAGGAGCGTCTGATAGAGGTGCATGGCGTCATCATTTGAGACAATGGCGTCTGCATAGACGGTTTCTCCATTTGCGAGCTCAATGCCAATGGCGGTTTTTTCTTTGAGCAGAATTTGCTTTACATCTTGGTTAAGGTGCAAGGTTGCGCCCAGTTCTTCAGCCACGCGGCGATAGGCTTCCGCCAAGCGATACATGCCACCGCGCACATAAAACCCTCCGAAAGCCAGTTCCACGAAGGGAATGACATTGAGCGTCGCTGGGGCTAAGTAAGGCGAGGCGCCCACATATGTTGGGAATCGGTCAAGGAACTGCACCAAGCGTTTATCACTAAAAAATTTTGCGTTGCTCTGATGCACCGTTGAAAATGCATCGATTTGGAAAAACTGCAACGGGTTGGTTTTGAAGAGTCTTGAGAATGTGAGCGGGTTGTAGATAAAGTTTTCCGCTGTGGCTTCATAGATTTTTTTGATGTAAGCAAAGTAGCGCTCAAAGTTTTTTATTTGCGTGGGAAAGACGCGAGCCACTTCTTCGCGCAGGCGATTGAGGTCGCAGTATGCGGTAAAGTCAGAGCCATCGGCAAAGAAGTATTTGCATGCCGCTTCCAACGGCACAAGTGTCAGGTAGTCGGAAAGTTGCTTGCCCACATCTTTGAAGAGGGTTTCAAAGACAAACGGCATGGTGAGGAGTGTTGGACCGGTATCAAAGCGATAGACGCCATCAGGGGAAGAGAGCTCTTGCATTTTGCCACCTACTGTGGCATTGCGCTCAAAAATATGCACCTCGTAGCCATGATAAGCAAGACGCATGGCTGCCGCCAGTCCACCCAACCCTGCACCAATAACGATGACTTTTTTTCGCACAACCTTTGTTTAGCGCTTTGTTTTGACCAAAATGTTCTGAAACCTCTCCAAATCCTCTAAAATCTTGCCCGTGCCGCGCGCCACGGCAGTTAAGGGGTCATCACCGACATAGACGGGAAGTTTTGTTTCGTGGCTGATGCGTTTGTCTAATCCTTTGATGAGCGCGCCACCGCCAGTAAGAATGATGCCTCTATCGAGAATGTCTGCCGAAAGCTCTGGCGGGGTTGCCTCCAAACAGCGGCGCACCGCATTGACAATTTGTGAAATAGGCTCAGCAATGGCTTCACGAATTTCAGGCGAACTGACATCGCGCTGCTCGGGCAAACTGGTTACCAAGTTTCTGCCCTTGACGGTGGCAATGAGCTCTTCTTCGAGTTCAAAGGCTGAACCGATTTTGATTTTAATTTCTTCGGCGGTGCGCTCGCCGATAGCAAGGTTATAGGTTTTGCGGAAGTGCTGCAAAATGGCATTTGTAATCTCATTGCCCGCCACGCGAATGGATTCACCAGCGGCAATGCCCGAGAGTGAAATGACCGCAATATCTGATGTGCCACCGCCGATGTCGACAATCATGTTACCATATGGGGCTTCAATATCCAGCCCATGCCCGATGGCAGCGGCCATTGGTTCTGCGACCAAGTAGACTTCCTTTGCGCCCGCATGTTCCGCTGAATCGCGAACTGCACGTTTTTCCACTTCCGTAATGCCAGAGGGAATGCCAATGACCATGCGGCGCAATGAACCCGAAAAATCTTTCAGAATCTTTCTTATCAATCCACGAATCAACTCCTCTGCTGCTTCATAGTCTGCAATCACTCCATCGCCCAGCGGTTTGACCGTGATAATATCGCGGTGGGTTTTCTCGTGCATCTGCCGAGCTTCATGACCGATAGCCACCACGCGGCGGGTCACTCGGTCGAACGCTACAATTGATGGCTCATTTAAAACAATCCCTTTGCCGCGAACATGCACCAGCGTATTTGCTGTGCCTAAGTCAATTGCAATGTCCTTTGACCAAAAGTCGAAGATGCCCATGGATTGAGTTGAAATGAGTGTCTGTTTGCCGCTATGTGTCTTTTTTGCGCCGCAAATTTACTCCAAAAACAAAGTGAGGTCAAATTTCCTTGAAGTGCCTCATAAATTTTTCGCAAAAATGTTATATTTTTGCCCCATCGTTTGGTGAGATAGCTCAGTTGGTTAGAGCACAGGATTCATAACCCTGAGGTCGAGGGTTCAAGTCCCTCTCTCACCACAGTTGCCCCACTGCCTTGCTCTTCGTCTCGATGCGTTCACGCTTGTCCTTTTCGGGCAACACTTTCCCGCAAAGGGTTTAGGGTTATGTGTAAAGCGCCATCAAGCATGACGCGTTGCCCTGTCAAGCCGTGCTTTAGCCTGCTCATGCAGGCTGCTGTTCAGCATGCACTCTATGTTCCATCTTGGCATCGAGTTTCTCTGCTACACTTTTGCCAGAGCGCGCCGCACCTTCCATGGAAGCCAGATAGTTCTGATAAGTGTAGTCGCCGCAGAGGAAAAAATTTTCAACAGGTGAGACTTGGTCAGGACGGTATTTATCAACACCCGGCACAGCTTTATAGACCGATTCAGGAATTTTCACGACAGTTGCTTTCAGCAAGTTTGCTTCACGCACTTTAGGGAAAAGCATGCGCAGCTCGTCCAACACTCGCCTGACAATAACATCATTTGGCAACTCCATCAAGTGATGCGCTGGCGCCAACACCAAACTTAACACGCTACCGCCCGTGGCTGTGCCCTGCCCTGCTTGATAGTCTTCTGGACACGTGATAGAGACATCCGCAAATGTGGCAAAGGTGGTGCCATGTGCAAACATCAAATTGTTTGTGTCAGTGATTTTTTTGTCGAACCACAACTGACAATTTGCTACTGGACTTCCCACAAAGTGGAACAGGTTGTAGAAATAGTCATGCTTGAGCCACGCTTTTGGAAGGAGCTTTTTCAGGCTATGCACGGGCAATGCCGAAATGTAAGCATCGGCTTCAACCCACCTTCCATCACTTAGCGCCACGCTGCAAATTGTGCCATCCTCATTGAGCTTGAATTCTTTTAGGCGCGCACTAAGAAAAATTTTTCCGCCTTTGGCTTCGATATACTCTCTCATGGGCGTAATCATGCTTTCGCCCGGGTTGGCTTTGAAAAAGCCGAAGCGCGCATCTTCGTAATTGCGACCGAAGTAGTTGAAAATCGTAATCATGGGTCGCGCCGAAATCACATTCGGCTCAATGAAATTGAGCGCCAGCGAAATCGGTCGCCACAGGCGCTGGAGTGAATGTTCCGTGCAGTGATGACGCGCATGCCATTCAGAGTAGGTGATGTGGTCTTGTGAGCGGAAGTATTCTTCATTGCCGAAGAGTAGAAGCGGTAGCAATCCACGAACGAGAGAGAGTTTATCGCGCCAAGTGATGACGTTGGTTTTCAAACCGCCGACGAGTTCCGCCAGTGGACTGGGTAACCCTTTTGCTTTTTCGAAGCGTGTTTGTGCGCCATTTTTCTCTGCATAAATCAGCGCCAAATCTTTCCACTCAAAATTGTTCTCTGCGCCAATTTTTTTGAGCAAGGCTTGCAGTTCTTTGTAGCCACCGAAAATGACATGCAGTCCCGACTCAATTGAATCGCCATCATGGTCTTTCCAGACGGAGACTTTGCCGCCCAAGACAGAACGCTTTTCGTAGAGCGAGACTTCGTAGCCTTTATCGAGCAAATGGATTGCCGCGCTTAGGCCGGCAATGCCGCCACCGAAGATTGCAATTTTCATACCTAAGTTGAATGATGAGTTCGGTTTCTCTGCTTTGTAAAAGGTATTTTCGCACCTTTTGGTTTCCGCTGACTTTAATCGCCTGCTGTGGTCAGAAAGTCAGATAGCACGGCATTGAAGGTATGCGGGTCTTCATCGTGCGGGCAGTGGCGTGTTTTTTCAATAATCACCTCTTGCGCTTGCGGTAAAAGTTCTTTGAATTTTGGCAAAATTTTTTCGGGTGGGAAGGCCATGTCGTATCTGCCCCAGATGATTAAAGTTCGCCCTTTGAAATTGCAGGGTCGTGGCAATGCGTTGAGCATGAACCGTTCTGGGTAGCGCGATGGTGCTAAGTAGGCATACATTGCTCCTGATGAGCGAAGGGGCTTGGCGAACTGCTCGACCAATTCATCCGTTACTTTTGAAACATCGTAGTAGGTTGGCACTAAACTTTGGCGCGCGCCAAAAGCATTGGCAAACAAGCCAAACATGGCTTCACCGATTATTGGACTGCCGACCGCACGATAGAGCAGTTTCTCGAGCGGGTTAATTTCATCAGGGAAAATGCCTGACGCATCCACCAACACCAATGATTCAAGACGCTCGGGATAGTGATGCGCAAACCATACGCTTGTTGCGCCGCCCATAGAGTGCCCGACCAACACGACCTTCTCGATTTGCTGGGTTTGCAGAAAAAATCGGATTTGTTCTGCCCAGAGCGGTAAGCCGTATAGGGCATTCGGCTTTTCAGATTCACCGAACCCTAAGAGGTCAAGAGCGAACACTTGACGCTGCTTGGCAAAAATGTGCAGGTTGTGTCTCCAGTGCTCAATCATGGCGCCGTAGCCATGGATAAAGAGCAAGGGCGGCTGCGCAGAGGCTTTGCCTAACGCCACGTAGCGAAAGTGAGCATGTGCGCCTTCAGCGTATGTCCAGTCCAAAAAATCTCCTTGCATCGTTGTTTAGCTTTCCTTGCAGCCTTCGCTCTTCATTGCTCTGGGCATTTCACATCAGGCAAGAGTTTGCCAGGTTTGCCCTGTGCATGAAATCTATGCTTCGGCGGATTTAGCGAGTGGTCGGCAAAGATTTTTGGCGTTCTTTTTCGCTGATGCGATTGCGCACGCGAAGTACTGTGCCGAACAGCAGGGCTAAGGCGGCCATATCATCGGCAACGCCAAAGACTCCAAACAGGAGTTCAGGAATCAAATCAATTGGCAGAATGAAGTAGGTGAGCGAGCCGACCAGTGCGACTTTTTCCATAAACGAGGCTTCTTGCCAAGTGCTGCGAATAAAATTCATGGCTATCACGAAGTTTTAGTTGACAAACAAAGTTGAGTGATTTACTGCTACTCATACTGCGTTTCATGTCGCAGTTTTTGCGATGCGACGCTTGCCCAGTTCAATCTAACTCATCATTGGCTTACTTCATTCACTTTGCCGCAGGTTTATCAGATTTTGCTTTGGTTCCCCAGTATCTGACTTTTGCCAATTGCTGCTGCCAGAGTGCCCACAGTCTGGCATACCCCTCTTCTTCACGGGTGCGCTGCAGAAAGTTTCGCATGAAGACGATGCCGACGGCCACAGCCATTGCCAGCAGTGCGACAAACAGTGTAGTTTCAAGCCGCTTGGGACTGCTGTGCCGAACTGGTTCTCGGGCTTCATCTAACACAATCACGCTGGGTGTATTGCGGTAGCCTTGCAAGCGTTCTTTGTAGTAGAGCTGTTTGAGCAGTGCATAGACTTCCTCACTAATTTTTACCTCGCGGTAGTAGTTGGCATATTCGCGTGCCAGTGTGGGCACTTGTTCTAAGCTCATGGCGTAGTTGTCAGATTTTCCTAACAGCATGTCGTTGTATTTGCGTTGCATTTCGGACAGGCGGTTTTTGGCTTCTATTACCAGTAAATCGTTTTGTTGCCTATCGCGCAAGAGCAAATCCAAGTTAATTTCTTCGGTGATTATGGTGGCTTTCAGTTTAGAGAGTGTTTCCAATTGCAATTTCATTTGTTCTGAAATCGCCACCGCTTTATTGGATTTTTGGAAGTTTTCGAGCTTTGCGTAGGCGCTATCGAGTTCGCTTTTTGCCAGTTTGAGTTGCGCGCTGAAATACTCTGCATTGTAGAGCGACTTTGCGTTTGCAAGTCGGCGGTTTATTCTATCCAGCACACTTACGTAGGCATTGGCAAGCCGAGCGGCTCGAGCTCTGGCACTGTCATCATCGGCTGATTGAAACGAAAACATTGGCGTGCTGCATCGCACTTCAATCGTGATAAAACCTTGCTTGTTGGCGTTGATGCGTGTGACTTCAGAGAGCAGAGCACGCAGTTTCTCGCGTTTTTCAGCGATGCTTTTTTCACGCTCTTTCTCACTAAGCCAGAGTGCTTCCAAATTTTGCTCTACCATGAGGCTTTCGGCTACGGTATAACTTTTCAGCACTTCTACCAACACTTCAGTCATATTTACCGTGCTGGTGCCGCTAAGTGCCGCCAGCCCCAAATTGCCGATAGCTTGCAACAGTGCATTTTGTTTGTTGGGGTCTTCAGGCGGCATGAGCACGGTTTTTGCCGTATATGTGCGCGGCATCATGAAGAGTATGATTATGGCAAGAATTGTTGCTATTAGTGTGAATTTTGTAATAAAGCCCAGCTGCTCGAGAATGAGCTCGAGGTAATGACGCAGCAGGGTCGGCTTTTGCCGTGTGGCGCCATTGCCTGTAAAATCCGTATCGCTCATGACTATCCTCGCACAATACTTAAAATCACCAATACTGTGGTGGCAATGCTGCCAATCACGACAATACCATCTCTCACTATCTCCCATGCGGCTTGCAGCCACGGTTTGCGCGGCAGTTCGGGCACGAGAATTGTATCGCCCGGCTCTAAGGTTTTTACCTTGCTGGCTTCAATGACATCGCCAGTGTTGGGCTTAATCACGGACACGCGTCCTTCATCGGCGCGCTTTCCGAAACCGCCCGCAAGGCGAATGTAGTCTTTCACGGTTAAGTTGCTTCGATACTCGATATTGCCCGGCTCAATTACTCGTCCGATGACATTGATATAATTGCGAAAGCGAGGCACTTCGATAATATCATTCGGCTCTAAGAGAATGTTTTCGCTCTCCGCATTTTCCAAGATGAGGGCTTTGAGACTCACCGACATTTTTCCGGGGCGCTCACGCAAGCGGGCTTTCAGGTATTGGGCATCGTCATCTTCGGGATTATCGCTTGCAAACACTTTGGGGTCAATGAAGCGCGCTGCTGAATTTCTAATCACTGCCGCTTCTTCCAGCGAGGCTTTTTCTGTCAATCCACCAGCCATTTGAATGATGTCGCGCAGCCGTGTTTTTTTGGGCTCGATACGATAGATGCCCGGGAACTTGAATTCGCCACGAGCTTCTACGGTCTCTTCAGGGAAGATTTTCGGAATTCGCCGCACCACGACAATGTCGCCACGCTGCAATGCCACATTTGCCTCTCTTGGATAGCCATTGAGATTGACATACAGACTTTTGCGGGACAGCCTATCGTCTGAAAAACGAATAATCTCTACGGAATCAAGGTAGGCGGTTTCTAAAGTGCCGCCAGCTAACTGCAGCATGCGGTAGAGCGAATCGCTTGGCAGATATTCATAACTGCCCGGATATTTTACCTCCCCCAATACACTGATTGAATCAATTCGGCGTGTCAGAAAAATCGCATCGCCTTCTTTGAGATGGTGGTTATCTCGGGCATCGAGAATTTTGTAGTAGGGCAAAAGGTCTAAAATGAGTGTTGTATCAGGGTCTGTGCGCTTGAGTTTGACTTGGCGCAGAGAAGCCGTTTTGAGCACCACACCACTTTTTGCAATAGCATCCGATACACGCTCTGCTGCACTGACTCTTACTTTGGCTGGATACAGCGTTTCACCTAACACTTCTACTTCGAAAGTGCGCAAACTCAGCAACGCCACACTAACTTCTGCTCGCCGATAGACTCGGCTGAACTTTTCTTTCAGGCGCTCTTTGAGCTGAGGCAAAGTCAGACCTTGCACCTCCACATCGCCAAGGCGCGGGATGATGAGTTTGCCTTCGGGCGTTACCGTCAGTTGATACGATGTGTAAGTCTGGGAATAGATGCCGATAAAAATTCCATCGCCTGCGCTGACAGTGTAGTTCGGCGGGGCAAGTGCTTGCGACGTTAGAGGCAGGGTCAGAGAGGTGGTGGCGCTACTTCTCATGCCGCCAAAGAGCAAAACCGTGTCTATGCTCGGAAGCGGGGCGTTTTGCAGAAATTGCGTATTCAGCGGGAAACGACTATCTGGCACTTGTGCGGCAAGTGGCGATACAACCAGCATGATGCACACTGACATCAGCAGAGTTTTTATCCATTTAGGCTGTCTAGCATGGGGATGTGTTAGGAGTTTCTGCATCGCTTTCTGCCCAAATTTTGCTAAGTTGCGTTGATTTTACAGAGTTGAACCTGCCTATTGTAAAATATGAAGATTCTTTCGTATGTGCTGCTTCTAAGCGGTCTGCTCGGCATTGTTGTGGGCAGCATCCAGTATTCTCGGCAAACAGAATGGGAGCATTGGGCGCCGAAATTAGTTTGGCTCAGCGTTTTGGGCAGCGGCATTCTTGTCGCTGGCGTTGGCGCCGTGATGTTCTTTATCGGTTAAAACTTAGTTGACCAAGCTCCCCACTTCCTCTCCAATCAGCAGGCGTTTCAGATTTCCTTCCACATTCATGTTCATGACCACGATGGGCAACATATTTTCTTGGCAGAGTGTGATGGCTGTTAAGTCCATGACGCGCAAATTTTTCTTTAGCACATCGAGGTAAGTAATCTTTTGAAAAAATTGTGCGGCTGGGTTTTTTTCAGGGTCTTCGGCGTAAATGCCATCGACGCGCGTGCCTTTGATAATCACATTGGCTTCAATTTCAATGGCGCGTAGGGCGGCGGCGGTATCGGTTGTAAAGTATGGATTTCCTGTGCCAGCGCCGAAGATGACCACGCGGCGTTTCTCTAAGTGTCGGATAGCACGGCGTCGGATGAAGGGTTCGGCAATCTGTTCCATTTTGATGGCGGTTTGCAATCGTGTAAAGACGCCTTTGCGCTCGAGCGCATCTTGTAATGCCAGTGCATTAATCACCGTCGCCAGCATCCCCATTTGGTCAGCCTGCACCCTATCCATATGCTCGGCGGCTTTGGAGAGCCCGCGAAAAATGTTACCACCGCCAATGACAATTGCCACTTCTACGCCTAACTCATGCACTTGCACAATTTCTGAAGCAAACCTATCCAACACTTCTCCGTCAATGCCGTAGCCTTTATCGCCCATGAGCGATTCTCCGCTTAGTTTGAGCAGAATTCGCTTGTATTTTAATGCTGCCATGTTTTGGTATGATTTTGTGATGTGCCTTGTTTTCAACAAAAAAGGTCTCGCTGTGGCGAGACCTTTTCTCTATGCTCGTTCTCCGAGTTGAAAACGCACAAACTCTTTGACTGAAAGGGTTGTATGCAACCGTTCCGAGGCTTCTTTCAGAATTTCCGTTACGGTCTTGCTGTTATCCTTGATAAAAGGCTGCTCTAAGAGTGCGACATCTTGATACATTTTTTCAATTCTGCCGGCAACGATTTTCTCGACGACGGCGGCGGGTTTTTTCTCGTTGAGTGCCTGCTGACGATAAATTTCAGCTTCTTTTTCAATCAGTTCTTTGGGCACACTGTGGCGCTCGAGTGCCACAGGTGCAGCAGCGGCAACTTGCATGGCAATATCTTTCGCAATAGGGTCATCTTTACCGTTTAGACCGGCAATGTAGACCAGCGACGCTAATTTTGCGCCCGGATGTGTGTAAGCGACCACCACGCCGTCAGGGGCTTCCAGCAGAGCGACTCGGCTAATTTCGACTTTTTCGCCTACCTTGCCCACCATGATTTCAGCGGCTTTCGCCACACTGGTGTTGAACTCACCACCGATGGTCAAGTCCAGCAAATCTTTCAGGGTTTTTGTGCGATGCCGGAGGGCTAAAGCGGCCACTTCATGGGCAAAGGCGACAAATCCTTCACTGCGTGCCACGAAATCTGTCTCGCAGTTGACTTCTACCATAGCGGCGGCGGATTTGTCTTCTGTTTGCGCCACGGCAATAATGCCTTCTTTGGCTTCACGGTCGGCACGCTTGGCGGCAGCGGCGGCACCGCGCTCACGCAGCCACTTGATTGCTCCTTCCATATCGCCGCCTGACGCTTCAAGTGCTTTTTTGCAATCTGCCATGCCTGCTCCAGTTTTGTCGCGCAGGTCTTTGACTAATTTCGCTGAAATTTCTGCCATAGCTTTTTTAGAATTATCAGATACGAAAAGAACCGTGAGGACTTCACGGTTCTTTGGAGACTAATTTCCTTCTTCTTGTGCCACTTCTTCCGTGTCTTCTTCTTTCTGCGCCGTTGTGGCGTTAATGATGGCGTCTGCCACAGCGGTCGTAATCAGCTCAATGGAGCGAATCGAATCATCATTTGCAGGAATGACATGTGTAATCAGGTCTGGGTCGCAGTTGGTGTCAACCATTGCGAAGACAGGGATGCTTAGCAAGTTTGCTTCTTTGACGGCAATATGCTCTTTTTTGACATCTACCACATAGAGTGCCGCTGGCAGGCGCGTCATTTCAGAAATGCCGCCTAAGACTTTGAGCAGTTTTTCTTTTTCGCGTGTCAGCATGAGGCGTTCTTTCTTGGTGATAATGTCGAACGTGCCATCGTTTTCCATGCGCTCAATGGCATTGAGGCGTCGGATGCTTTGCCGAATGGTTGCAAAGTTTGTC
>Ga0308414_1000326_pt1 | contig 30374 bp, 22 predicted proteins | sample HotsprSampleOS50_FD_205667 | JGI IMG/M metagenome (GOLD analysis project Ga0308414, IMG submission 205667) | Hot spring phototrophic mat microbial communities from Octopus Spring, Yellowstone National Park, Wyoming, United States - 20090730_OS50 ...
ATGAATTTGTTTCGTTGCCTATAATAACTTTTGAAATTTCTCTAACAGGTTCGCTAAAAATTATATGCGGCGGTCGTTCGCTTGTATATTGTTTTAAAAAATCGACGTCTTTTTTAGACGTATAAGGTTTTATTTGATTTGGATCGATATTAGCGAAGTAATTATAAGAAATAAAGCTGTATGAAACTTCGAAAATTACTGGCTTGTCTTTTTTTGCTATTTGTTCCATATAAATTGTTCTTTGAAGATAATTGTCGTTGTCTGAAATAATGTAATATTTCGAATTTGCGCTTAATAATTTTGGATTAATTTGTCTTGGTTTAGAAATTCTTGGAAAAGGGAGCCAACCTCGTATAATTTCACCTTCGGGAACAGCGTTGGGTTTAATCACTACTTTATATTTTAACGTAATCTCAATTGGCTTTATGAGTCTTTTTTGAGAGCTTAAAGCTTCGTTTACCACTTTAGGCAAATGATTTTTTAGGAATAAATCCAATTCGTCTGGCTTATTGCCATCGATTAAAATTTTTCTTTCCTTTGCTTTTTGATTAACGCGGAAAAGATTTCTATCGGCATTTTTGAAATAGAATTTTTCGTTGTCGATTATTTTATATTCTAAAGAACCGTCTTTCTCCCATTCATAAATGATTTGATCGTTGACTTCCGGTATATATTTTTTGATATAAGGCAAAATTTGTTCTTTTGTTTTACTGAAGTCATATTGAATTCTAAACATTAAATCTTTTTTCCAATTTAAATTGTAAGCTAAATCAGGCGATGGATTATTGAAATATAAAATCGAGTCTATTAGTTTTTTTGCGATTTTAAAGTTGCCCTGTTCAATCAAAAGATCGATTTTTGCGTATAGTTCCTCTTCGCTTGTTTGCGAGAAAGTTTTTAATGCATTAAATAGGAAAAGAATAGCAAAAAGTTTTAATATTTTCATAATTCGCTTCAAATTTCTATCTATATTTCAATATATAATTAGCAAATTCTCTAAAAGCTCCATAGCCGCCTTTACGCGAGCATTTAAAATGAGCTAATTTAAATACTTCTTCTTCTGCGTCGCAAGGAGCTGCGGATATGCCGACATTTTGAAAAAGAAAAAGATCGTTTACATCGTCTCCGATAAAAGCTATTTCTTCAAGTTTTAAATTTCTTAATTCTAAAATTTGCTCGAGAATTAATTGTTTATTTTCAACGCCGATAAAAACCAGCTCGATGTTTAATTTTTGAGCTCGAGTTTTTACTATTTCCGTAGAGTTGCCGCTTATTATTGCCGTCTCGATTCCTTTTTCTCGAAGCAATTTAACTCCCATTCCGTCTCTAACGCTGAATCTGAGAAATTGTTGACCGTTTATGTCGTAGTAAAGTCCGCCGTCTGTCCAAACTCCGTCTATATCGGTTATTAGTAATTTAATTTTTTTGATTTTTTCAATAGAAATTTTTTGCATATTTTAGTTTAAATTAAAAAATAATATAATAAATTTTAACTAAAAATCATATTATTTAATTTCAAATTAAAAGGCAAAAAAATGAAAATATTTATAACTATCGCTGCAATTTTAATAGGAAGCGTCATAGGTTTTTTAAGAATTGATTTGTTAGTTGAGAAAATTTATTTGTCAAAATTAGAGCCAGAACAATTAGAGAAAAAAAAATTCTTAAAAGCGATTTATCTTTTTAGTTACATAATTATTGGAACGCTCTTTTTTTATCTTATTCAACAATTTTTAACGGATAGTTTTGAAAATTTATCGGCAGCTTTGTTGTCGTTATTGATTGTATTTTATTTAGCTCCGTTTATATCAAATAATAAGCATACGAGTTTCGAAAGCGTTGGATATTTAATATCATTTCACGTCTTCAATAACTATCTTGTTTTGATTGTTTTTGTTTTTTTGTTTATTGCCGGATATATTTATAAAAAAAATTTTTTGTTCGCAAGTTTTTCAAGTTTACTTTTAGGCGCTTTAGTTTTAATTATAAATGCAAATACCGTAATGAAAGCGAATATATTGAAAGTGAATTCGATCGAAACTTATGCTCTTTTATTGGTTTTGCCTCCGCTGGCAATTCTGGCCGCAAATGTAAAAGAGATTTATAAATACTTCGCAAATTATCAAAGTAGAAATAAAGAAAATGAAGGAAAAAATTTATAATGAAAAGAGAAAATAAATTATTAGCCTATTCTTCTCTTGCGTTGTTTTTTATTTCGCTAATAACATTTATATTTTTAGCCAGATCGCAAAATAATAACAAAGAAAAAACCGAATATAACTCAAACGTCGACAAAATTAATGTATTGACCGCGCAAACAGTTCCTGCTCTTCGCGATGAAATTTTGGTTTCGCGTCGAAACGCAATTACTAAAGCTATTGAAGAAGTAAGCGACGCTGTAGTTGGCATTAACGTTACGGAAATTCAAAAAATTAGAGATCCTTTTTGGGAGTTTTTCGGCGACGATCCTTACTTTAAACAATTTTTTGGCGATAGAAGTTATACAAGAGAAGTTCATAATCTAGGAAGCGGAGTTATAATAAGTCCAGACGGGTATATTTTGTCTAACGATCATGTAGCCGGCAATGCCGCAAAAATTGTTGTCACTATGACAAATGGAAAAAAATACGACGCAAAACTAATCGGATCCGATAAAGCTTCTGACGTTTGCGTATTAAAAATTGACGAGACAAATCTGCCATATGTAAAAATTGGCAATTCAGACGATTTAATTGTTGGCGAGTGGGTTATAGCTTTAGGGAATCCATTCGGTTTATTCGAAATTAACGATAAGCCGACTGTAACTGTGGGGGTAATAAGCGCCGTTAATATGAATTTAGGCGCCGTTGGAGATCGATATTATCTTAATATGATTCAAACAGACGCGGCTATTAACAGCGGCAATAGCGGCGGCCCTCTTGTAAACGCTTTAGGCGAATTGATCGGAATTAATACTTTAATCTATACTGCCGGTTCTCAAGGGAATATCGGAGTTGGCTTTGCTTTGCCCATAAATAAAGTTATGAAAATTTATAATGAAATTAAGCAATACGGCGAAGTTAGAAGGAACTTTAGAACAGGAATAATCGGAGCTGAAACTATAACCGAGCAGATTGCAAATTACTATAACTTGCCAGTAAGCAGAGGCGTAATCGTTACTAGAATAGCAAAAAATTCTCCGGCTGAAGAAGCGGGTTTTCAAATTGGCGATATAATAATTAAAGTCGATCGCTTTAGAGTAGTCGACGAAAAAAGTTTGCTAGCCGCTCTTTTTGAATTTAGAATTAACGATATTGTTGAATTTACAATTGTAAGGGGAAAGGAAACAAAAAAAATAAAATTAAAACTTGAAGCTAGATAAATTATTATTGTCTAAGAATATAAAAAAACAGGGAGAAAAAATTGATAGCGCGTTATACTTTGCCTGAAATGGGAAAAATTTGGGAAGAAGAATTTAAATTTAACGTTTGGTTGAAAATAGAATCGCTGGCTTGCGAAGCTCGTTATAAAATGGGGGAAATTCCTGAAAGCGATTTTGAAGAAATAAAATCGAAAGCAAAGTTTGACGTTAAACGAATTATAGAAATTGAACAGACCGTTAAACACGATGTAATAGCTTTTCTAACTAATGTCGCCGAATACGTTGGAGCAGCTTCACGTCATATTCATTATGGAATGACTTCTTCCGATGTTTTAGATACGGCTTTGTGTTATCAGATGAAAATAGCTGGGGAATTGCTGTTAAAAAATCTTGAAGAGTTTGGCGAAATTCTTAAAGAAAAAGCTTTGCAAAATAAAAATGTCGTATGCGTCGGAAGAACTCATGGAGTTCACGCCGAAGCTATTACAATGGGGTTGAAGTTTGCATTATGGCATCAAGAGAATGAAAGAAATATAGCGAGACTTAAATCTGCTATCGAAAATATATCAGTTGGAAAAATTTCAGGAGCCGTTGGAACTTATGAACATCTTTCGCCGGCTGTCGAAGAATATGTTTGCGAAAAATTGGGTTTAAAACCCGCGCCGATATCGACTCAAATTATACAAAGAGATAGACACGCTTTTTATATGTCGACTCTGGCTTTAATAGGGGCTTCGCTTGAAAAAATCGCTCTTGAAATTAGACATTTGCAAAAGACTGAAACGTTAGAAGCCGAGGAATATTTTTCGAAAGGTCAAAAAGGCTCTTCCGCAATGCCCCATAAAAGAAATCCGATCATTTCTGAAAGAATTTGCGGAATATCGAGACTTTTAAGGGCAAATGCTTTTGCTTGTTTTGAAAATGTGGCCTTGTGGCACGAGCGCGATATATCGCATTCTTCGGTTGAAAGAGTCGCAATCCCCGATAGTTGTATTATTTTGGATTATGCGATTCATCTTGCAAAGAATTTAATAAAAAATCTTATTATATATCCAGATAAAATGTTGGAAAATCTTAATTTGACGAGAGGATTAATTTTTTCTCAAAAAGTTCTTCTTGCTTTGGCAAAAAAAGGAATGACAAGAGAAGACGCTTATGCGGCTGTTCAAGATTGCGCTATGAAAACCTGGCAAGATAAATCTACAAATTTATCTGAGGAATTAAAAAAATCTGAAATAATAAAAAAGCATCTTACAAGCGAGGAAATCGACGAAATTTTTGATTTTGATGCATTATTGCAAAATGTTGATTATATATACAAAAGATTAAACTTGATTTGAATTTTTCCTGAAATTCTTTTTCTATTTTTTTCTTTATTTATTTTTGATGTTTGTTATTGATCCCTTAAAGATATACAATTCAATTATTACAGTTTGCCTTCTCATGAAAGATTGATTATAATGTTTCTATTAAAAAAAAACGCATCCTCGTTAATGGGATGCGTTTTTTGAAGAGTTTCAATTTTATTTAGTTAATATCATTTTCTTTATCGATCTAAAATTGTTGGCTTTGATTTCATAAAAATAAATTCCGCTTGATAGATTAGATGCGTCAAATTTTAATTCATAATATCCAGCTCTTTGTTTTTGATTTACAAGAGTTTTGATTGTTCTTCCTAAAGCGTCATATACCTTTAAAGTTACAAAAGATTCTTCTGGCAAAGAATATTTAATAGTTGTGGAAGGGTTGAAAGGATTTGGATAATTTTGTTCAAGCGAATAAAAAGCAGGAGGCATTTGAGGTTTTTCAACATTGACTATTAAAGGCTTGAATGTAATTGAGCCAAATTTTAAAACAGAATATTCAGAATTAGCAGATTCTAACCAGGCGGGATTTTGTTCATTTGCGGCGTTAAACAATAATAAATATGCTCCGATAATTCCATTGTTCTGCAAGTTTGAATTAGTAAGGTCTATAGACATTTCGAAATTTATGTTGTTTGATTCAGGGTGCGTTCCAATTTTGCCTTCCATTCCGACTGGATTTAGATAACCTTGATTAAATCCATAATCAGTCCATGGGAAGAAAGATTTTTCAGTTTCTCCATTAGGCAATCTTAAAATTCTGTAATAACCTTCAACGTCATTCTCATATTGTTTATTTCTATTTCTATCGAAAGCAAAAAGCATAAAATCATAAGCATCTTCAGTATTGTCATGGCTATAGAAAGCTCCTATATATAATTTATTATTTGCAATTTTTAGATAAGCGTTTGCCCAATATCCAAATCTGGTTAGAGGTATTTTAACTGCGTCTTTATATTCTTCATATTCTACTTTGCCGTCTACAACAGGAACAATGCTAGAAACAGAATCAATAACAATCGAATCGCTTTGCGAATACGCAATGCCAAAATCCCAGTTGGAAAAATCTGAGATTGAGTCATTTTTATAAATTGCTTTTACTTGATAATATACTCTGATTAAATTTGGGAAATTCATTTCATAGTAAGTTGTATCTAAATCAACAAAAGGCATTACTGATTCATCTAATGTTATATCAAGTCTATATTTTTTTACATTTTTAGCAATATAATTCAATCCGCTTACGCCGACTAATTTCATATCGTCAAAATAAATAATTAAATCTTCCGCATAACCTTTTATAGCAAAATAGATATATTGATCTGCATAAGCGGATAAATCAACGTTTAAAATTGTCCAGCTGGATACGGTTTTTAAGTATGCGGCGTCAAGAGTTTTTATTGGAGTGAAAGATGAAATATCATCAGTTGTTGTTGATACCAAAATTTGACTATCATAAGAATTAAAAAAAGCATAAGCTGTTTTTATTTTCATTCTCAAAGTAGTTTTATCATGTGGAACGAAAATTTTAGGGGAAATTAAATATGACGCTACTGGAGTCCCTGGAAAATAAACGTCAAATTTAATAGAATATTTTCCTTCGGCAGGCAAAAACTGAGATATTTTCCACAATTTTGGCAAGGTATCATTTTTAACTTCCTTCCATTCTGGAGGGAATCCATATTCAAATCCCTCGTAAAATTCTCCTGGCGCTTGCCAAGTAACAAATATTTTTTCTGGATGAGCTCCTTTTGAAGCTCTTAAAAAACCAGGAGGTATTATAGGAAACTGTTGAGCGCTGTCTTTTACGACAATATCTGCAAATGCAGTATCTAAATTGTTCGCGCTGATTACATATAATTTTCCAGAGCCGACTTTTTTGGCGAGAAATTGACAATTCTGATTATTTGTTCCAGTTATATTTAACTGTCCTAATGAATCTGGAATAAGCGTCCAAGAGTATGGAGTTTGTCCTTTCGATGCTGCAAAGTTGGCGCTTTCTCCTAATTTAATCGACACTAAATTTGGGGTTAATTGAATTTTTTCATATACTGGAGCGTCGATTAAGATATTCATACCGGCGCTGTAATGTCCAAAATATTTTTTATTGTTTTTATCAACGTGTACGCATGTCATATCTGTAGATAATAATGGAGAGTTACCAGTATTATAAGTAATTACGTCGTTTCCTAAAATTCCATATACGCCAAAAGAATTTGTCGTACCGGAAACTATCCATAGTCTTCCGTTTTTATCGGTTGACATAGCTTTGGAATAAACATTATTATAAACTACAGTAAGGTTATCGTTTTCAATTTTATAAATTTTGTTTGAACTGGAAGCATAGCCAATTCCTGTTCCATCAAATCCGACGGAATAAAACATACCATCATATATTGAAGTAATTTTATTTGTAGTCTGGTTATATTTATAAAGCGAATCATATGTTGTAAAATATATAACGCCATTTTTTTCGGCGATACTTTGACACCAACCGTTTTTCAATTTCTGCCAGTTATTGTCTGCGATTCTTTTATAAAAGCCATTGCCGCTTCCGCAATAAATTTGTCCGCCGTTTGGTTGATTGGGATCTGATTTATAAAAATATTTAATGTCCATAGCGCCTATAAATTCAAGGTTTCCAATATATGTAAGAACGTCTGTAGCAAAATCGTATATCCATAATCCGCCCTGTAATGCCGAAGCTTTTACTCCTATATACATTTTGTTGTCGATAATTGCTAAAGCTGTAATTTCTGCTTTGTTGCTTCCGCTATTTGGCAATTGATTGTTTTTTGAAAAAACGGTTATTTGAGTTCCATCCCATTTAAGAATTCCTTTGTAGCGAGTTCCAATCCAGGCATTCCCTTGATTGTCGCTTGCTATAGATCTAACGTTATTGTCGAATGCTGAATATTGAGTTTGAGTAATTGTAACCCATTGAGGCGATTGAGCTTGAGCGAGGGCAAATAAAAAAGTAAATTGCAAAAATAAAAGAGCAATTTTTTTCATAATTTGTCTCCTTTTTTTAAAGTTAAATACCCAACTTTGCAGATAACTTAATAAAGGTTATTAAAAAAGTCAAATTTATTTTTTTGAATGTTTATTCATTAAAGAATAATATAATCTAATTACAAGATTAAAATGGTATCAACTCAAAATTTATCGTATTTAAAAATATAATAGTCTTATTTATATTTATTAAGAATAAATTTTTAGTGATTATAAAAAAGAAAGATTTAAAATATATTTTACTTAATTTCGAATTAAATAAGAATCGATTATTGAAGAAAAAATTATATTATCGCTTTGATGAATTATTGGAGGGGCAATTTTATATAAAATTTAGTTCCTTTATTAACTTCGCTTTCAACCCAGATTTCCCCTTTATTTTTCTCAACAAATTCTTTGCATAAAACTAGGCCTAAGCCAGAACCTTTTTCATGATTTGTTCCGGGCGTTGATTTAACTCCAGATATTGAAAATAAATTTTTAAGTTTCTCTTGCGAGATCCCTACGCCGCTATCTTCGATTTTAATTATGCAATGCTCCTTTGATTTATTTGCTTCGACAATAATTGTTCCTCCGTTCGGAGTAAATTTAATAGCGTTGCTTAGAAGATTCTGAAAAACTGAAAACATCATATTGATGTCAACGTAAATTTCGAAATCTTCTTTAATGTTAATTATCAAAACTATATCTTTCTTCTGTATATTTGCGTTCATCAAAAATAAAACTTTATCGAGAAGTTGTTTTGTTTTTATTTTTTGAAATTCGGGGGCGATTTTTCCTAATTGAGAGCGAGACCACATCAATAGATTTTCCAACAAATCGAATATTCTTTTTGAAATATCGAAGATGTTTTTTGAAAACAATTTAATTTCTTCAGTTGATAAAGTATTAGCTTCGTTTGATAATAATTCAGCGGAGCTAAGCAAAGAGTGAAAAGGACTTCTTAAATCATGCGATATTACGGACATAAATTTGTCTTTGCTTTCGTTTAATTCTTTTAGTTCTTGTTCTGATTTTGTCAATCTTTCATTTAAAGTTTCTAATTCTTTGTTTTTTTTCTCAAGCAATAATCTTGTTTCGTCGACTTGATTGATGTAATCTATGAGTTTTTTTTCCGCAATTTTATTTTCCGTAATATCTTTCCCTATGACTAATATAGAAGAAATTGTATTGTTATTTTTTAAAGGATAAAAATCGAATCTATATATTGATTTGTTAATTTGAAATTCAAATTCATACTCTACTGAAAAATGATCGCCAAAGAAAGCCTTATTTATCCAGGATTGCCAAATATAAAATTTATTTTTTGGAATAATATCTTTTAAAGAAACATTTTTAGCGATCTGAGTTTGATAAGCTTTTGAAAAAATATTTTCAAAGTTAGAATTATATGTCAAAATTTGGTAATTATGATTTATTGTAAATATAATTTCTAAAGTATCTTCGAGAATTGTTTTGTAATAAGTCAAAGAGTTTGTCAGCTGGTTTTCTAACGCTTTTCTTATAGAAATATTTTGCGCGATTATAATCAAAAATTCGTTATTAGCTTGAGGTAAAAATAATTTATAAGCTGTTAATTCATAAAAAAATTTTTTTTCGCTTTCGTAGTAAATTTCAAAATCTTTAGAAATATATTCGTTTGGGAATTGCAATAAATCGAAAGCTCTTTTTATGAAAGAAACAATTTCATCTGAAAATATTTTTGAAGCATTGTCGTTTGGTGTGGCATTGGGGTAAAATTTGGTATCCGGGCCATAAATTTTTAAAATTTCATAATCGGAGTTTAAAATATAAATCTTGCTATTTGCTGAATTTAATAAAAGATCAAGAGCAGCATCGTCAAAATTAGTTTTATAATGATATTTTTCTTGAAAACTAAATTTAACTAAAGCGTCATTTTTTTGAAGGTTAATTTTAGAAATATTGAATGAAAAAAATTTGGCAAAATTAGAATTTTTGGATTGAAAATAAAAACTGCCATTAGATTCGTCGAGCTTATTTTGAGCTATAGCATTAAGAGTTTCAAGGATAATTTTATCGAAATTAATAATTTCTGTAATTTTTTTTTCTAAAATTTTGCTTTTGTCAAGTTCTAGTACTTGAATGGCTTTTTTGTTTGCGGCAACAATATCAAAATTAGTGGATAATAGTAAAATTCCCTCAATTTTTGAATCTAAGAGCTTATTTAAAATATCGCTATAATACTCGCTTCCTGAAAGAAAGCCGCTTAGATTGTTAAACATTTAAAATTTTATTTTTATTTGAAAGTAATTAAAAAATAAAAAAAAATAAATAAAAATTTTTTTCTTTTACTTTAATTGTTTATTTTTGCAAAAAATACATTTTTATGAATAGAATAACAATCTGGTTGTCTGCAATTTTATTTATCCTGGGCATAATAAGCTTATCTTTGAAATTAATCTTAAAATTAGAAATAGATTGGCTTTGGGCAACCGCGCCATTATGGTTGTCTATTATAATTTTTTTTTCGACTTATATATTAGGAGAAATTGGCAAAGATTACTCGCAAATCAATAAGAAAGAAGAAGTTGTCGTTAAAAAAGATAAAGAACAACTTATTAAAAAAGCGTTAAATGAAATTAAGGAAGCGCAAGAGGGAAAAAATCCTTTCAATACCAATATAGATCCAGTTCAAAAAGCTATTCAAATCTTGAAAAAAGAAAAAGAAAGAAAAATTGAAGAGAAAGCAAATAAATTAAAAAAATCTTTAGGCAAAGACGAAGAATAGCGTTATTTAGAAAGAAATATTTCTCCAAATTTTTTATAATTTTTATTTTCTATAAAGCAAAACGGCGAAAAAAATTTCAATTGTTATATAATTTTTTTTGATTTTAAAATAGAATAATCAATATTTGAACTTAAAAAATTATTTAAAGGAAAAAAACAACTTATAAAAGCATATAAATAGTCTTAGAATTAAAGTTTCTATCGAAAATATATTGATTTTAATTTAAATTTATTATTATTCGTCAAAAAAAATTTTAATGTTATGGAATTGGGACTTAAAAACAAAACAGCGCTAATAACAGCTGGCAGCAAAGGAATTGGCAAAGCTTGCGCGGAGCTCTTAATAGCCGAAGGAGCTAAAGTTGCTATTTGTTCGAGGAGTCTGGAAAATTTGCAATTGGCGGCTCAAGAGATCAAAAGATCTCAAGGCATAGAGCCTTTTTGGTTTGTATGCGACATAACCAAAGAAAAGGATATAAACGAAGGCGTCGAGAGGGTAAGAAAAGAATTAGGCGAAATTGAAATCTTAATCAACAATTGCGGCGGGCCTAAAGCCGGTTATTTCGAAAATTTGTATGACAACGATTGGAAAAACGCATTTGATCAGGTTTTACTTAGCGCCGTGCGTTTTAGCAGAGCTGTTATTCCAGGAATGATAGAAAAAAATTGGGGGAGAATCATTAACATAACATCCGCAGCCGTTAAAGAGCCGATTGAAAATTTAATGTTATCAAACTCTTTGAGAACAGGATTGATAGGATTTGCAAAGTCTTTGTCAAACGAAATAGGAAAATATAATATAACTGTCAACAATATCGCTCCAGGCTATACGCTTACGGGAAGATTATATGAATTAGCGTTAAAAAAGTCGAAAGAAAAAAATATTTCTCACGAAGAGGCTCTAATGGAAATGGCGTCTGAATCGGTTTTGAAAAGATTAGCCAGTCCTGAGGAAATTGCTTCCGCCGTAGCTTTTTTAGCTTCTGAAAGAGCTTCATTTATTACAGGCATTACATTAGTGGTCGACGGAGGAAGAACAAAAAGCTTGTTTTAAGAATTTTATGCATAAGATTATAGAAATTAACGTAAATCCAGAAAAGATTTTAGATTTTGATTTTATAAAAAAACTTGCCCTTAAAGAGCTTAAACGAACTTATAATTTTAACGCAAATGATTTTTCAATATCCCTTCTAAAACGTTCGTTAGACGCAAGAGGAAAATATCCAATATATAAATTAAAAATTTTAGCTGCCGATGATAATCAAGCAAACATTTCTATTTATAAATTAGATTATTCAAAATTAAAAGAAAATTCGCCAGTTTGCGCAATTATAGGTTTTGGACCTGCTGGAATGTTTGCCGCTTTAAGATTAATTGAGTTGGGAATAAAACCTGTGATTTTTGAAAGAGGCTCCGATGTTAGAAATAGAAGAAAAGATTTGCGAAACATAATGCTGGAAGGAATTGTCAATCCCGATTCAAACTACTGTTTTGGCGAAGGGGGAGCTGGAACTTATAGCGATGGCAAACTTTATACGCGTTCTACAAAAAAAGGGGACGTGTTAAAGATTTTAAATATATTTGTAAAATTTGGCGCCTCGAAAGATATTCTTATCGACGCTCATCCGCATATTGGCTCTAATAAATTGCCAAAAATTGTACAAAATATAAGAGAGCAAATTGTCAATTGCGGCGGCGAAGTTCGTTTTAATTCAAAAGCGACTGATTTATTAATTAAAGAAAATAAAATAATCGGCTTAATAATTAACGATAAAGAAGAGTTTTTAATCGATAACATAATACTAAGCATAGGGCACTCTGCTAGAGATATTTTTTATCTACTTCATAAAAAAGGAATTAAAATTTATCCAAAACCTTTTGCTATTGGCGTTCGAATCGAACATCCTCAATACATAATCGACGAAATGCAATATAAATGTTCTAAACGACCTGAATATTTGCCTCCGGCGGCATATTGGTTGACAAATCAAACGAAAGATAATCGCGGCGTTTATTCTTTTTGTATGTGTCCTGGAGGCTTAATAATTCCTTCTTCGACAAAAGATGACGAATTGGTTTTAAATGGAATGTCGACATCGAGAAGAAATTCGCCTTTCGCAAATTCTGGAATTGTAGCTCAAGTTAACGAAAAAGAATTGGATCTTTATAATATATACTATCCATTTAATGGCGTTGTTTTGCAAGAAGAGATTGAAAGAAAAGCGTTTGGATTAGGAGGAGGCAAGCAAATGGCTCCAGCCCAAAGAGCTATAGACTTTGTTGATGGCAAAGTATCCGCAAGTTTGCCGAAGAGCTCTTATGTTCCCGGCATAAATTCAGTTGATTTAAGCGAGATATTTCCTTCCTTTATAACCGATAGCTTAAAAGAATCGTTAAAAGTTTTTGGGAAGAAAAAAAAAAGTTTTTTATCCCAAGAAGCTTTGTTGCTTGCTCCGGAGACAAGAACGAGTTCGCCTATTAAAATTCCAAGGAATGATAATACTTTTGAAAATGATCAAATAAAAGGGTTATATCCTTGCGGAGAAGGAGCCGGTTATGCTGGAGGAATTGTTAGCGCCGCATTAGATGGGGAAGCTTGCGCGACTAAAGTCGCTGAAAAAATTTTTAATACAAAATTATCTTTATGAAATTTTATAGTTTTTGCTAATGAATTTATTTTCAAAAAAAAGTTGAAATCTTTCAATATAAGTAATTGTTAACAATTTATGATAACCGACAATTTTAAAAAATTCAAAAATCAGTTACGAAAGAATTTAGATTAAATTAATCGGCTTAAATATAATTTTTCAGAAAATAAAAATTACGATATTTATCAACTTTTAATAACGCATAAACTTTCATATATTTGAATAAATAAAATGGACATTTGTTTATGATAAGATTTTTAACCTCTGGCGAATCGCACGGAAAATGTTTGACTGCAATTGTCGAAGGTTTCCCTTCGAATATTCCGATAACTGAAGAATATATAAACTTTCACTTAAAAAGACGACAGCAAGGATATGGTCGCGGATTAAGAATGAAAATTGAGTCTGATACAGTCGAAATATTAAGCGGAGTAAGATTTGGCAGAACGATGGGATTTCCAATCGCTCTAAAAATAGAAAACAAAGATTGGAAAAATTGGACTAAAATAATGTCGATTGATGAAAAAGATAAGAAAGGAGTCGAAAAAATAACAATTCCGCGTCCGGGTCATGCGGATTTAAACGGAACGTTGAAATATAATTTTGACGATATCCGAAACTCGATAGAAAGATCGAGCGCAAGAGAAACGGCGGCTCGAGTTGCAGCTTGTTCGATTGCTCGTAGATTTTTAGAAGAATTTAATATTAAAGTAGGAAGCTTTGTCGAAAGCATAGGAGGAATTTATCCGTCGGAATCTTTTTTTAAAAAACTTGTAAATAACGATTATGAAGGAAATATAGACGCGTGGGAAATTGCAAAAAAAGCCGATGAGAACGAAACTAGAACTTTAGATCCTGAACAACATGAAAAGATTATCGATAAAATAAAAATCGCTAAAAAAAAGGGGGATACTCTTGGCGGAGTTTTTGTCGTTATTGCAACAGGGGCGCCAATAGGCTTGGGAAGTTATGCTCATTACGATCGCAAATTAAGTTCTGACTTGGCGGCGTCTATTATGTCAATAAATGCAGTAAAAGGAGTCGAGATTGGTTTGGGATTTGAATTGGCAAATCTATTTGGCTCCGAAGCTCATGATGAAATAATAATAAAAAATAATTCCTTTAGCAGAAAAACAAATAAATCAGGAGGAATAGAAGGAGGAATTACAACAGGATTGCCTTTAATTATTCGCGGCGCTATGAAACCTATCGCTACATTAATGAGTCCAATCGATACAATAGATTTGAAAAGTATGAGCGATATTGAAGCTCGCAGAGAACGAAGCGATTTTGTCGCCGTTCCAGCTTGCGCTGTTATAGCCGAATCTATGACGGCGTGGAGTTTGGCTAAGTTTGTTCTTGAAAAATTTGGAGGCGATTCTCTTGAAGAGACTAAAAAAAATTATTACAATTGGATAATTGACTTAAATGAAATTCAAAAAAAATTTAAGGATGAAAATGATTAATATTAAAACTTTTGTTTTCAACGATTTTTATCAAAATACTTATGTGATATTTGATCCAATTTCGCTTGAAGGAGCGGTAATTGATCCGGGTTGTTCTAATGAGAATGAAAAAAAAGAATTGGCTGGTTTCATTGATGAAAAAAAAATTATAATCAAGTATTTGCTTAATACTCATTGTCATATAGATCATATTTTTGGAAATAAGTTTGTTAAAGAAAAATATAATTGTGTGTTTTATTGCGGCAAAGAAGACGAATTTTTGCTGGATTTAATGCCTAAAGAGGCTGAAAAATGGGGCTATAAAATGGAAGTTTCGCCAAAACCAGATAAATATTTTGAGCATAACGGCGAAATAAAAATTGGATCAATTTCGATAAAAACGTTGCATACTCCCGGACATTCGCCAGGAGAGTTTTCTTTTTATATAGAAAGCGATGGAGTTTGTTTTACTGGAGATGTTTTATTTAAAGAAGCGATCGGAAGAACAGATTTATGGGGCGGAGATTATGACGTAATTGCCGATTCAATTCAAAAACTTTTATTTTCATTGCCCGATTCAACTATAATTTATCCTGGACACGGCGAAACTTCGACTGTTGGATATGAAAAAATAAAAAATCCTTTTCTTTAAATTTATTATATTGCATAAATATATAGTATAAAAGCTTAGGTCTTAAAATGAAATCGTGGTATTTGCTTTTATCGGCTTTTTTTTATGCTACGTTTCTTTATTCGCAAGACGTTGATAAGAAAATTCAAGCAATTAAAAATTCGAACGATTATTATTGGGGCGAAGCTTCGTCTAAAAATCTTTCCGAAGCCGAGGATTTAGCGTTGTCTAAATTATTGGAGCAAATTTCAGTAAATGTTTATTCTTCTTTCGACGCGATTGTTTCCGAATCGGAAAATGCTATTTCTTCGACGGCTTCAAAAGTCATCAAAACTTATTCCTCCGCCGCATTATCGAACGTACAAACCTTAAAAATTCTCATCGATAATGGATTTCTCGTTTTCAGATATATCGAAAAAAAAGAAGTCGATAAAATTTTTGTCGAAAGAGAGAATATCGCATTCGAGATGTTTAATCGCGCTCAAGAATTTTTAGAAGAGGGGAATATAAGCTCGGCGTTGAAATATTCTTATTATTCGATTATTTTAGCAAATTCAATTCCAAAACAGGCTATTGTTAAAGACGGAAGAAATTTGAAGTTGCAAGCGCCAATTTTTATAAAAGATATTTTAAATTCATTAAAATGCTTTGTTATTTCAAAAAAGAAAATATCTGAAAAAGAAATTCAATATAATTTAAAATTTATATACAAAGAGAATAATATCTCTGCTATAGATTTTGCTTATTGGGATGGTCACAATCAAATTTCAGTTTTTGCCAGCGATGGAGAAGGAGTCGTTTCTTTATTTGGAGAAAGTTCTAATTTTACAAAGCTGGACGTTTTTGTAAAATATGATTTTTATGAATCAAGAGAAGAAATTAAAGAAGTCGCGGAGCTTTGGAATTTTGTCGTCAAACCTTCGTTTAATAATAAACTTCAAGCGGATTTAAGCGAAATAAAAAATATTGAAAAAGAAACCAAATCGAAATTCGTAAAAAAAATAGCTTCTTCAAACAAATATAGCTTAACGATTCATTCTAACGAAGATAAAAGCAATTTCATTTTTGATAAAATAAGTGTTGTTTGCTTGAATTTTATCGATTTGATTGAAACAAAAAGCGAGAATAAAATAAAAAATTATTTCGCTAAAGATATAAACTTGCAAAACAAGTTTAAATATTTCATTAAGTATAATAATCCCAAAATTCTTAATCAATCTAACGAATTGATTCTTGAAAAAGCTAAAGAAAATTGGATCGCTCGCGGTTTGCAAATTGTATGCTTTTATCCTTCTTTAAGAAAATTCGCAAAGGAAATAATTAATTTAGAATTTGATTCAAAAGGCGAAATGGTAGATTTTTCATTTGGCATCGCAAACGCTTATTACGAAAATTTGAATTTGATAGAAAAAAGTCCTGAAGATTTGGAGAATAGAAGAACAATTTTAAGGTTTGTTGAGAAATATCGAACGGCTTTTTTAACGCGCGATATAGATTTTTTAGAAAAAGTTTTTTCCGAAGAAGCTTTAATAATAGTTGGAAAAATTACGCCTAGAAAAAATATCGAAAATAAATTTGTTTATTCGGAATTAAGCGAAAAACAACCTTCGTTTGAACAAATTATTTATACTAAAAAACAATATTTAGAAAAACAAAGAAAAAATTTTGCTTCCTTAAAAGATATTCATATTGGATACGGCGGAATCAAAGTTCTAAGAAAAAACGATATCGATGGAGTTTATGGTTTAAGTTTGAGACAAAGTTATTCGTCGACAAATTATAGCGACGAGGGTTATTTATTTTTGCTTATAGATTTTAGAGATAATTTGCCGACAATTTATGTTAGATCCTGGCAGCCAAACGAATGGTCGGAAGAAGCGATGATAAAGCTTTCAAATTTTAGAATAAACAAGTAAGCTTAATTTATTTAATAAAATATTCGTCGCAAATTAAAGGTAATTTCAGATGCAAATTGAAATTGTAGAATTATAATTTGACTGGAAAGGAGTTAAAAATATTGAAGAGCGATTACTATGAATATAATGGAATACTTCATATTCATTCAATTTATTCAGACGGCGCTGGAACAATTGAGGAAATTTCTAAAGCCGCTAAAGAAGCGAATGTTGATTTTATAGGAATAACCGATCATAATACTTTGCGAGGATTAGAAGAAAAAGGCGAAGGTTTTGTTAACGAAGTTTTTGTTTTGATAGGATGCGAAATAAACGATAAGTTTAATAAAAATCATTATTTAGCTTTTGGAATTAAGCAAGCTCCATCTATTCGTTTATCGGCTAAGGATTATGTTAAGTTTGTAAAAGAGCAAAATGGAATCGGCTTTATAGCTCATCCTTTTGAAAAAAGAAACGCTTTTAAAGAGCATCCTCCATATCCTTGGATTGAATGGGAATCTGAAGATTTTGACGGGATTGAAATTTGGAATCATATGTCTCAGTGGATGGAGAACTTAAGCGAGGATAATAAATATGAATTTTTTATTCATCCTTTAAAATTTATTTCAAAACCTTGCGAAGAATCATTAAAAAAATTCGATGAAATTAGCTTAAAAAGAAAAATTTCCGCAATTGGAGGCGTCGACGCTCACGCTCATAAAGTAAATATACTTGGGTTTGTCGAAGTGGAAGTTTTTCCATATAAAGTTATGTTTAAATCGATAAGAAACTATATTCTTGTTAAGGAGCCGATGATAAAAGATAAATCTATGACGGAAAAGAATAAGCAAATTATATTAAACGCTTTAAGGAATGGTAATTTATACGTCGCTAATTCATATCGAGGCGATCCTCAAGGATTTAAATTTTGGGCTGAATATAATGATAAAACTTTTATTATGGGGGATGAGATAAATTTTAATGCAAATAGCGAAATTATTTTTAAATGTTATGTTCCACATAAAGAATCAAATATATTGTTGAAAAAAAATGGAAAAACAATTTTAGAAAAAAAAGGAAATGAATTGCTGCTTTCCTGTAAGGAAAAGGGAATATATAGAGTCGAAGTTATTTTAAATAATGTAGGATGGATTTATTCAAATCCAATAAGAGTAATTTAAGTGGTTCAATTAGCTAATAAGGGAAAGTTATAAATTTTATTAATTATTATAAAAAAAATTAAAATTTATATATAAAACTTGCTAAAGTAAAAAAAAATATTTAATTTTAAATTCTAAATTTTTGGAGAATAATAATGGCTCGCGTTTGTGAAATATGCGGAAAAAAACCGATAACGGGACATAATATCAGCCATGCTCACAATAAAACAAAAAGAAGATGGCTGCCCAACCTTCAAAAAGTTAACGCCATAGTAGACGGAAAAAAAGTTAAAATTAGAGTTTGTACTCGTTGCATTAAAAGCAATAAAGTCGTTAAAGCGGCTTAATAAGGACCGATTCAATCGGTCTTTTTTATTTTTAAAATCTCTCCTTTGTTTTCAAAATATACAAATATTTCGCTTTTTGTCAATGCAATAACGCCGTTTTGCATTTGAAGAGGTATTTCAATAAAATTTTTTAGAGATGAGAGATCTTTTTTATAAAATTCAAAATCTAAAAGACGAGATCGATCAAGAATTGTTATTTCGTTTTCAGCGACTGCAAAACATTTAATATCGTTAAATATTTGAGAAGAGTATAAAATTTTTCCGCTCAATGTGGTTAAAAAAAACTGTTTGTTGTTGGCAAGAAATAACGCGTTATCGTCAATAAATTTGATTGTAAAAATATTATGATCTCTTGCGAATTTTTCTAAAAGTGGCAGCTCAAAAAAGATTAGTTCGTTTAATTTTGAATAATAAATTTTTTTTTTTAATCCCTCAATACCAATGATTGTTCCGTTTGATGAAATATCGATAGAGGAAAAAAAAGAAAATTCTTTAATATTTGGTTTAACTATGCCCGAGTAATTCAAATTTCTATCTAGTATTAAGATATTTGGGTAATTATATAAAGTTAAATAAACATTCAATCCGCTTATGCAAATATCTTGTATAAAATAAGATCTGAAGTTTTCGATATTTAATGGAGACCATTCGGATATTATATTTCCATCAGAATTTAGTTTTATAATTTTGTTTTGAGACGCCTTAAGTAGAAATAATTCGTTAAATATATTGACGGATAATTTACTCTGATTTGGCGAGGAATCTTGAATTTCAATAAAACAAGACGAAAGCAATAATAGAATTGCGTATGCAAATTTTGTCAAATAATTCTTATCCATAATCTGGAAATTTTATGATTTCTAATATTAAAAAAATGTATATTCAAAATATAAATTTTTTTCTTATCATTTAGTCTTAAAAAAAAAGATTTGGAAAAAGCTTATTTCATTTCGGATATTCATTTAGGTTTGCAAGCAAAGTCCAAAGAAGAAGAGAAAATAAAAAAGCTTCTTTTAGTGATAGACGAAGTAAAAAAAAATAAAGGCGATTTATTTATTTTAGGCGATTTATTTGATTTCTGGTTTGAGTATATTCATTTTGTTCAAAAAGATTTCTTTAAGGTTTACAGAGCTTTTTACGACTTGCGTTTATCTGGAAGCGAAATATTTTATTTCATCGGCAATCATGATTTTGCTCATGTAGATTTTTTTGAAAAAGAATTAGATATTAAAATATTTTGCGACCCAAAAGAATTTGTCATAAAAGAGAAAAGATTTTTTATTGGGCATGGCGACGGCCTGGTTGAAAATGATGAAATGTATAATCTTTTGAAAAAATTTTTAAGAAGTAAGTTTTTCAATTTTAGTTACAAACTTGTTCATCCAGATTTGTTGATCGAAATTGCCGCATTGCTAAGCAAAAAAAGTCGTTCTGGAGACGCGAAAAAAAAATATAAGATAGAAAAGGATGGATTAGAAAAAGCGGCAATAAAAATTATTAACGAAGGTTTTGATTATGTAATTTTTGGTCATCTACATAAAATGACTTATAAAAAATTTGATAATTCCGCTTATATAAATTTAGGAAGTTGGTTAGATATTCCTAAATATGGCATTTTTGATGGCATAGAATTCAAAATAAATGAAATAAAATAAAATAATAAAATATGAGCGAAAAAACTAAAAAAATACTAAAGATTACGGCGGCTTCCTTTTTTGGAGTATGTTTAGGTTTGTTTGTAATTTTTATGTTCTATGTTTTTGAAGGATTGCCTCCGTTAGACGCTTTGGAAAATCCAAAGCCAATATTAGCCAGCAAAGTTTATTCGTCAGACGGAGAAATAATTGGACAATATTTTATTGAAAATAGAATCGAGACTAATCTTGACAGTTTGCCCAAATGCGTCGTTAACGCTTTGATTAGCGCCGAAGATAGAAAATTTTTTGATCACTGGGGGGTTGATCTAGATAGATTTATAAAAGCTGCAATAAAAAATATTTTAGCTGGAAGATTAAAAGAAGGAGCTAGCACAATAACTCAACAATTAGCAAAAAATTTATATAATCTAAAAAATCAGCAGGAAACCAAGTTTGAAGCGTTTGTACGAAAGGTAAGAGAGTGGATAACCGCCGTTCAAATTGAAAGAAATTTTACAAAGAAAGAAATACTTGAACTTTATTTAAATGTTTCATTTTTTGGTAGAAATTCGTATGGAATAGAAGTCGCGAGCTTGACTTATTTTAATAAAAGAGCTCGATATTTACAGCCCCATGAAGCAGCTTTGTTGATAGGAATTTTAAAATCGTCCAGAAATTATGATCCTATACGTTATCCAGAAAGAGCTTTATCTCGAAGAAACTTAATCTTAAAAAGCATGTATACCGAAGGTTTTCTAAGCGAAGTAGAGTTTAAAATGTATGCCGATATGCCCCTTTCAATCGCTTCTGAAAAAATTCAAATGCAGGGAGGACCTTTTGGTCATTTTCTTGAATATTTAAGATTGCCGATGGCAAAATTAGCTGAAAAATACAATCAAAATTTGTATCAAGACGGATTAAAGATTTATTCTACTTTAGATTCAAGATTGCAAAATATTGCTGTTAAAGTTGTTTCGGAACATATAGCGAAAATACAAGATTTTCAAAACAAAAATTATAATTGGAGACGAAATTACGCTTTATTAAATTCTTTAATAGATAGAGCGATAAAGGATAGCCCTCAATATAAATTAGCTAAAAATGCGGAAGAACGAAAGACAGTGTATACAGCATTAATGAATGATGAGGATTTCGTACAAAATGTAAAAAACGAGGCTTTAAGAGTACAGGTTGGTTTTCTTGCAGTTGATCCAAGAACTGGGGAAATAAAAGCGATGATTGGCGATAGTAGAATAGATTTTAGTTACGCTTTAAATCATATAACGCAAATTAAAAGACAGCCAGGCAGTTCTTTTAAGCCGATTATATATGCTGCAGCATTAAAAAATGGGTTATATCCGGCATTCCCTTTGCTAAATCAGCCTTTTGTTACAGCCGAAGGATGGTCTCCTTCAAATAATGACAGCGTTGTTGGCGGTTATACAACTTTGCGAGATGCGTTGAGAAGATCTTTGAATATAGTAACCGCTAGATTAATTGTAGAAGGGCATGTGTCATATTCTGATATCAATGAAATGGCAAAAAGATGCGGAATAAAAACAAAATTAGATCTTTATCCTTCGATTGCTCTGGGAGCTTCGGTTGTTACTCCTTTTGAAATGATTTCAGCTTACATTCCTTTTGCGACTGGAGGAACATATGTAGAGCCTTTTGCATATTATAAAATTGAAGACCAAAATGGAATGGTTCTTGAAAATAATTTTCCTTTGCGATCTGAAGCGTTGGATTCAGAAACCGCTTTTTTAATAAATAATATGCTTCAATCTGTAATTAATTCAGGCACTGGCTTTAGAATACGCGGCGAATTTAAATTTAACCATCCTGCTGGAGGAAAAACTGGAACTACGAACGAATTCTCAGACGCCTGGTTTATTGGCTTTACTCCTCAACTGTTGTGCGGGATTTGGGTAGGTTTTGACGATCATAGAATAAAGTTTGCCGGTAAGTTTGGCTATGGAGCTCAAGCTGCATTGCCAATCTGGGCTAAGTTTATGAAAGAAGTTTATGTTGCGTATGACAAAGAATATACTCTGGAATTATTTACTAAAACAGAAAACGTAATATTGGCAGAATTTTGTTCTGAAAGCCTCTATTTAGGAAATCCAAAACTTGCTACTGAAAATTGTCCAGAAAAAATTAAAGATTATATCAGAGCTGATAAAGTACCCGATTTTTGCTCGACGCCTAAAGAAGAACACAAACATATTTATGATCCCAGCAAAATAGGCGAAGATTAAAATAATATTTAAAGATAATCGTTTAACGAAATTACTTATTAAATTAAAACTTGATTAAATCAATTAAAGCAAGTAAAAGATAGGACTTAACTTTGCAGAAATTTTCATTTAAAGATGAATCGCTTTGTAGAATAGATAAATCTAAAAAAATATTCGAAAAGGTTTAAGCAAAATTAGATTAATATAAAAAGTTTTCTCTTAAGACGCGATTCCTTAATAAAAACAAAAAACTCAAAAAATATTTCAACTATTTAATCAAACGGTATGCTATACAAAAAATACGATTTCTCTTTAAAATTATTAGTTGAAATGATTTTCTAACTTTAATTAAATTATTTAAAAAGAAAGAGAGAATGTTTATAACAAAAAATTCTATAAGTAGCCGATACTTCGCTTTTTTAATAAATAATAAACTATAATCAATTAATTTAAATTCATTCGCAGGTTCTTAATTCTTTTTATTTTGTATGCTTTTCTTTTTTTAATTTTCTTAAAAATTATATAATTACTTTTAAAGATATATCCTAAAAATTTTTAAGATTTATTTTGATCTTATGTTAATTCAGAAAGTAGCTTTTTTTATTTTATAATTTACTTCCTTTAAACTCGCAAACTTTTATAATTTCTTTTTAAAATGAAAAAAATAAAATTATTTGATTTCAATTTGGAAATGAAAATATCATTTAAGAAAATTTTTAATACAGATTTTCTTAAGATTAAAATGAATTTAAGCTATAATAAAAAAGGCTGCCTTTTTAAGACAGCCTCTTTTTGTAAGTAAAGTATTTTAAGCCCAGAGATTTACGCCTAACTCAAAAGGACTTACGAGAAGTTCGTGTTTAGGCAGAATTCTTAAAGTAAAACCGTACAAACCGCTGCTTTGACAAATTATCGAACCGTAATATTCATGTACTTTTGTATCTTTATCATATCCCATATGAGTCATTGTAACTGCAAAATTTGAAGCGTTTTTATTTTCAACGTCTTTATGTCCATAGTAAATTTGAACTTCAACCTCGTTTGGCGTAAGACTTCCAAGAATAATTTTGGCTCTAATTTCAAATTTTTCGCCGACGGCGATTTCTTTAACGTCGTTTTTAGGCTCTATGCTCAAAAATTTGATTTGATTCCATGTAGAAATGATTTTTTCTTTCCAATTAGAAAGTTCTTTCGCTTTTTGCCAATTATTTTCCTTTAAAACAGTTCTTCGCTGATAAGCTTTATAATAAAACTTAGTAAAATATTGTTCAACCATTCTATTGGTATTAAATACGGAACCTAATTTTTTCATAGAAGCCTTCATCATAGAAATCCATTCTCTTGGCAAGTTGTCTTCTCCTCTTTTGTAAAAAGTTGGAATAATTTCGTTTTCTAAAACGTCGTATATTTGACGAGATTCCACTTCGTCTTGATATTCTAAATCAGTATATTCCTCGCCGTTTCCAATTTTCCATCCAAGTTCTGGACTGTATCCTTCGTCCCACCATCCGTCAAGCGCGCTAAAATTAAGTCCGCCGTTAGCAATAACTTTCATACCGCTTGTTCCAGAGGCTTCTAAAGGTCTTCGAGGATTATTAAGCCATACGTCGCAACCTTCGACAAGGTAACGAGCGACATTCATATCATAATTTTCAATAAAAACTATTCTTTTTCTAAACGATTCGTCTTTGGCGATTTGAATTATTTTTTGAATTAATCTTTTTCCTTCGTCGTCTTTTGGATGAGCTTTGCCTGATATAATAATTTGAACGGGTCTTTCTTTATTGTTTAATATTTTCTTTAACCTTTCTAAATCATGAAATATTAATGTCGCTCTTTTGTAAGTTGCAAATCTTCGCGCAAAACCGATTGTTAACGCCCCTGGATCTAAAGTTTCATTTGCGGCTAATAGTTCAGATTTAGAAGCTCCGCGAGACTCTAATTGTTCTTTTAACCTTTTTCTAGCAAATGCCACTAATCTTTCTCTTCTTCTTTCATGGGTTCGCCAGAGTTCTTCGTCGGGAATGTTGTCTATTCTTTGCCAAATTGTTTGGTCTTCTGGATTATGAACAAATTTTTCTCCTAAATATCTTATTAACAATTCTTCCATATCTGTAGATAAGTGAGTTCGAGTGTGTACTCCGTTTGTAATATAATCTATCGGAATTTCGTCAAACGGCACGCCTTTAAATCCAAACGACCACATTTTTTTTGACACTTTGCCATGCAATCTGCTTACGCCGTTTATAAAAGCGGCCATGTTGATCGCTAAATGAGCCATATTAAAGTTCTCGGGATCTTTAGCTTTTTCTAAAGTTCCCAATCGATAAAATTCCTTGTCAGTAATTTTTAATTCGTCTCTATAATACTTGCCGAAATATTTTTCTACTAAATCATTTCCAAAGACATCGATTCCAGCTGGAACTGGAGTATGAGTGGTAAATATATTAGAATAATAGCCGACTTCTTTAGCTTCATTAAATGTTAAATGATGTTCTTTAATTAATAATCTAATTCTTTCAAGAGCTAAAAACGCGGAATGTCCTTCGTTCATATGGCAAACCAACGGTTCGATGCCAAGAGTTTTTAGGGCTCTAATTCCGCCAATTCCTAAAACAATTTCTTGTTGAATTCTCGTTTCATTATTTCCGCCGTAAAGCGCTCTTGTTATCTTTTTATCTTCTTCGTTATTTAAATCTATATTTGTATCGAGCAAATATAAAGCGACTCTTCCAATAAGCACTTTCCAAATTTGGAAATAAACTTTTCTTCCCGGAAAATCAAGTTCAATTACTATTGGCTTTTTGTTTTTGTCTACTACAAGTGTTAGAGGCAAATTATAAAAGTCGTTAATTTCATATCTTTCTTGCTGCCAACCGTCGCTTGTTAGATATTGTTGAAAATATCCTTCTTTATATAGCAATCCGACGCCAACTAAAGGCAATCCAAGTTCGCTTGCGCTTTTTAAGTGATCTCCAGCTAAAACGCCCAATCCGCCGGAATATGTCTGCAAACATTCGGTTAACCCATATTCAGCGGAAAAATATGTGATATATGGAGTGTCTTTTACGCTATATTTTTTTTGATGCCATGTGACTTGATTCAAATAAATCATTAAATTATTATAAACGCGATTCAAATGAGCCACAAAACCATCGTCTTTGGTAAGCTCAATCAATCTTTCTTGACTTACGTTTCCCAATAATCTGACAGGATTGTGTTTTGTCTTTTCCCATAATTCTCGATCAATTCTCCTAAAAAGCTCGTATGCGTCATGATTCCATGTCCAATACAAATTGTAAGCTATTTCTCGTAATGGCTCTAATGTTCTTGGCAAGGAAGGGGCGACGGTAAATGAACCTATAAAATTTGTCATTTGCTCTCCCATACGTTAATTTAAAAATTAAAGCTTAAAATATATTCTTTTTTTAATTTTTTTTCAAAAAAATTTATTATTATAGAAAGCTTAAGCTTTAAAAGAAAGAAATTGTCTTCTTTCTTCATTAGTCTTCTTAACATAATTATCAAAAAAAATTAAAATAAAAAAATTATATATTCCTCATTTGATTAACTGAAAAATATTTTTTAAATTTAAATCTATAATTAAAAATTAAAAAAAGGGCAAGGTCAAATGAAAAATTTATTAACAATAACGTTTATTTTCTTTTCTTTTTTTTATTTTGGTTGCGACAGCGATTCTCCTTTAAGCGATGTAGATTTAAAAGATCCCAGCGTGTTAACAGCAAAGTTGTTTGTTTCGAAATCAGATCTCGTTGAAGGGATTTCAAGAACTATGAAATTGACTTTTTACGATAAATATTCGAATTATGTTACGCTGAAAAACGGTTATGTAAAGGTAAATGGCTTTAACGTAAATATCGACAGCTCTTCAGGGGAAGGAAAGTTTTATAACATATTAAAAGCTATCGGCGGACAATTGAAAAAAAATACGACTTATAATTTTGAAGTTGTTTTAGGAGGCGCTCAAGATAATCCTGTAAATTTTTCATTTAAAACCTTAAGCGCCGATTTAACTTCGTTAGATATTCCTTTGAGTCATTCTAAAACAAAAGATTTGCGAGTAAAATGGAACGAGTACTCTTCAACTCAAAAATATGAAATGGAATTGACAATTTTTTATAGCGAATTTGGAACTCCTAAAACATTTGTTTATAATATTTTAATTCCAGCCGATAGCGCCGCTATTGGAGCTTATACTTTAAATAAATCTTATTTCCAAGATAGATCTTTTACAAACAAGGCAAAAATTGAATTAAAAACATATAAAAAAGAAAAAATTTCAAATTTTGCCGAAAATTCTGAAGCTTTATGCGAATATATTATAACTCGCGAAGTAAATATAACGAATTAAAAACTTTAATTATATCAAAATTTTAACCGCTCAAATTTGAGCGGTTTTTTTATTTTAAAGATAAAAAAATATATTTTTCAATTTGAAATATGATTATTTAATTGTGGGTTGTGGATTTGCCGGTTCTATTATTGCCGAAAGAATCGCGTCTATCTTAAATAAAAAAGTTCTTGTAATTGATAGAAGAAAACATATAGCCGGCAACGCTTACGACGAATTAGACGAAAATGGAATTTTAATTCACAAATATGGTCCTCATATTTTTCACACAAATTCCGATAAAGTATTCGACTATCTTTCTAATTTTACGGAATGGATTCCGTATGAACACAAGGTTCTTGCAAAATTAAATAATGAATTATATCCAATTCCTATTAACAGATTGACTATAAATAAACTTTATGGAATAAATTTGCAAACCGAAGAAGAGACCAAAGCTTTTTTAGATCGCGTAAAAGAAAATCGATTTCCTATAAAAAATTCCGAAGACATTATTGTTAATAAAGTTGGAAAAGATCTGTTTGAAAAATTTTTTAAATTTTATACAATTAAACAATGGAACAAAGAACCTAAAGATTTAGCTCCTTCTGTTTGCGGCAGAATTCCAATTAGATTTAACGACGATTGCAGATATTTTAACGACAAATATCAATGTATGCCAAAAGAAGGCTATGCTAAAATGTTCCAAAAAATTTTAAGCAATAAGCTGATTACAATAGAACTCGGCGTCGATTATAAATCGATAAAAGAATTAAAACCTAAATATAAAACAATTTATACCGGTCCTATTGACGAATTTTTTGATTACAAATTTGGAAAACTTGAATATAGATCGTTAAAGTTTGAATATGAAACCTTAAATCAACAATACGCGCTTGAAACCGCTCAAATTAATTGCGTCGATATGAGCGTTCCATACACTCGAATGATAGAACATAAAAGATTAAGTTTTTCAAAATCTCATCGCACTGTCATATCTAGAGAATTTTCTTTAAAATATGGCGAGCCTTATTATCCTATACCCGACGAAAAAAATAGAACTTTATATGTTAAATATAAAAACGAAGCAATTGGACTTAAAGACGTAATTTTCTGCGGGCGATTAGCCGAGTATCAATATTATAATATGGATCAAGTTGCAGCTAACGCTTTGCATATTTTCGAAACTCAAATAGCCAAAGCATAATTTAGAGCAATTATGGGAACAAAAGATAATTTTAAAATTTTAGCGGCAACCGCGACTCATAATAGATTAGAATTATTAAAAAGAAATTTGCTCGCCGTTTTGAATCAAACAAGAAAGCCAGATGCGATTCTTGTAATTGATAACGACTCGACTGACGGGACAGATGAATGGTTGAAAAAACAAAATTTTTTAACTTATATCCGACAACCTAATACTGGAAGCGCGGGCGCTCAAGCTCGCGCGATGAAATTCGCAATTGAAAATAACTACGATTATGCATGGCTTATGGACGACGACGGTTTTCCTTCAAAAGACGCTTTAGAAAAACTTGTATTGAGATTAAAAGATGAAAAATTCGACGCGCTTAATTCTATTGTTTTATCCGAAAATAATCCTGATAAATTGTTTTGTTATCTTGATATGCTTGCAACCGACAAAAAAAATTACTTTCGAATTTATGATTTTGTGAATGCAAAAAAGTATAGCAAAAATAATTTACTAAGAGGATATCTTTATTTATTTAACGGTTCGTTGCTTTCTGTAGAAGCAATAAAAAAAATCGGATTTCCGGATGAAAGACTTTTTATAAACGGAGAAGAAGTAGAATATTTTTTAAGAATGAAACGAAAAAATTTAAATATGGCAATATGCGTTGATTCGATTTATTATCATCCGGTGGTAAGGAATTATAAAGAAAGTTTGTTTAGAAGAATGATTATTACAGAAGAACCAGCTTTGCGTCATTATTTTATTTTTAGAAATAGGCCTTATATTGCAAAAATTAATAATTATCGTTTTTATGATATAAAATTTTTCATATCGCAATGCTTGCATTATTTAAAAAATTTTGAAATAAAAGGACTAATTCTTTTATTCATAGCTTTTTATCATGGAATAAATGAAAAATTTTTAACATTAGATAAAATAAAATCTTTAGTTGGTAAAATAGTAATTCGAAAGTGATTGTAAAAAAAGTTTTATTTGTATTACCATCCTTAAAACTTGGCGGCGCCGAAAGATATGCGGTTGAATTTTGCAATTGGCTTGTTGAAGATAAGGATTTTGAAGTTAGTTTTTTTATATATGACAACCAAAATCATTTTAAAGGTTATCTAAACGACGAAATTAAAATTTTTTCGGCAAATATAGAATTGAATAGCTCTAGTTTTATTAAAAGAATTCTAAATTATTATGTGATAGTTCCTTATCGATTGGCGAAAATTTTAAAAAAATGGGACATAAATGTTATTTGCTCCGGATATCAATACTACTGCGAGCTGCAAATTATTTTAAGTTTTATTTTCAATTTCAATTTGCTTCATTTAAACAAAATTTCTTTCATACATAGCGATTTAAAAAAAAGAAAAAGAAACATTGGAATTTTTAGGAAGTTTTTATTTTTATTTAGCGATTTTTTACGCTATAAATTCTTTCAAAAAGTTATATATGTTAATGAAAACTTGGTTAGTTCGGCTAGTTTCAGAAAACCGAGCAAAGAATTAATTTTATCAGTTTTATTAGACGGGCAAAGAATAATTCATTTATCCAATGATAATAGCAATTGTCAAATAAATTTATCCGATGAAAAAGAAAAATATTTTTTGTGCGCGTCAAGATTTGAAAGAATTAAAAATCTTGAATTGGCTATAAGAGCGTTTAATCTAATAAAAAATGAAATTGAAGATAGCTTATATTTAATAGGAGAAATAACAGACAAAAAATATTTTGATGAAATTATGATTTTAATAGAAAAATTGCAATTGCAACATAAAGTTAAATATCTGGGAAAATTTATAAATCCATATCCGCTGATAAAAAACTCCAAAGCTCTTATAATGACTTCTCTATACGAAGGATGGCCAAGGTTATTAAGCGAAGCTTCGATATTGGAAGTTCCAGTAATTACTGTTTCCTTTAAAAATTTTCCTTCTTTATTTAATGATTATGTTTGGTTGACAAACGACTATGACGAAAAAAATATCGCTTGCTTTATGAAATTATCCTATCAAGAACTTAAGTCAAAAAAAACTTTAAAAGATTATATTATGCAAAATTATGACGTTTCTATAATCGGTCCGCGAATAAAAGAAGCATTGTGATGTCAGAACATAAAATTGCCGTCTTAATGCCAGTTTACAATTCTGAAGAGTTTCTATCGCTTTCTATCGAAAGCATATTGAATCAAAGTTATGAAAACTTCGATTTTTTAATAATAAACGACGGATCTACAGACAGTTCTGAGAGCATAATATTAAGATACGCTGAAAAGGATAAAAGAATTAAATATCATAAGCTTCAAAAAGTCGGGTTTGCAAAAGCTTTGAATTACGG
>Ga0308414_1000327_pt1 | contig 30330 bp, 28 predicted proteins | sample HotsprSampleOS50_FD_205667 | JGI IMG/M metagenome (GOLD analysis project Ga0308414, IMG submission 205667) | Hot spring phototrophic mat microbial communities from Octopus Spring, Yellowstone National Park, Wyoming, United States - 20090730_OS50 ...
CAATCCTATTGTTTCGTAATATTTCAATTTCTCATCAAGCATAAAAAAAGCAAAGACTGCAACGAATCCGGGAGTTAATGCCAAAAGAGGAAGTGCGTTACTTATCTGAAGATTTTTGAGTGCAGTCATAACACACAAAAAAGCCAGCGCTCCAATTAATGATTTGATAAATAATATTGAAAGATTTTGAGAGTTTATAGTTTGATAATCAATAAAAAAGAAAAATGGAATTGAAAAAAGAAGGTTAACTAACGAAAGATAAAATGAAAACTTGAGTGGCTTTAAGTTGAATAAAACTTTTTTCTGAGTTATTGCTGCAAAGGCTGACAAAAAAGAGGAAAGCAGAGCTACCAAAAACCATATCATATTTACTCTACTTTCCTCTCTATGCTAATTAAAAATCTAAAACTAATTTTAAGAAAATATTTCTTCCGGGTTCTAATTTAATCAAACCACGAGTAGAAGATAAATGCTCTCTATACGCTTTGTCAAAAATGTTTTCAACTCCACCAATCAATTTTACTTTTGTATTAAATAAATTTATAGGATATGAGTTTATGTAGAAATTGAAAATTGCATAACCCGGAGTTTTAAGTTCACCAGAAGCAACTTCATTTTGTTTTGCATAAAGAGTTGATGAAAAATCAATTTGCACTAAATCAAAAAATCCCATTTTATAACCAACGATAGCGTTCATTGGTGGGATTTGCGGTAAATCGGAATTTGCAGTCAAATCATCACCTTTTACATAAGCAAAATTCATATATGCAACGTAGTCAGAATAAAAATTATATTCGGTTCTTAAATCAAGTCCATATAATCTTGATTCACCAATGTTAGTTTTAATTCTTGCATCTCTTCCATCGAATTTGCCGGGAACTTCGGAAACGAGATTAGTAAATCTGTTATAAAAAATTGAGGTAATAATCTTTAATTCATTTGAAGAAAATCTAATCCCAAAATCAACTGACTTACCAATTTCGGATTTCAATTCGGGATTGCCAACTCTTACAAAACTTCCCAAATCAATAAACTGAAATCTTTCTTCCAATGATGGAGAGCGAAATGCATAAGCTAATCCTAAAGTAAAGTCTAAGTAAGAATTCACTGAATATCTGAATCCTAAATTTCCACTAAAAGATTTGTCTAATGCGTTTCTCTCGTCCCACAATATTTTTTGATTTGAAGGCTTAGGATTTAATACTCCGTTGTTGATTTCATATAATGGGTTTAAAGTTTGATTACCTTGAACGGAAATAAGATCATAGCGAAGACCAGATAAAATTGATAATTTGTCTTCAAAGAACTTTGTGTCACCTTGTAAGAAAAAGCCCAAGCTTCTCATTTTTGAATCTGGTAGAGGTTTTTCTGCAGTAACCCTGTTTGTTGTTGAAGTAACATTTCCACCTGCATTTAGAACTTCAATTTTTTGAAATCTTTGTCTGAAGCCACTGTATTTTCTATCCCAATAATCCAATCCTGTAATGAAGTTAAACTTTTCTGCAACCAAAACATTAGTATGCAATTGAAGATTGTTATTGTAATGATCAGCTTCCGGCTCAATCTTTAATACTGAAACTCTTCGTGCAGGATTTGTTCCACTTGCCGGAATATTTTGAACGGTGTAAGGAATATTTTCAACTTTTCTTCTTATGTATTGGTGTGAATATTTTAACGATACTTTATAAATGTATTTTGAAATATTTAGCAAATCATAGCTTGTTGAAAACAATTCTCTTTTCTCTTCCGGATATCTAACATCAGCTGAGTTCGGGAATAAACTTGAACCGGGAATTCCAACATCTTCAGCTTTGAAAAGCTGATAATCAAATCTTATCCGATGATTTTCAAATGGGAGAATATTAACAGAACCGGATAAACTAAAATCTTCAAACTGACTGTTCTTTAATCTACCTTGAGGAGTTTGAGTATTATTAGCTTTTCTGAAAGAGCCCGAAAATTTTCCGGTTAAATAAGATGTTCCACCGAATAAACTTGTTGACAATACTTTCAAATCATTCACAGAGCTGTATTCACTTGCAACTTTTCCATTAAGGGAAAATCTTTCATAAAGTTTAGGAGACTTTGAAATTATGTTTACAATTCCTCCTGTTGCACCAGAACCATAAATACTTGATGATGCACCTTTAATTATTTCAATTCTTTCAATATCGTTCATATCTATCATTGATAATCTTGCGGCAATATCGGTGGCGGTTATAATTCTATTGCCATCAATAAGAGTAACAATATTTTCACGAGATAGACCACGAATGTTAATTTCGCTGCCCCAAATTCCATCACGCACAATTGATATTCCCGGCTGTTCTTTCAAAATTTCCGGTATTGATTGAAGCGGTTTTTGTTGAATTGTATTTTGGTCAATTACAGCATTTGAGTATGGAAGTTCTTTAGTCAATAGAGAATTTCTGTCCGTAGTAATTACAACATCCTCCAATTGAATTGGTGATGGCTCAAGATAAAAATTCTGAGTAAAATTATTCGATGAGAGATTAACTGTTGTTTCGAATAATTTATAACCAATCATTGAGACTTTAATATTGTAATTGCCAGCGGGGAGATTTTTTATTACATAAAATCCCTCAGAGTTTGAATATGCTGAATAATTGTAATTGATAAAAACGAATGCTTTACTTATTGGCTCGGAGTTGTTTTTATCAAGAATTCTTCCTTGTAAATTATAACTTTGAGCCAAAAGATTGAAGCTGATTATTGAGAACAGAATTATAAAATATCTTTTCATTTTACACCTTCTTTTTTTAGAATAAATTATTTGCTTGCGGGCAAACAATTTCAATATCTATACCATTAAAAATTTCGTTTAATTATTTCTATTCGAACTTAAATATAAATTTTCTTGAATTAGAGAATAATTTTATTACACTTGAAAATTGTAAATGAAATTGTTTACTTAAAAATTCAATGAAGCTATTATTTATTTACCAAATTTCCTTTAAATCCTTATAAATGACTAAAACGGTTATTTATTTGGGTCATTTTTATGGAACATTTTTTGCCAAACTTTTAAACACATTTAATATTAAGATTAACCTTAGTTTTACTAAAATGGAAGAACCCGAAGATTTATATTCAGAGACAGAAGAGTTTAGACCACAAATTTGTATTGTTGGTAGGCGGAACGTAGGCAAATCTTCTTTGTTAAATAAACTTATTGGTCAGGATTATTCAAAAGTTTCAGAAACTCCTGGTACTACTGTTAATCCTGTCGAAAAAGAATATAAATTATTACCTCACGGTCCTGTGCTTCTGGTTGATACTGCTGGAATTGAAGAAGAGGGTGAGCTTGGTGAAAAGAAAATTAGTCAGACTATAAAAATACTTGCACAATCAGATTTGATTCTCGTTGTTCTCGATGCACGAAAAGAGCTTCATCCAAAAGAAATAGAACTTTTTGCTACTATCGAAAAACTTGATGTTAATTGCATTGCAGCGGTTAATAAAATTGAATTTGGAACAAATCAAAAACTACTCTCCGAATTAAAAGAATTAAGAATAACTCACTTTGAAGTTTCTTGTAAAGAGAATGTTGGGATTGAAGAATTAAAAAGGAAAATTATTCGTTCCCTGCCCAAAAACTATGATAATTTTTTACTTTTGGATATTGTTTCAAAGGGTGATACGATTATTCTTTTGGTTCCGGAAAGCAGACAAATTCCAAAATCCAGAATTTTACTAAATCAATTTCATATTATTCAAGAAGCAATAGAAAAAGAATCAATTATCACTCTTTGCCGGGAAGATGAATTAGATCAAACCCTTTCTGGCTTAAAGAAATATCCTGATTTAATAATAGCTGATAGCGATGTTATAAAAAAAATTTCTACAGAGATACCTGCTTTAGTAAAACTCACTACCTTTAGTTTATTACTTTCAAGGAACAAATCAGACTTAAAAATTTATCTTGACGGATTAAAAAAACTTGAAAAACTGCAAAATGGTGATAAGGTTTTAATTTCAGAGCTTTGTTTTAGTCACCCAATTGAAGATGAAATTGTTGGATTTAAAATTCCTATATTGATAGAGCAATATTTAAACAAAAAACTAAATTTTGTTAAAGTATCAGAACAAAATTTCCCTGAAAATTTACATGATATCCAATTAATTATACAGTGCATTGGTTGTTCAAAATCAAGGCGGGAAGTCAAATACAAATTAAATTTGGCAAAACTTTTAGACATTCCTATTGTAAACTATTCATTATTGATTTCATATCTAAAAGGAACGATGCCAAGAGTAATTGCACCATTTAAAGAAGCACTTTCAGAGTGGGAGAGATTAAAACTTACTTCGGTTTAGTTTTTGTTTGATAAGTCACCTTTCTCATTTGTAATGCCGAAGTTATTTCAGCATCTAAAATCCTAACAAAAGAAGATTATGATTTCGAAAGCATTCGGGAAAATTATGCGTAAGGTGAGTTAGTAAAATATTATCACTCAAAGATTTATTAAATTCTTTCGTTTAGTTGAGTTCGTTTTTCATTGTCAAATTGTTCTAAAAATAACAGGGGCTTTAGCCCTAATATCTTTGTAGCAATATGTGTTTATTAGATTTATTTTAGGGGCGATAGCCTTGAAATCTTTTCTAATCATAATTTATATTGATGTTAGGGCTACGCCCCTTTGTTTATTTTGCTTTCCTTCCTACAAAGATTTTGTGGCTAACGCCACAATCTTTATCAATCATATAGTGATGGCAGTGGTGTTGAATTTTTGTTATTAACTCACATTATACAAAGTGAAGAGATGACCTCTTTTTGAATAATAAATTGCCTCTATTCACCGACTCCATTCACCCAAAAAATTTTCTATTTTTCCATTCCAATTTTAATTTAACCATTTATACTTAATTCTTAACCACCTGTTTAAATTTTAATTATTATTGCATAAAAGATTTTTGAAGAAAGGAGAATTATCGTGGTAAAAAAATTATATCGTTCACAAACTGATAAAATGATTGCCGGAGTTTGTGGCGGATTAGCAGAATACTTTAGTATTGATTCTACTTTAGTAAGAATTTTATTCCTCGCCCTTCTGATTTTTGGCGGTGGCGGATTTTTAATCTACATTATTATGTGGATTGTTGTTCCTACAAAACCTTTTTTTTTAAGCAGTAATGAATCTGGAAATTCTGAATATCAAGAGAATATAAATCCCGAGGAAATTAATTCCCCTGTTGAAGTTGAGCCTATAAAAAATAATGGAAAAAATACTGTTATCGGAATTATTGTAATTGTTATCGGAATTCTTTTACTCTTCGATAATTTTAATTTAATGTTTGGCTTAAGTAAACTATGGCCAGTCTTACTGATAATTTTCGGTGCATATTTAATATTAAAGTCAAAATTTTAAGAGGTGAGTTATGAAAACATCACATATTTTCTGGGGGACTATATTTCTTTCGCTTGGTGTTTTGCTGCTGATAAATAACTTTTATAACGTATTGTTAGACTTTGAACTTTTGTGGAAAATTGCTCCTTTGGTTTTAGTTTTTATTGGCATCTCAATATTTATTAAGAATCAATATGGCAAATATATTCTAATTTTTCTTTCGGCTGCTGTATTATCTTTAACTGTCTTTGCTTTATTTAATAATGTATCAAAACTAATCAAAGGAGATATTACTTTTAATTTTGATTCGGGTGATACCGTGCTTTCAGATAGTTCTTTCTATACATACAATTTTACACAAAATATTAAGGAGGCAAATTTTGTTTTTAATGGTGCGGCTGGAAGATTCAGAATTAATTCTTCTACTGAAAATCTGATTGATGCAAATACTTTTTCTGCATTAAATATGCATTTTATGAAAGTTGAAACGAATGATTCAACAGCTAATATAGAATTTGGAATAAAAGATAATGGCATCAAACTGGGCGATAAATATAAAAATAACGTTGATTTTTCATTAAATACAAATCCGGTTTGGGATCTTAATTTTGATTGTGGTGCTGCAAGCATGGATTTTGACCTTGCGGAATTTAAAGTAAAATCTGTTGATATTGATATGGGTGCTGCTGATTTGAAATTAAAGATTGGAAACAAGTATCCTGAAACAAAAATTTACATTGATGCCGGTGCCTCAAGTATAAAACTTAAAATCCCCAAAGATTCCGGATGTGAATTGATTGCTGATGCTGTTCTATCCAGTAAAAATTTCGAGGGCTTCAAGAAAATTGATTCAAATAAATTTAGAACAGAGAATTACGATTTATCTGATAATAAAATTTATATTTCATTAAACTGTGGTGTTTCTTCTATATCGGTAGAAAGGTATTGAATGATAAGTTAAAGTTTAAGTTAAAGTTAAAGTTAAAGAATAAATAGATTTATCCTTTTACTCTTTCTCTTACTCTTAATCTTTAACTTAAACTTTAACTTTAACCCTTCCCCCAAAAAGCCAATTTTTAATCACAACAATTGGGGATTGTTTATATTATATTTACAGATAAATGATAAACTTTCTATGTCAGCTAAAGAACTATTGAAAAAATACGGTAATCCACAAAACTTTTTTAACCGGGATTTAAGTTGGTTAGAATTTAACAGAAGAGTACTACAAGAAGCCCTAAATCCTGAATTGCCTCTTTTAGAAAAAGTTAAATTCGTTTCGATTTTTTCCTCGAACCTCGACGAGTTTTTTATGATACGTGTCTCGGGGTTGAAAGAACAAATTGCGGCTAATGTTTCTGAACCAACTATTGATGGTCTTACACCAAGCGAACAAATTGTGTTGATTCAAAAAAATCTTAAACCGATGTTGGATGAGTTATATAATCTATGGACAAACGAAATTGTACCCGCTCTCAGAAAAAATGATATAATTCTTCACAACTTTGAAGAATTTTCCAAAGAAGAAAAAGAAAAATTAAAACAGTTTTATGAAAAAGAGATTTTCCCGGTTCTTACTCCTTTAGCTTCCGACCCTGGCAGACCATTTCCCTATATCTCGAACCTAAGTCTCAATATTGCCGTATTAATAAGAAAAGTTAACGGAGATACTCATTTTGCAAGAGTTAAAGTACCGAATATTATCCCGAGACTTTTACAAGTTGATCATATTATTTGTCCAATTCGTGCCAAGAACGGGAATGGTAAACCAAAAGCACGATTTATATGGCTTGGCGATTTAATAAAAGAAAATCTTCCATCTCTTTTCCCCGGTATGGAAGTGTTGGAAGCCCATAAATTCAGAATTACAAGAGATACCGACATAGAACTGCAGGAAGATGAAGCTGATGATCTTTTAAGTATAATAGAAGAGAATATAAAGCAGAGAAAATTCGGAAATGTTGTTCGTCTTGAAGTTGCTTCTCAAATGCCGGATTTTATGTTAGACACTTTAATCGAGAATTTACAGATTTCAAGAGAAGATGTTCATCAGGTTGATGGACCACTTGGTCTAAGTGATGTGATGATTCTCTATAAACTTCCATTCCATCAGCATAAGGAAAAAACATTTTTTCCCGTTGTATCAAAAGATTTTGAAGAAGAGGATATTTTTAATGTAATTAAGCAAAAAGATATTTTACTTCATCACCCGTTTGATTCATTTTCGCCCGTTGTTGATTTTATTAAAAAAGCTGCCTCTGACCCCGATGTTCTTGCAATAAAACAAACTCTTTACAGAGTTGGTAATGATTCCCCGATTGTTAAAGCATTAATTGAAGCTGCTGATCGTGGAAAACAGGTTGCTGTGTTAGTAGAACTTAAAGCCAGATTTGATGAAGAAAACAATATTTATTGGGCAAGAGAACTCGAAAAAGTTGGTGTTCACGTTGTTTATGGTTTGGTTGGGCTAAAAACTCACGCAAAAATGACTCTTGTTGTTAGAAAAGAATATGATGGCGTAAAACGGTATGTTCATCTTTCAACCGGAAATTATAACGTTGTTACAACAAAATTATACACAGATATCGGATTCTTTACTTGCGATGATAAAATTTGCTGTGACGTTTCCGATGTTTTTAATTTTTTAACTGGCTATTCTCAACAAAGAGATTTTAGGGAACTTTTTGTAGCACCCATCAATATAAGACAAAAATTCATACATCTGATTTATCGTGAAATTCAGAATATCAAAGAAGGTAATCAGGCAAGAATCATAATGAAATTTAACTCTTTAACTGATCCAGCTATGATAGCTGCACTTTATGAAGCCTCTAATGCCGGAGTTAAAGTTGATTTGATTGTCAGAGGAGTTTGTTGCCTTATACCCGGTAAAAAAGGTTTAAGCGAAAACATTAGTGTCAGAAGTATAGTTGGCAGATATCTGGAACACAGTAGAATATTCTATTTTTATAATAACGGCAAAGAGGAATTTTATTTAAGCAGTGCTGACTTGATGCAGAGAAATTTAGACAGAAGAGTCGAAGTGGTTTTCCCAATCAAAGATAATAATCTTAAGGACAGACTCAAAACTATTTTAGAAATTTATCTTAAAGACAACATAAAAGCCCGTATCCTTGACTCTGAAGGAAAATATCATTTCATCAAAATTAATTCGAAAGAAAAACCTGTGAACAGTCAAGAATGGTTAATGGAACATTCGGTACGATCTAACAAAAAGAATAAAAAATCTATTCGATCAAAATGAACCTGAAAAAAAATTTAAAGGTTAAATACTAAAAATTCTGGAAGGAAAATGAACATAACAAAATCTCAAATTTTGAACTCAATTAAAAAAGTTTCATTTAATGGTTTTAATACTAACAATCTAACTCTTGATTCGATTGAAATTTTAGATTCAAAGGATAAAAATTTTAATTTTAAGTTATCTATTAATGATGGCATAAATCCTCAGGCTCTGAAAGAAAAAATACGTCTTCAGCTTTTTAAGGATTTCCCTGAGGCAGAAAATTTTGAAATTGATATTATCAGCTCCGTTTCTCAAAGCAATATTTTTTCAAAAACAGCTCAGAAGGTAAACGCAATTTTACCCGGAGTTAAAAACACTATAGCAGTAGCCAGCGGAAAAGGCGGAGTTGGGAAAAGCACCGTAGCTGTAAATCTGGCAGTCGCTTTGGCAAAAGATGGAGCAAAAGTTGGACTGATTGATGCAGATATTTATGGTCCCAGCATTCCTTTGATGCTCGGCGTTAACGAAAGACCAAAAGTTTTTCAAACTGAAAATGGAGTCAAAATGATTCCATTAGAAAAATATGGAGTTAAATTTATTTCCATTGGATTGTTGGTTGATGATACTGCCCCGATTATATGGCGAGGACCGATGGCGAGCGGCGCTATCAAACAATTTATGTCTGATGTTGAATGGGGTGAACTTGATTATTTGATTTTTGATTTACCTCCCGGAACAGGTGATATTCAGCTTACACTTGTGCAAACAATTCCACTTTCCGGAGCAGTTATTGTTACAACTCCACAAGAAGTTTCTCTTATTGATGCACGAAAAGCTTTAATGATGTTTAATCGTGTTAATGTTCCCGTACTTGGTGTAGTTGAAAATATGAGTTATTTCATTGCTACAGATACCGGTAAAAGATATGATATTTTTGGAAGCGGCGGCGGTGAAAAAATTTGTAAAGAACTTTCTGTTGAATTACTTGGTGGAATACCAATTGACCCAAGAATAAGAGTTGGGGGCGACAATGGTGTTCCTATGGTTTATGATTTACCTGATACTGAATATTCTAATATTATGATGGAAATTTCCAGAAATCTTATTAAGCAAGTTAATATCAGAAATTCTGAACAATCAGATAAGATTGAAATTATTTTTGATGAAAATTAAAATTAAATTTTCTTGGTTGATAGATTAATGTTAACAAAAGAAAATATTGAAAACTCTCTTGCGAAATTGAGACCATTTTTAAAAGAAGATGAGGGAGATATAGAGCTTGTTGAAATCGGTGATGATGGAATTATAAAAGTTAGATTTCTCGGTTCTTGCCAAATTTGTCCTTTATCTTCAATGACTTTACGTGCAGGAATTGAGAGAGCTTTAATGAAAGAATTTCCAACTATTAAAAGAATAGAGGCAGTAAGTTAATGTCTGACTTTTCTTACAAAAAATTTTACAAACCTTTTCTTGTTATAGTTGCTCTATTATCCTTTTTATTTATATCATATCAAATTATTACTATTTATCTACTTTTAGCAATCTCTGTGCTCATTGCTTTAGTTTTAAAGCCTTTTGTTTATATGCTTGAAAAACAAAAACTCTCCAGAACTTTTTCAACCGTTATAGTTTTTGTCAGCTTCTTACTAATTATTTATTTCTCTCTTTCTTTTCTAATTCCTCAGTTGATTTATCAAATGAATCAATTAGTTAACACACTAAAAGATGTATCTCTTAATCAGGAGATTAGTCTCTTCGAGAAAAAAATAATTAAAGTATTACCGTTTATTAAAGAAGGTGAAATAAACAGCAGAATACAGAATTTTTTCAAAGATCAAATTATATACTCATTAAATCACTTTTATAATTATGTAAATAGTCTTGTTTCAATAGTAGCCTTTATTGTCATTGTTCCTTTTTTAACCTTTTACATACTAAAAGATTCAATAAAAATAAAAAGAGAACTTGTTCATATTTTCCCAAACAAATATTTTGAACCTGCTTACTGGATAATAAAGAGAGTTTCTGATAAATTAAGCAAATTCGTAACTGGCTGGATTTTCGACGCTACTTTTGTCGGTCTTACAATAGGTTTGGGTTTTTACTTAATCGGAATTGATTATTCCTTGCCTTTAGGAGTAATCGCTGGACTTGGTCATCTGATCCCATATCTTGGTCCTGTAGTTGGCGGTGTTCCGGCTATTATTTTATCTGTTTTGCAAACAGGAAATTTTTCTTTAGTACCACTAATAATTTTAATAGTTGCTATTATTTATACTTTAGATAATGGATTTGTTCAGCCATATATATTTTCAAAAAGTGTTGATATGCACCCTCTTGTAATTATACTTCTGATTGTTGCCGGTGGACAGTTGTTTGGTTTCTTTGGAATGTTATTCGCAATTCCGATTTCAACAGTTATTAAAACCGCGCTATCTGAAATTTACTATGTACTTAAAAATTTTAAGTTAGCAAAAACATAAGTTCATCAGCCGTTTGTACACTTCCTGTTTTACTTCCTTTTAATAAATTTTCCGATTTAATAGAAATAACGAAAGAATTTTTTTTTCAATTCACTGAAATGAACTGCAATAAATGCTCATTAGATTTGTTTTTTTATCTATTGCAGTTGGATTTATCCAACTGTTATTATAAAGACAAGAATATTATGGGCTTTAGCCACATTTAATTAAAAACTGTTAATAATAAGAGAGTAATACGTTTTTATAAGGGATTGAAGTAAAATCAGAGTTTATTGCTCAGGTTTAAGTTTATTTGGACAGTATTGTAAATAACCATAAATCCAAAACATTTATGAAAAACTCTCCGCTTTATTTATTTTTGCAACGCACCCTTAGCTCAGTTGGTAGAGCAGTAGACTCTTAATCTATTGGTCGGGGGTTCGAGTCCCCCAGGGTGCACTTCTTTTTTTAACCTTTCAGATATTTCTATTTTATTTTCCTGAAACTATTTCTAACTTACTTTGAAAATTATTTATTTAAAGGAGATTTATGGCAATTGGAATCAACAAGGTAGTTACTCTTAATTTTACTCTTACTGACCAACACGGAAATATTCTTGACAGCACAGAAGGAGAACAACCATTTAGCTTTTTAAGTGGACATCAAAATATTTTACCGAAACTCGAATCAGAAATTGACACTATGTTAATTGGTTCAAAAAGAACTGTTACAATAAATGCCGCTGATGCTTACGGTGATTATAATGATGATATTGTTCAAGTAGTCGGGAAAGATGAATTCCCTCCTGATTTTATTTTGGAAGTTGGAATGCAATATATAGCTTCTGCTCCAGACGGAACAAAGATGCCTTTTACTATTACCGAAGTAAATGATGAAGATGTAACTATAGATTTTAATCACCCGCTTGCCGGGAAAAATTTAAAATTCGATATTGAATTGCTTAATGTCCGCGATGCAACCTCAGAAGAAATTGCTCACGGTCACGTTCACGGAGCAGGCGGTCATCATCATTAATCAATAATTCAAAAGAACTATTAAAATATCTTACTCATAACTTTTTCAACTCAGATTTGATTTTTTAGTAGTTCTTTAATTTGAATTGTTAATTATGTTTTTAGAAGCACCAAATAACTTCGATGAATTTATAACTCTTATAAAATTAAATGATGCTGTTTGTTTTTATTTGAGTACTGATGAATGTAATGTTTGTAAAGTTCTTAAGCCCAAAGTAATTGATTTAATTACTAATGAGTATCCAAATATTAAATTCTGTTATGTTGATTTGAATAAATCAAAAGAGATTTCCGGACAACTTTCTGTTTTTTCTGTTCCGACCATTTTATTCTTTTTCGATGGAAAAGAAGTTATCAGAGAATCCAGAAATATGAATTTAGAAGAACTTAGGTTTAAGATTGAACGTTTCTATAAACTGAAATTTGAATAAAAGATAAGGTGTTGCTGAATAAGTATACACATTCGGGGAATTAGTTAAAGATTATTAGAAATACCAAAAAATCAAATGCAATTAACGGCAATAGTCGTTAATATCTAAAATTGTGGCGTTAGCCACAAAATCTTCGTAGAAAGAAGAACATTACGATATAAGAAGGGGCGTAGCCCTGAAATAAATATAAATTATGCTGATAAATATTTTTTTGAATATTATGATTAGAAAAGATTTCAGGGCTATCGCCCCTAAAATAAATCTAATAAATACTATTGCTACAAAGATATTAGGGCTAAAGCCCCTTTTTAATTTCTAAGGAGAGTAAATTGACCAAAAAAAATCAATAGTTTTTCAATTGATTATAAATGTGTACTTAATCAGCAATGTCAAAAATAATTAGTCCCATTATTCGAAAACTTTTATTGCTCCATCAGACGGAACTTTAATAATGTAAACCTTTTTATTTTTGTTCTTCAAGCCGGTGTCTCTTAACCAAGGATTATAGTATTTGAGTATTTTGTAATTAATTTTTAGTTGCTGTGCAAAAGCTGAAAAATCGGTTATTGTAGAGTCTATCGTCATTTCAACTGTATTTAATGGCTGATACTTTTCTGAATTGTTAATATGAAAATGATAAGTACTCGGATTTTCAAATATTATTTTTAGAGCAGCAATTCTAAAAATGTATCTGCTTGTTTCGGAATTAAGTAAAAGATTATAAAAATTTTTACTGTTTTGAATATTACTCCACTTTTCAATACCATTGAAACCCGCATTATATGCTGCTGCAGCTAAAGTCCAACTTCCAAATTTATCATAAGCTTCTTTCAAATAATCACAAGCCGCTTGTGTTGATTTTTCAACGTGATATCTTTCATCCACTTGGTCATTTATTTCTAATCCGTATTTTTTACCCGCGGATTCCATAAATTGCCAGAAACCTGTTGCGCCTGCTGATGAAATTGCATTATCTAAATTGCTTTCAGCTACTGCTAAATATTTAAAGTCATCTGGAATATTATTTCTTTTTAATATTGGCTCAATAACAGGGAACCATCGTCCTGATCTTTTTAACCCAAGTAAAGTAGCAGAATGCAAATAAGAATTTACTATCAATTCTCTGTCTAATCTTTCATAAATGTCGAAACTTTCTAACGGGATTTTCTCCCCAAAGAGATAAACTTCTGAAGGCACATTGGGTGTTCGAACTTCAAAGATATTTGAATCGAAAGAACTTATTTTGTTAGCTTCCTCGCTACTGAATGCAGAAAATGTAATAAAAACGAGTAGAGTCAAAACTCCGCCTAAAGCAAAAAATAAAATTTTACTAATTAACGATTTGTTTTTCATATTCACTCCAATTAAAACTTTCATAAAGATTACTAATGGGTTTAAACTTTTTAAGACCCTTATATCCTTGTAAACCACCGGAATGATAAACAACCAGTTTAGAGTTCGGTGGAAAATAATTTTTGTAAATCAAATCATACACAGCAAAAAGTAGTTTCCCTGTATAAATAGGTTCAAGAATAATTTGATGTTTTCGATAAAAATCTCTGATAAATTCCAGCAGAGTAAAATTAAATTTTGCATATCCACCAAAATGATAATCAAAGAAAATTTCCAAATTGAGATTTTTATTTTGAGATAATCTTTTTACTTCATCAAATAAAAATCCGCCATTTTTCAGAACTGCAATTCCAATTGCCTTCTGATTTTCTTTTAATGATTCAGCAATTCCGGTTAAAGTTCCGGCGGTTCCGCAAGCTGTAAAAATAAAATCAAAGTTTATCCCAGTGTTAGATACAATCTCTGAACATCCTTTAACAGCCAAAAGATTACTTCCACCTTCCGGAATTAAAAAATAATCTCCATATTGTTTTTTCAATTCAAATAGGAAAGATTCGTCATATTTATTCCTATACATCTGTCTCGAGATGTAATGTAATTTAATACGATTGCCTGATACAAATTCAAGTGTGGGATTAAGTTTTTCATATTCTTCTCCTCTGACTACAACAATTCCATCAAAGCCAAAAATTTTACAAGCATAGGAAAAAGCTGAAATGTGATTAGAGTAAGCACCTCCAAAAGTCAGAAGTTTATTAAAATTTTTCTCTGCAGCTTCAAATAAATTGTATTTTAATTTGAACCATTTATTTCCATTTATAAACGGATGAAGAAGATCGTCTCTTTTAATATAAAGACTAATATTTTTCTGTTCGAAAAATTTTTCTTCTATTTTTTGTATTGGGGTGTTTTTATAAGAGCAAAAAAAGTTGCGAATGAAAGAAAGTTTAGACTTCTCTTCCATTACGCTTCATAATTTCTGTCCACTCTTCTAAACTTAATTGTTCTGATTCCTCTATTAGCATAATAGGTATATCATCTTCAATTCTATATCTTCGTCGGGAGACTTTATCGGTTGATATTAAAAAATTTCCATCGAGGATTAAATCAGCTTTTGTTTCGGGACAGCAAAGTATGTCGAGCAATTCTTTACTAATCATATTTATTAAAATTCTAAATTTGTTGATATTCCAATTCTGTGTAATGCACCCACCAATCCATAAGATGAATAGGCATAATCAAACTGATAAGATGAGACTGATGCACCAAGACCAAAATTAAATCCAGCAATACCTGCTGTTGTTCCAATTTTCAAATCACTTCTTTTTTGATTATCATAACCAACTCGTAGTTTCAAAACTTTGCTCAAAGTAAGCTCAGCACCCAGATTGAAACTTCTAAATCTTTGCATAAAAGACTCTTTGTCGTCATTAAGCCGATGAAAATCTAAAGATAACCTCACAGGAATTCTCTCTAATCTTTTTGAAACCCCCAAGACAATATCCAAAGGTAGTTCTTCTTTAGTAGAATAATAAGCTGAAATTTGTTTCCCTAAATTCAAAACCGAGAAACCAACACTTAACATTTCTTCAGGGAATGAGTAGTTCAAGCCCAAGTCCATTGCAACTGCAGATGAGGAACGATCTGCAATTTTTGAATAGATAATTTTTGCATTCACACCATAAAAGAAATTTTCATCTATTTTATTTGAGTAGCCGATAATTGTTGCTAACTCGCCAGCACCAAATTCTCCGTTTCGGTTTCCAAATTCGTCTGCTTGTTCAAAAGTACCATAATTAATATACTTTACTGCTGCACCAAATCTTCCGATGTTTTCCAATTCCGTAGAGAAAGAAAGACTGGCAAGATTTATATCAAGTAAGTGTTTAACAAATGAAAAAGATATTGGATTACCAGTAAGATAGCCTATCCCTGAAGGATTATAAAAAATAATGTCTGCATCGTCAGTTACAGAAACGAAACTTCCCCCAAGTGCTGATGCTCTCGCAGAGGGATCAATTCGTAAAAACTCATAAGTGTTTTGTGAAAATAAATTCGCTGACATCAAAAAAAATAAAAAAGAGACAAATAAGTTTTTTATTTTCATTATTATTACCTCATAATTACAACCGATAAATAAGTACTACTGTTAAAATAGACAACACCAAAATTACGTTCTTAAAAGTGTTCCTAATAGTGCTGTCCAAAATAAATTCTAATTTTAGTTCAAAATAAAATAAAACAAATTAATTTTTAATTGAATCCTTTATAAAAAGTATTACTCGCTTACTATTAACAGGATCTAATTAAATGTGGCTAAAGCCCCTAATATCTTAGTCTTTATAATAACAGTTGGATAAATCCAACTGCAATAGATAAAAAACAAATCTAATGTTATTTATTCCAGTTCAATTCAGTGAACTAAAAAAAATAAGAATCAGGTTCAGGCTTTAGCCACATAAATATATTTATTTTGAACAATGTGGTTTCTAATAATATGGCTCTATATTAAAGTTATAAAAAACGAATGACCAAACATCTGTAAGTTCTTCAATAATTTTTGAAGTAGGTTTTCCAGCACCGTGACCTGCTTTAGTTTCTATTCTGATTAAAACAGGATTTTCTCCTTTATATTTTTCCTGCAGCGTTGCAATATATTTGAAAGAATGTGCTGGGACTACTCTATCATCGTGATCAGCGGTTGTAACCAATACTGCGGGATAATTTAACCCTTCTTTAATATTATGAAGAGGTGAATATTTATAAAGATATTCAAATTGTTTTGGGTCATCGCTTGAACCATATTCGACAATCCAATAATATCCAATTGTGAATTTATGAAATCTAAGCATATCCATTACTCCCACTGCGGGCAAAGCAACCTTGAATAAATCCGGTCTTTGATTGATAACTGCACCAATTAACAATCCACCGTTTGAACCACCAGCTATGGCAAGTTTATTCGAACTTGTGTAGCCTTCTTTAATTAAATATTCTGCTGCAGCAATAAAATCATCAAAAACATTTTGCTTCTTGTCAAGCATACCTGCTCGATGCCATTCTTCACCATACTCGCCACCTCCACGAATATTTGCCAAAGCAAAGACACCATTATTCTCCAAAAGAACTAATCTCGAAACACTGAATGAAGGTAACATACTTGCATTGAATCCTCCATAAGCATAAAGATAGGTTGGATTGTTTCCGTCTAACTTCAATCCTTTTTTATGAACAATGAACATAGGAATTTTAGTGCCATCTTTACTTGGATAGAAAACTTGTTTTGTTTCATAGTTATCAAATTCGAAATTCAATTCTATTTGCCTGAATAATTCTGATGATTTTGTACTTATATCAAACTTATAGATCGTTCCTGGGGAAGTAAACGAAGTAAATGTATAAAAAGCAATATTGTCATCTCTTCTTCCTGAAAAATTCACAGTGCCTAAACCAGGAAGTTTTATCTCACCCTCGGGTTTTCCGTTTAGGTCAAATATGTAAACGTGATGAGCAACATCTTGCAAGTAAGTAGCTATAATCTTTCCGCCAATTATTCTTACTGATTGTAATACATTTTTTGATTCAGGAATTACATCAATCCAATTTTCTTTTGATGGATTTTTAGGATCAATTAAAACCAACTTATAGTTTGGTGCATTAAAATCGGTTCTAACTAAAAGTTTATCTTCAATGTTGTCAACTACACCATAATTATTTTTGAAATCATCAACGATGGTAACAAACTTACTTTTATCATCAGATAAATCTTTAACCATAAAGGCATTTTTGCTTGTGCCTTCGGTTAGATAAATAATTAAGAATCTTTCATCATCGGTTGTCTGTGCGCTAAAACCTCTTTTTGGTTTGGATGGGTCTTCGTAAATCAGAACATCTTCTTCTTGCTTTGTCCCAATTTTATGATAATAAACTTTGCTAAATTCATTCTTAGTAGAAAGCTCTGAGCCTTGCGGTTCAGGATATCTGCTGTAATAAAAACCATTACCTTTCCACGCAGCTCCAGAAAATTTAATCCACTTCAGATGATCGGATAAAAGTTCTTTTGTTTCTGCATTCATAACAAAAAACTCATTCCAGTCTGAACCACCTGAAGAAACACCATAAACTAAATATTTCCCACCATCACTGAAAGAAATAGTTGTTAATGATTTTGTTCCATCTTCTGAAAATTTATTTGGATCTAAAAAGACTTCTTCTTTTGATTCTAAAGTTTCTTTTACGTAAAGAACGCTTTGATTTTGTAATCCATCATTCTTAAAGAAATAATATTTATTCCCAGCCCTAAAAGGAGCTCCGTATTTGGGGTAGTTAAAAATTTCAGTCAATCTGTTTTTAATTTTTTCTCTGAAAGGAATTTTATTTAGATAATCAAAAGTAATTTTATTCTGTTCTTCAACCCACGCTGTTGTTTCAACTGATTTATCATCCTCGAGCCAGCGATATGGATCTGCAACTAAAGTTCCGTGATAATTATCTGTAACATCAACCTTTTTTGTTTCTGGATATTTTATTTGTGAAAATCCAAGTAAACTGAACGTGAGAAATAAAAGGAATAATTTCTTTATCATATTAACTCCATTATTAAAGTAAAGCAAAAATAAGTTAATTATTAGTTTTTTCAATTTCCCAAAAGATTTTGACTGATAAAATACTTGACAATATCAACGATTAAATTTAAGTTTGACTTAGAAATTCGAAAATGTAAAAGTAGATTAATAGTAGTTTATAAATTGCAAAACAAAAATCTTATTCAAATAATGTCCACGAGGGAAAAATGAGAACCACATTTTTACTTCTCTCAATCTTCTTTTTATTAACTCCAAATAGTTTTTCACAAAAATCAGGGACAGAACTCTTAGGTGCTTTTAAATATGAGGATTTCAAAACACCTGAGTTTTGTGGCACATCCTGCCATAAAGATTTTTATCAACAGTGGAAGCAAGCGATGATGTCTCAATCATACACTCATCATTGGGATGAGATTGAGTATTTTGAATTAGCCGTGCCACACGCGGAAAAAGATGAAAAAGTTGCTGAAGTTAAAGCAGGATGCAATGGCTGTCACGCTCCGATATCATTTGCTGCTGGCGATGTTCCTCCGCCAAGACCAGAATTTAATTCAAGAGCAAACGAAGGTGTGTCTTGCGACGTTTGTCATTCAATTTCAGGATTCAAAGGAGATGTCCCTTATAACTTTAATTACATTCTTAATCCGGGTAAATTAAAATATGGAATACGTGGAGTTGGTAATTCTCCAGAACATCAAATTGAAAAAAATGAATTTCTGTCAACAGCAGAATTTTGCGGAACTTGTCATAATGAAAAAAGCCCTTTTGGTGTTTGGGCAAAATCTACTCACCTTGAATGGAAAGAAGGTCCTTATTCAAAACAAGGAGTAACTTGCCAAACTTGTCATATGCCCCCAGCAGAAGGTTACACTGCTGCTATGGGGAATAAATATACAGATGCAAGACAACATCTTTTCCACGGGGCACACGATGAGGGAAAAATTAAAGGAACTATTGAACTAAGAATTCATCCGGATATAAGAGAAGTTGAACCCGGGGAAGTTATTAAATTCACAGTGGCTTTATACAATGCTAAAACAGGTCACAAGTTCCCTTCGGGTTCGGTTGAAGACAGAATAGTTTGGATGCACGTTGAAGCTGTAGATGCTTCGGGTAAAGTTTATCATTTAAAGGTTGATAAAAAGGGATTTAATGGTGAAGAATATACTATAGCTTCAAATGAACTTGCTTATCAGGATATGGGAATTGCAAAAAATATCCCTGACTTTAAAGGAGTAAAAAGAGATGGAGATGTTCCCGAAGGAAATAGAATTTTTAGAATGGCGTATTTTGATCCTCAAGGTAGAATGACAATTCAGCAATGGAACACTGCTTCTCTTGGTGTTGATTATCGAATCGGTCCTCGCGAAACTAAAATTGAAACTTTAACTTTCAATCTTCCAAATAATGTTACCCCAGGAAAAATGAAAGTAACTGCTGCATTATATTATCAAAGACTTGTACCATCAGTTGCACGATTTCTTAACGTACCGGATGATGAAACAGAAATAATAAAAGTAAATGAACATTCTACTTTTGTTACCGTTTTACCATAAATAAATTTTGAACAATTAAATCTTAAAATTTTTAAAGGCATAAAATGAAAAAACAATTTTCTATTTTAATGATTGCTGCGATTTTAATCATACTTACTTTTGACCTTTTAGCAATCCCATCCTTTGCAAGAAAATATAGTATGACCTGCAAAACCTGTCACTCTCCTTTTCCAAGACTTAAAGCTTATGGTGAAGAATTTGCTGGAGACGGATTTGTTCTTAAAGATCAATCTGCACCAAGATATTTTTTAGAAACAGGAGATGAAGAATTATCTCTGATTAGAGATGTTCCTCTTGCTTTGCGCTTAGAGGGTTATGTTGTTCACAGTGTCAAAGAGAAAAAATCAGATTTCTCTTCTCCTTTTATATTTAAGGTTCTCTCAGGTGGATCTTTATCTAAAGATGTAGCATATTATTTTTACTATATTCTTGAAAATGGTGAGACTGGAAAATTAGAAGATGCGTGGTTTATGTTGAATAATGTTTTCAATTCCGAACTTGATATAACTTTTGGACAATTTCAGATTTCCGATCCATTGTTCAAAAGAGAATTGCGTTTAACAAGAGACGATTATCTTATCTATAAAACTAAGATTGGAAATTCAAAAGTAAATTTAGCATATGACAGAGGAATAATGTTTTCTTATTCATTACCAACAAATACAGATTTGTTTCTTCAGATTGTGAACGGAAACGGAATAGGCGAAGGGACAAACGATATTTTCGATAATGATAAGTATAAAAATTTATTTGGTAGAGTATCACAGGAAATAAGTGAATCATTTCGCATAGGTGGATTTGGCTATTATGGAAAAGAAGAGGATGTATTTATTAATGATTTATGGATGGGAGGATTAGATTTGACTTTTTCAACGGAGAAGTTTGAAGTAAATGCTCAATTTGTTCAGAGAAATGATAATAACCCTTTGTTCAATGCAATAAAAAAAGAAGTAAAAACACAAGGTGCTTTTATTGAGCTTATATTAACTCCCAATGGTGATGATAGTAAATGGTATGCTGTAAGTCTTTTCAATTGGATTGAATCTGATTTGAATTATCTTAATACAAAACAACTTGCTTTAAATCTTGGTTATTTACTTAGAAGAAATATAAGATTTACAGGAGAATATTCTTTTAATTTTAATACGAAAACAGGTCAATCATCAATTGGATTTGTAACGGCATTTTAATTTAATCATATTCATGCTATTCATATTCAACTCCTTCGGAGTTGAGTATGACTTCTTTCCGTACTTTTATCCATATTCAACTCCTTTGGAGTTGTAGGAGTATTTTACCATAAAAAATCCCGAAGGGATTTAATATGAGTAACAGATATCATAAGGTCATCAAAACTCAACCCCAACGGGGTTGAATTTGTGCCTCTGCTCTTTATTCATATTCAGCTCCTGCGGAGTTTATTCTGAATTCTTCTCCTATTTTTCTTTATTCACATTTAACTTCTTCGGGGGTTGTTTGAATATTTCAGAGAAAGATTATTCAGTAACATATTTCAGGTATTCATTAAAGAAGCTTTTACCGAAGTTTGGATCTGCTGAAATCCAGAAGAGTAAATTTTTGTGAGCAAATACATAATGTACTTGCCCCAAACCAACACAACTATAAATTTCTTTGTTATTAATCGTTTCATATTTACCATTTACAAAAGCTGAATTTTCTGGAGAGATTTTTTTAGTCATTTTCATAAAATCTTCTTCAGCAACTTTGTCATCATAGTAATAGGTAACGTATATTGCTGCATTACCAACCGCCCCACTATAAAAACCAATCTCATTTTTTTCAGTAGCTACATTTTGAAAATGAAGTCTGTCAACAAAATCTTTAGCAGAATCTCCTGTAAGTTTTCGTTGTAATTTCAATCCCCAGAATTCTTCTGGTAAATATTCTTTATTTACTGAGCAGCTTATGAAAAGAAATGTCAAGAATAATATTGTAAGTATTTGTTTCATAGTCTTCAAAGTTTTTTAGATGAATAAAATAATTTTGTATGTAATTATCAACATACTTAGCGAGTTTTATTAAAGAAGAATAATGCTGTCTCCAATCTTAACCTTCCCTGTTCCATAGGCAATAAGGTTCATTCCAAATAAAACTTTATTGCCAACTTTTCTGAAAGTTGCAAGTGTTTTCAATGGCTCTACCTTTCTTTCTGCTGTCTGCTGATCGGTTGTAGTAATCACGCATCTTGCGCAGGGTTTTACAGCTTTGAATTTTATTTCACCGATTAAAAAATCTTGCCAGTTATCTTCTTCAAATGGTTCGCCGCCTGTGAAGACAAAATTGGTGCGAAAACGATTCATTGGTATTGGCGTTCCTAATCTTTTGTTTAACTCATCAAGTGAAGATTGTCCGATTATTAAAAACGGATAGCCATCTGCAAAGCTTACAATGTGTTCATCTTCAACATATTTTTTGTTGGGATCAACAATTCGTTTTTCTTCATCGGGCATATAAACCAATCTGCAATTAATATTTAGCATATCAGAGAAAAATTTATCTGCCTCTTCTGATACAACAACTGCAGTGCATTCGTCATCCCAGATAACAACTCTGATTTTATTTCTTTTAGAATAATTTGTCTCCTTAATTGGAATTTTTATCGAATGCTTATTAATTAAATGATAAACGAAAAGTTCATCATTCATTATTTCAGTTTTTAGCAAAGCCATTTCTGGATAATTTTTTTGAGTAATAAACATTCCACTCTCATCAACAAGCATCATTCTTCTGTCAAAGCGTAACCCTCTTTGCTCAACAACTGATTCACTGAGAGAAATCCCTCCGAGAGATTTTATTGGATAGATAAATATTTCAGACAATATCAAACTCATAAAGGCAAATTATAAAATTTCTTTAAACTATCAATAAAATATTTCATATTATTAAAATGACTTCCAGCCCAAAAAATTTTTTTGCAATTAGCGCAATAGAAAAATTTATTTTGTGTCTGCTTTACATTTTCCGTAATAAGATGAAGAATATCTTTCTTGTTTATTTTAACTAACTTGCTTCCGCAATCAAGACATAATGTAAATGGTTTAACAAGTTTCATTAAGGAAAACCTTAAAATAACCTCAGCGGTTTGTTTCTCGGGCTCATCATTTCGGATAAAATATCCGTGAGTTACATCAGCTCTCTTTAAAAGTCCTTTATCTCTTGTCAGAATAGTTCTTTTTTCAGCAAGAGAAATTTTAACAATCTCCTCATCAGTCAAAAAATTTTTGTAGTAAACATCTATTCCAAACATTCTCAGGTTTCTGGCAAGTTTGCCAAGATGAACATCACAAATAAATTTTGGTTTACGAAGCGGCTTTGCTCTCAGGTGCTGAACATCAGAAATATCAAGACTTTCAAATACAGGATAGACCGAAATATCATCACCATCGTTAATAAGATAATTGAAATTTACTGATTGACTATTTACTAAAATTAAATCAACTTCTGTATGAGGAACACCAATAGATTCAATTAAATCTTTTACGGAAGTTCTATCTATAAAAGAATGTGTGAATCGTTTCTTTCTTTTCTCTTTTGGTAAAAAGTCATTTAGCTCTTCATAAAATCTTATTGTAACTTTTTTATGCTTAATGTTCATTGTAGTTAAGCATTATTTAAAATCTTTTTTGCTAAGGTCAATACTTCCTCAACTTTTATATCACAAATTTTATTCGAAGGTGCTTTTAAGAAATAACTACTTTCATTCAACGGAGCCCATTCCTGAGGATTAGTAGGTCCGAATAAAGAAATAATTTTAGCACCTCCGAATCCAGCTATGTGCATTGTGCCTGTATCGTTTGTAATGTATAAATCAATCATAGAGAGAACTGCTCCAAGTTTTTTTACAGGCAGATTATGAAGTACTTTATATTTAATTGATTGTTCATCAAGTTGGGAAGAAATTTTATTTACAATTTTCTCGTCAGTCCAGCCGGATGTGATAATTACATAATTATTGTACTCTTCATAAAGCTTTTTTATCAACTCTAAAAATTTTTCTGCAGGATAAGTATTATCAATTTTGCCGGCACCTGGATGAAAAGCTATTATCTTTTTTGTTTGGTCTGGAAAATTTTCCCGGATAAAATTTTTTGCAAATAAAATATCCTCATCTGAAAATTCAATTTTAATATTTTTTAATTCATCATCGGAGAAATCAAAGCCGGCTAATCGTGCTATTTCCAGATTTCTGATAAGTTGATGTTTGTCTTTCCAATTAAAATCATCCTTCAGATTCAAAAGAAAAGAAGATTTATTTTTTATTCCATCAATTGAATTAACACCGACTCTGATTTTCGCTCCCGAAAGAAAATTAATAATGTGTGAAGTTCTTGAAACTTTAATTGTTGAAGGCACAAATCCATAATCATATTTTCTATCGCTCAATAGCCTGTAAAAATTTATAATAGTTTTATATGATGACTTATCATAAATCAATACACGATTTACAAAAGGATTGATATCAAAGAAGGGAATTTGATAATTGGTTTTTGAAGCAACGAGAGTTATATGAGATTCAGCATATTTTTTCTTGATTGCTTTGTACAAGCTTAATGAACAAAGCATATCTCCAATCTGATTATGCTGGCGAACGATTAGGATGTTAGGATTTGTCAAATCAATTATTTTATTCTTTTTGATGTATTCTAATTTTATTTTGTTCTATAATCCAAAGATTTTTTTGTCGTTATTCTTTCTTCAGATATTCAATAAAATTCTTCAGAGTGTTAAGAATTGTATCAACGTTTATTCTGTCTTGAATTCTTAGAATAATTATTTCACTCACAGCTGTCCAAAATAAATTTATTTTGTGGCTAAAGCTTGCTCCATACTTTTAATTTTTTGGGGCTGTCTAAAAAGTTAAAAAATGTCAGTCTGAGTCCATCGAAGACTGACATTTTTTTGTAAAATCAAATGTTTTCATACTGATTTATATAAAAAAATTACTTTTTGGACAGCCCCCTATAAATGTAAAATAGATGTTTTTTATTTTTATCGCAGTTTGATTAATCCAACTGTTATAATAAATACTAAGATATTAAGGGCTTTAGCCAAATTTCACTAATACTTTTTAACAAAAACAGAGTAATACCTATTATAAGGGATTCAATTAACTTCAACATTTAAGAGTATATTTTAACAATACAAATTTGAAAACCTTTTAACATTTTGTTATTTGCAATTAAGTTCAAAAACTTTTTCCATTGCTTTATAAAATCATTATTTGAGTATCAACATTCTCTTTGTTTGAATAAAAGTGCCGGCTTTTAGTTGGTAAAAATAGACGCCGCTGGTTATACCTATTGGATCAAAAACTATCGAGTGCTCACCGGGATTTAATTCTTCATTTACAAGTGTTGCAAATTCTCTGCCAAGCATATCGAAGATATTCAGTGTCACTTGAGAACGATGCCCGATTGAGAAGCGAATTGTGGTTGAGGGATTGAATGGGTTGGGATAGTTTTTGATATAATATAAAATCTTTAACACTAATTTCATCTTCAATAATAGACAAAACTTGATTGACTGAACGATAAATTCCAAAGTAATCCATTCCGGCAAAAAGAAAACCACTACTGTTACCTTCTAAAGATAATATGTAATTATCTTGTCCCATCCCGCTATTGATTAAGTTCCAGGTTATTCCCAAATCAGTTGAACGATAAACCCAATTTCCTCTTGTTCCTGCATAAATATTGTTCCCATTTAAATAAAGAGAGCTGTAATCCCATCCCACAGGAGCAGAGATATTCCATGAAACACCATTATCAATTGATTTATAAATTCCATAACCTGCAGTAGAAAGAAAAATATTGCCGTTAGTAGATATTGCAAAATCTGTGGGAGAAAAATTAATGCCGAATGAATAACTGTCCCAGTTCACGCCTTCATTAGATGATCTGTAAATTTTTGCAAAACCAGATTCATAAACTGCAATCAACAAAGTTCCATTTAATGCTTTTATGATAGAATAAACATTAGCTGCATTTGAAAAAATATTAGACCAGCTAACTCCGCCGTTTGACGATTTAAATACTCCTCCCTGTCCACCTGAATATTGAAGTCCTATATAAATATTATTATTTTGTTCAACGTATAAACAGTTTAGTCCACCTTGATACTCCCAAACTCTACTCCAGTTAGTTCCATTATCAGTTGATTTAAATAATCCGCTGCCAAATGCGGAACCAACTGAAAGAGCATACAAATTATTTAGACTATCTTTCCTTAATTTAATAATCCACTAAGAACTTAATCCCGATGGTAACCAACTCAGACCATTGTCCGTTGATTTGAAAATTCCATCTGCAAAAGTTCCAGCTAATATTGAGTTATCTGAAAGAGAAAGCAATGAATAAACACTATTAACTTGTGAGCCAGATGGAAATGAAGTTTTCTGCCAGAAGTTTTGAGACATCAAAGAAGAAACTGTAAAAACTGAAAAAAGAACAATTAAAGTTTTCATGAAATGTTACCTTAAATAAATTGTCATATGCAAAAATAAAAAAGGCTGCCTAATTTAAGACAGCCTTTTTTCTTTAGAAGAAAATTTTATTTATAGTTAGTATCATTTGATACTATTTCTTTTTATTATAATTATATAATTTGGATTAAATTGTCTATCACAAAATCATAGATTTATCTAAAAAGACTATTAAATTTAATTCGAAGTCAAATGAAGTTTTATAAATTTATAAACTAAGCGGAGGAGAAATGATAGAACAAGTATTTGTATTTTTGGTTGGAATAGGTCTTGCTGCTTCTGTAGGATTAAGAGTTTTTCTCCCGATTTTAATTGTTTCAATCTTTGCATACACTGGTAACTTAACTTTGTCAACTTATTTTACCTGGTTAGGATATTTACCTGTTATGATTTTATTAATTCTTATTTCTGCTTTGGAAATTTTAGCATATTACATTGCCTGGCTTGATAATTATCTTGATGCAATCGAGCATCCCTTATCCATTATTGCAGGAATTTTAATTACTGGTGCAGTTATAACTGATTTTAATCCTTATCTAAAGTGGTTAATGGCTTTATTGATCGGAGGAGGAGTAGCAGGAATGATAAATGCAGCAACAAGTATGATCAGATTAAAAACTTCTGCAGAGACAGGAGGTAAAAAAAATTTTATTGTTTCTTCAATTGAAGCAGCAGCTGCAATAGTTCTTTCGATAATTTCAATTTTACAACCATTCGTTGCCGGACTAATTACAGCATTGGCAATTATTTATTTCTCGTTTATAATCAGAAAAAAATTTTTATCACCCGTAAAAGAGGAAAATTAAGGTAAGACTTTATACTCTCCGGGTTTGAGATTATCTAAACCCCAATTACCTATTGAAAATCTTATTAATCTTAATGTTGGAAAACCAACTTTAGCAGTCATTCTTCTAACCTGTCTGTTTTTACCTTCTTGAATTATTAACTCAATCCAACTTGTTGGAATATTTTTTCTTTCACGGATTGGAGGAACTCTATCCCAGATTTTTGGTTCAGTAATTTTTTTTGCTTTTGCAGGTCTGGTTTTATAGTCCTTTAAAGTTATTCCCTTTTGCAATTTTTGAATTGCTTCGGATGTAATTTCACCTTCAACTTGAACCCAATATGATTTAGGTAATTTATTTTCCGGATCAGAAATTTTATTTTGTAAAATGCCATCATCTGTTAGAATTATTAATCCTTCACTATCATAATCTAATCTGCCTGCAGGATAAACATTTTTGATTTTAATGTAGTCGGCTAAAGTTTTCCTTCCTAATTTGTCTGTGAACTGACACATAACATTAAAAGGTTTGTTGAAGAGTATTATCATAAAACCACTAATATTTCTGCTCAAATTTAACAAGTATTTTAATCATTCGTGATATTATATTTAGAATGTTAAAAGCGAGGTTCTTTTATGACAGATTTGGAAAAGTATTTCCTTAACTTCCGAAATAACATTTTAGGTATTGATTCCGATTTTGAAACCCCTTATGGCAAGCAAAAGTTGATATACGCTGATTGGATTGCAAGCGGCAGATTATACAAACCAATTGAAGAAATTCTGATTAACAAATTCGGTCCAATGGTAGGAAACACACATTCTGAATCAAGCGAAACCGGAACTTTAATGACTCTTTCATATAAAGAAGCTCATAATCTAATCAAGAAACATTGCGGAGCCTCGAAAGATGATGTTATAATCACTTCAGGTTCAGGAATGACAGCAATGGTTTGTAAATTTCAGAGAATTTTGGGGCTTAAAATTCCGGAACAACTTTCAGATTTTTTGCACCTACCAGAAGAGTTGAAACCTGTTGTGTTTATCACTCATATGGAACATCATTCAAATCAAACAACCTGGCTTGAAACTATTGCAGATGTAGTTATAATAGAACCAGATAATAATGGTTTGGTTAATTTAGAAGATTTAATCAAAAAATTAGAAAAATATAAAAACAGAAAGCTAAAAATTGGAGCTTTTACTGCTGCGTCAAACGTTACTGGTATTGAACCTCCGATACACCAATTGGCAAAAGTTATGCATCAGAATGATGGTTATTGTTTTATTGATTTCGCTTGTGCTGCCCCTTATGTGGAAATAAATATGCACCCCGAAGATAAAGACGAGTCTTTTGATGCAATATTTTTTTCTCCTCATAAATTTCTTGGAGGTCCAGGAACTCCGGGTGTTCTTATTTTTAATTCTAAACTCTACCACAATCGTGTTCCTGATTTACCCGGTGGTGGAACAGTAGATTGGACTAACCCGTGGGGTCAGCATAAATTCAGTGAGAATATTGAAATCAGAGAAGATGGTGGTACTCCAGCATTTCTTCAAACTATAAAAGCTGCTTTAGCAATTAAATTAAAAGAAGCTATGCAGGTTGATAAAATCCGATTGAGAGAAAAAGAACTTGTTCATATTGCCTTTAATGAGTTAAGAAAAATTCCCGGACTTAATATTCTTGCAGATAATGTTGAACAACGACTTGGAGCAATATCTTTCTATGTAAATAATATTCATTACAATCTGATAGTAAAATTATTAAACGATAGATTTGGAATTCAAACAAGAGGCGGTTGTTCCTGCGCAGGAACTTATGGACATTATTTATTGCACGTAGATCAAAATCATTCAAGAAGAATTACAGAAAAGATCAATCACGGTGATTTGAGTGAAAAACCAGGCTGGGTAAGATTATCACTACATCCTACTATGACAAACGATGAAATCTACTATATTACGAACGCAATTAGTTTAATTGTAAAGAATATAGATAGCTGGGAAAAAGATTATTACTATGACAAAACGAAGAATGAATTTTATCATAAAGCTCATAGTAACTTAGAACTTGAAAAAGTAAAATCCTGGTTTAAACTGAATTGATTTCCGTTTTAATTGCACTTAAAACATTTAGAAAGTCTTCAAAGAAAGGAGGCATAAAATGTTAGCAATGGGAGCTTACGAAAAGTGTAAGAGATATCTCGAATCTCAATCCGAAAAAACCTCAGATAAAGAAAAGAAAAAAGAAATATTTCCTTGTATAACCATCTCCCGTCAAACAGGCTCAGGTTCTTATGAAGTTTCGGAACGACTAATAAAAATACTTGATTTGAAGTCAAAAGAATCAGAACAAAAATGGACTTATTTCAATAAAGAACTTATACAAAAAGTTTTAGAAGATCATAATCTTCCAAAAATTGTCAGCAATTACATAGCTGAATCAAAATACAGTCATATAAATGATGCAGTTTATGAACTACTTGGAGTAAAACCTTCTGATTGGACATTGATTCAAAAAACTACAGAAACTGTTTTGCAAATAGGAAGAATGGGAAAAGCTATAATTGTGGGAAGAGGTGGTAATATTATCACCTCCAAACTTCCTAATGCTTTTCACGTTAGATTAGTTGCTCCTATTGAAAAAAGAATCGAGCATGTCAAACAAGTTTTTGGCTTTAACAGAGATAACGCTTTGGATTATATTAACAAAGAGGATAAAGCAAGAAATCATTACCTAAAAAGCCATTTTTTTCACGATGCTGATGATGTAACATTATATCATATCATACTTAATACCGGTTTAGTAAGTTATGATCTTGCCGCACAAATTATTGCCAGTGCAGTTATTAAAAAATTCCCTGAGCATTTTATACACAGTGAATGAATATTTTGTATTAACTCAATAGAAATGTCAGTAGTTTCAACTCTTTAGAAATGTCAGTAACAAATTTATTAAATAGTTATTAAAGTATTGCATTAGGGTAACGGAAGGAGGGCGTA
>Ga0308414_1000329_pt1 | contig 30255 bp, 26 predicted proteins | sample HotsprSampleOS50_FD_205667 | JGI IMG/M metagenome (GOLD analysis project Ga0308414, IMG submission 205667) | Hot spring phototrophic mat microbial communities from Octopus Spring, Yellowstone National Park, Wyoming, United States - 20090730_OS50 ...
AACAGATTGTGAAACAAACCAATTTTCGTCTAATTCCTCGATTAAAATTTCTGGCACAATTTCGATTTTATCTTTAGAAATATTTTTTATTTTAGCTTTAGCTATAGGAACGGTCTGAAACGCGTCGTTATAAGCCGAAAATATTTTATCGTTATAATCAAATGAAATTACTTCAATATATTTTTCTTTGCGCGGAAATATATCGGCGGAAAAGCCCGCTACAATTTTTTTATTTTCAAATTTGCCAAAGCTTAACTCCCCAATCCCCTTTTCCTTTAAATCCAATAGACTATAAGCAGTCGGAGGATTAAAATCGTATGCTGAAACTAACCACAAAGAAAAATTATCGTATTTCGCTTTAAATCCAAATTGAGAAGAATATAAGTTTTTAATCTTGCTTGAGTAAACGCCGCCCTTGACAAAAATTTCAAATACGAAATCTTTAAAATAATTGTTCCACGAAACTGCCGCAAAAAGGTTATGTCCAGTTTTGTATTGAAAACTTATTCGAAATGCTTCGCTTGCATAATAATGAAAAGTTAGATCGAATATTTTCTTTGAAATTCTTCTTGGATATGTTTTGTCAACTTTCTTTTCATCCACGCTTATCAATCCTTCAGTAGAAAATTCAACAGCCGCCCACTCAATAAAAGACCAGCTTAAAGCAAAATCTAAATTCCAATTAAATATTTTATCTGTCTTCGCTACTTTATAAACATAAGCAAGCGTGTCGCTAAAATAAAATTCGGCTTCTTCTCGCGTAAATTTTTCATAATAATTAGCGAGCCTGATAAGACTCAAAATATTATCGCCTATTTTTCTCGCGTATTTTCCTTCGAAGTTTTTTTGATATTTATAAAACGTATTTAAATCTAAACCTACGACTGAAGTCGCATTTGGCGATACAAATTCCAATGTTAAAGCGGGAAAATAAGAAAGATGGAAATAATCGTTGTCGAAATATCTTTTTAAAGTAATTTCGCGCAAACTAAATCCGCTCAAATTATTCATAAAAGTTTGAAATAACGAGGAAATTGAATAGCTGTTGTTTTCGAAGTTTTCGTTTTTATTTATGCGAAGCAAGTATAGCTCTCTTTCTTCGTAAAAAAAGTTTGATTGACCGAAATATATTTTCGTCGATAAAATAAATATTGTTAATATCAACAAAATTCTAAAAAACATTTCAATAAAACTTTTTGACTTTAATAGAATATACGCTCGCGGCAATAAAATCTATATTTTGAAAATTATTGTTAAGCGATATCTTTTTTACATTTTTTTTAGAAATCAAGAATATTAAATCGAAATTTTCGTTTATTCTTATGTTTTCAAAGATTTTAGCCGGCAATTTTATAGTTCCAATATCGTCTGTTCTAATTCGAATAATTGGAAATGCGGAATTTGTTTTTTCAATAAAAACGCCGATTACAATTTCCACTTTACCCCTTAAATTCGAGCCCCCGAGGGATTTGTTCCAAGAAATTTCCAAAGATTCAAATTCTTTGAGATTGTAATTAATTTTTAATTCGCCGTTAATTTCTTCGGGTATAAAATTGATAAATTCGTTTATATGATTTGGTCTTAGAACCTTAACATAAATTGGCGAATTATATGCAAGCTGAAAATTTTCTCCAATTTGTAAAAAAGGACTTTTATATAAAAAATATCTCGCTCCCGCTTTTGCTTCATACATCTGATTATTTCTTCTAAGCTTTATAATTTTTCCAGTTAAAATTGCTTTGGCATTGTCTATTAAAAACTCTCCAATAGGTATAGAAAAATAACCTAAAAAATTGCCTTCGGGCGTCAATATTTCTCTGTTTTTATCAAAAAACTCAGCTTCAAATAAATCAATTGAATTTTTTATTGTATTGCCGAATCTTATATTTTCTTTTACAATTTTAGCGACATAAATATAACCGTCTAAATCTCGCAGTTGGTTTTTAGAAGTTGAAACTATATAAGTCGAATCAAATCCGTCGATAAGATTGTTTTCTTGATTTGCGGCTAAATATTCTATTTCAAGTTTTGTAACATTTCCCGAGACATCGTCTTCTAATTTTATCAACGGATTTTCTTGACAAGCGAAAGAGATTAGAGACGCTAAAAAGGCTAATATGTAAATATGTTTTTTCATATCTATTTCAATTTTGTAAAAATAAAAAAAGAAGCTTCTTTTTTCAAGAAGCTTCTTTTGATTTAATTTTTTTTTATCTTACGTTGTAAGGCAATCCCATTCCTTTATATTCGACTTCCGCCTTATCGTCTTTCAAAGTTGCATTGCTAATAGCATTTATAACCGCGTGGAAAGTTCCAACTACTGGTTGAGCATTCCACGAGCCAGTATAAACTCTGTTCCAACAAGTTCCGTCAAAAGCTTGTTCTTCTAACTTGAAATATCTTCTTGTTATTCTAAAAGCTCCCGCCTTATCGTTAAATCCATATGTTAAAGTAACATATTCTGGTCTTTCATAGCAGCTTCTCACAAAAACTTTTACGTTAAGCGGCTGATTTGGGGAATAATTTCTTAATTGATTTTTGAATCTTTCTCTATATCCTCTATAAAAGATATAGTCTAATGGATTCTCAACTGTAATTGTATCGTTTGCTGTAATAACTTGAACTTTAGTAATTAACACGTTCTCATCGCTTGTGCCTGTTTTTGCTAATGAAATTCCGACTAATTTCCAACCTTTATTTTCATTCTTTCTTTTATATTGAGCGTCTTCGGTCTTTACAAAAACAAGTTTTCTTTTTAGCGTCGTTTGGAATTGTTTAGTAATAACAGTATCTGGATTTATATTGGCAGTATAAGCCGCTAATATCAATAATTTTCCATCATATTCTTTAGTCAAAATGCCGATTGCAGTATCTCCATTAACTTGCAAATCTAAATTTTTTGCTTTAAGATTTAATATCTTTACCCAATTTTTTGGGAAAATAGGTTCGTTAACTTTGCCTATAATATTAGTAAAACTTTTTTCATTTATTACGTCGTCAACTGAGTTTAAATCAGCGTCTTCTTCAATAATTTTAGCAATTATTTGTTGCTCGCTGAGATCAGAATCGGCGGGATTTTCGTCGCAACCTGTCAAACAAATTAAAGCGATTAAGGCTACTAAAGAAATTGTTAATTTTACGATTTCGTTGATTCTGGCTTTCATTTCAACCTCCTCTTAGTTTAGTTAGTTTATGTTTGGTTGTTTGCATATTTAAATAATCGCGCCATTAATTTTGGAGGAGAAATTTTTACAAACAAAATATAATAATAAAAATAATATATAATTTATTGTAGAATTTCGATGAATTTTAGAAACTAAAGAGATTTAGAAAACTTCATATCATGCAAATCAAAAAAACTATGCGCATTGTCAGCCAATTCAAGCGCATGGTTGTCAAATTTCAAGCGCTTTTAAAGTTTTTTTTGCCGTTTCTACAAGGAAAATCCTATATTTTTGTGGAAGGTTTTTATACTTTGCGGCGATAAATTTCTGTATTTCAGACTCGTCATTTGCAATTATATTTTTAGGCAAATCTTTTTTCAAATTTTCTATAAAAATATTGATTTTATCGCGTACTTTTTCAATCGCTTCTTTATCATCCGAACCAGCAATCACAAGAGCCGCTTTTTCAAAATCAAAATCATTTTCGACAATTGCTTTAAAGCATTCTCCGCGAAAATATTCTGTCACAGTATTTCTGCTTAAATCGCCCAACTCATAAGCCGTTTCCATAATGGAAGATTTCGCAAAGCGTTTTTGTCTTAGAGAATTTACTACTGCTCGACCTAAGTCGTAATTTTCTTTTAAGTTTTCTAAATCAAAATCAATAGGAAGAATTTCATCTCTATTTTTCGATTTTGCAAAAATTGCAGCTCTATTAACAGCGGCTTCCAATTCTCTAACGTTTCCCTTCCAGTCGGCTAAAAATAAAAGCCAAAGGGCATTGTCAGATATCTTTAAATTTTCTTTTTCAGCAAATTTGACCGCCAAAATTGGAATGTCTTTTCTTCTTTTTCGAAGGGGCGGAAGCTCAATAAATAAAACCTTTAATCGATAAAACAAATCTTCTCTAAATTTTTTTTCTGCGACTAATTTTTCCAAATTTTTATTGGTAGCAGCGATAATTCTTGCGTCGACTTTTATTTCTTTGGACGAGCCTACTTTTTCAAAGGTGCCGAATTGAACAACTCTTAATAATTTAGTTTGAAATAACTCGCTTGTTTCTCCAATCTCGTCTAAAAAAATAGTGCCGCCGTCGGCAAGCTCAAATCTGCCTATTTTATCCGAGTAAGCTCCAGTAAAAGCTCCTTTTATATGTCCGAATAATTCGCTTTCTAACAAAGTTTCGTTCAATGCCGCGCAGTTTACGGCTACAAAATTTTTGTCTTTTCTAGAACTTAAATTATGAATTGCTCGAGCGACTAACTCTTTTCCCGATCCGCTTTCTCCATAAATTAAAACTGGTTTGTTTGTTTGACTTGAAATTTTAATTAATTCGATCGTTTTTTCCATCGTTTCGTCGCTATACCAAATCCCTTCAAAATATTTTGCATTTTGGATATAACTTTTAATTTGCTCTATATCTACTGATAGTTGCTCAGCTTCTTTTTTACTTTCAGCTTGTTTATTTTGTAGAACGATTTGATTAACGAATGATTTTTCTTCGTCTTTAAAGTTTTTTTTGACAGCTTCAATTTTATTTGTTCGAGATTGTTCTTCATAAAATACATTAGCTTCGCTGTTATGCAATTGTTTCCAAAATAAAAATTTTATTATTATCGAGGTCAATGTTGGCAATATCAATCCAGCATAGTTCAAATCCAAATAAAATATTGTTTTCATTAAATATGACAGAATAAAAGGCAGAAATAATAAAACTGCGAGACTTAAATAAAACAAAAAGTCATTATTAAAGAATAAAAATAAAATGATGGCTGATATTAAAACAAAAGCAAAACTAGAAAGCAAAAAAAAATCGTCGTTATAAGAATTTTTTTTGATTAAATTTGCCAAAGCGTATGTATGTAAATAAAAAGCGGAAATGCTTTGATTTCCAACTTCAATTTTTTGGGAAAAGAATTTAGAGTCTACTCCGATTAAAAAAATTTTATTTTCAAAAAAAGATTTTTCAATATTGTAGTCGTTTATAATATTATAGAATTGCAAAAGAGAATATGATTCGAATTCATAATTCAGAAAATTAATAATTGTCGTTTCATTATAATTTTCATATCCGTTTTTATCCGCGATTTCTTGAGATAAAGATTTTAAAACGGCGTTATTTGAAAAAATAAAATTAGGTATTTTATATTTGCCATTTTCATAAAAGTAGCTTGTATGTCCAATAGATAGTTCGTTATAAAATTTTTTTAAGAAAGGGTAAATAATCGAATCGGCTTTTGCTGAATTTTTCATTAGTTTTGGATTGACAGGCAAAGCGACAAAAGTTAAGTTTTTATATTTTCCGGCTATTTCAATCAAAGCTTCGTCGTATATTTTTCTTGAACTTATCGTTTCTGGGAAAAATATTTCAATTCCAATCCATTTCGCTTTAAGTCTCTGAAGCCTATCAATTAAAGAGGCGTAAATGGTTCTTTTGATTGGCCAATAATTTCCAAATGAAGAAATATCTTCGTCAGTAATTTTGATTAAAATTATTTCGGATATTTTTTCGGGTTTGGAATTAAAAAATTTAAAGGAACTTTCATAAAACAAATTTAAAGGCGTATATATAGCAGAAAGAAGAGCAAATATAATAGAAAATATAATCGCTAAACTAAAAAAAAATATTTTATGTTTTAATATCGACATAATAGAACGATAAGAATTAATAATTATGCGGCTGCAATTTGTTTGTTGAAAGCTGCGCAAATGAATTATGAGCGTTTGAAGCAAACAATGTTATTTTTCTCTATCAGCTAATTTAACAGCCGTGCCGCTTGCGGAAACCATAAGCATTGTCGAACCAATAGTATCATAATCTAAATCAACTCCTATTACGGCGTTTGCTCCAAGCGCTTGAGCTGCTTCTATCATTTCTTTGATGGCGATGTCCTTGGCTTTTCTTAATTCTTTTTCATATGAAGAGCTTCTTCCGCCGACAATATCTCTTATGCTAGAAAAAATATCTTTAAATATGTTGGCGCCAAGGATAGCTTCGCCCGTAACTATTCCATAATATTCAACAATTTTTTTTCCTTCGATTAAAGACGTAGTAGAAACTAACATAATATTTTCCTATTTATTTTATTCAGAAACTATTTGAGTATGCAAAGCGATTTCTTCTAAAACGCTTGAAACTTTTAAACAATCTGAAAGCTCTCCGGTATAAACGACGGCTTTTCCTTTAATATGAGCTTCGAAAGTTAACTCTCGAGCTTTTTCGAAAGAACATTTCAAAGCTTTAATTAACTGAGCGATTACTTCTTCAAAAGTGTGCCAGTCATCGTTATACAAAATTACTTTAAAAGGAAGCTTTGTTTTAACTTCGTCAATAACTTCAAGTTCTGGAGCTTGAGGAAGATTTTGCAAAGATATCATCGAAAAATAAATAATTTCTCTTTTAGAATATAAAAAAATTTAATAAATTCATAAAATCAAATTTCTATAAATAACAAAAAGGAGGCTTAATGAAAATAGTCGCGTGTGTAAATCACGTGCCTGATACAGCATCCCGAATTAACATAGGACCAGACGGGAAGAGTTACGATACAAACGGCATCGCATATGTTATGAATCCATACGACGAATTCGCTCTTGAAGAAGCTTTGAGAACAAAAGAAAAATTAGGCGGCGAAGTTATCGCTCTAACGATAGGAGGGGAAAACGCAAAAGAAACTTTAAGGAAAGCTCTTGCCATGGGAGCCGATTCGGCAATTCTTATAAAAGATGAAAGCTGTAAAGATTCATGCGCAATCGCAAAAATTCTCGCCGATGAAATTAAATCTCTTTCCGCTGATTTAGTTTTTATGGGCAAACAATCTGTAGATTACGATAATTCAATTGTTCCGCAGCTAGTTTCTGAATATTTAAATTACAATTGCGCTACAGTGGTCGTAAAATTTGAAATAAACGATAAAACTATAAAAGTAGAAAGAGAGATTGAAGGCGGAAAAGAAATTATGGAATTAAGCTTGCCAGCCATAATTTCCGCTCAAAAAGGATTGAACGAGCCAAGATATCCTTCAATGAAAGGAATAATGGCGGCTAAGAAAAAAACAATCGAGGAAAAAGTTCCTTCGTCAGTTGAAAGCTTAACTGAAGTTATCGCTATGAAAAAGCCAGAAATTAAAAAAGCCGGAAAAATTGCAAATAGTCCGGAAGAGCTTGCTAAACTTTTGAGAGAAGAAGCAAAAGTAATTTAATTGGGAGGAAAAAATGACTAAAATATTGACATATATCGAACAAAGAAACGGAGAAATTAAAAGGGCTTCATTAGAAGCGTTGTCCTTTTCGAAAAAAATTGCAAATGATCTAAACGGCGAAGTTATTGCAGTTTCAATCGGCAAGTCTATTAAAGAAGTTGATAAATTAAAAAAATTTGGAGCTTCAAAATTTTATTTCTTTAAAAGCGACGAATTGAATTATTATTCTCCAAGCGCGTTCTCTAAATTATTAAGCGATTTTGCAATTGAAATAAACGCAGATATTTTGATATTTTCAAATACAGCTTTAGGAAAAGATTTGAGTCCGCGCGTATCCGCAAAGCTCAACGCCGGAATTGGCGTCGATTGCGTTAACGTTAATATTGTCGACGGAGAAATTATTTATACTCGACCAATTTTTGCTGGAAAAGCTCTAATCGATTGTAAATTTAAAACTAAAACAAAAGTTTTGACTTTAAGAACTAACGTTTTCCCATTAATCGAGAATGAAAGCTCAAATTTTGAAGTTGTAGAAAAAGAAGCGTCAAATTTAGATCTTCGAGTAAAAACAATCGAAGAAGTTAAAAATACTGGCAAACTTGACGTCGCCGAAGCTGATATTATTGTATCCGGCGGCAGAGGATTGAAGGGACCTGAAAACTTTAAAATGCTCGAAGAATTAGCTGAAGTTTTAGGCGCCGCAGTTGGAGCTTCAAGAGCTGTTGTCGACGCTGGATGGCGACCGCATAGCGAGCAAGTCGGACAAACCGGAAAAACGGTTTCGCCATCATTATATGTTGCAGTAGGAATATCTGGAGCAATACAACACCTTGCGGGAATGAGATCTTCTAAATGCATTGTTGCAATTAATAAAGATAAAGACGCGCCAATATTTCAAGTAGCAGATTATGGCATAGTTGGCGACGCGTTTGAAATTGTTCCAAAACTAATTGAAGAAATAAAGAAACTTAAAAATTAATTACAAAAAAGCGTCTTGATTTTTTAAGTTAAAGTTATATATTAAAAATTAAAAGCGGCAAATTTTGCCGCTTTTCAAAACCTCAAAAAAAATTTCGAGGAGAGAATTGAATAAAATACCGGTTGAAATTATTGCGTTATCTCCAGCAGCTTCCAGCGGAGGAGCTTATGCGATAGTTTTGAAAGAAATCTATGGAAATCGCAAACTTCCAATCATTATAGGCGGATTTGAAGCTCAAGCTATAAGTTTCGCGCTGGAAGGAGCAAAAACGCCGAGACCTATGACGCATGATTTGTTAAAAATTGTAATTGATCATCTTGGAGCGACAGTTATCGAGGTAATTATAGACGATTTGCAAAATAATACCTTCCACGCCAAATTAATTCTCGAGGTATCAAACTTGACTCATGAAATAGATTGCAGACCCAGCGATGCAATAGCATTAGCTTTAAGAGCAAACGCATCCATTTACGTTAGAGAAGAAATTTTAGACATCGCCGGATTTTCTCCAAGTCAAGATGAAAAAGAAGAAGAGGACGAACTTAGCGAAGATATTGACGAAGAAGAAGAATACGAAAAAAACAATCCTGCTCAATCGAAAGAGGCAAAAATTGCGGCTTTGCAAGAACAGTTAAGAGAAGCTATAGAAAAAGAAGATTATGAGCGAGCGGCAAAGATCAGAGATCAAATCAAGCAATTAAGCGAAGGAAATTAAAAAGATAAATTTTTTTCCGTTTCGTTTATTTTATTTAACGATAAATAATTTGGACATTGAGAACATTTCTTCTTGCAACACCATGAGCGATACAATTCGAGCAACCCTTGATAAATTAAAGCTTTGTCTGATTTGATTCCAAATATTTCGCTTAATTTTTCCGTAATGCTGTTATTTTCTTTTATGTCATAATTTGAAAAAAGCGTTATAGCTTTTGTTTTTAAATTTATTTTGTTAAAAATATCGCCATAAACATATGCAAATGGCAAAACGACGTTCATAATTATCTCGTCGGCTCTTGATATTCCGATAAAATATTTGAAATTTTCATTCGCAGATTTTCCAAAATCATAATTTGTTTTCCAATAACCTTCCGCTTTAATTATAAATAATTCTTGAAGTTTTCCAATAATCTCTTTTGAATCAAATTCTAAGGATAAAATTGAAAAAATATTTTTTAAGAAATTTTCGAAAATAATTTTAATTATAATGCGCGAACCGCCGGCTAATCTAATCGTCGGAAAATTTTGAGGTCGAATCCTAAAAAATTTCCATTGGGATCTTTCAAATCTTTCGCCGTCATATATTTTGTCGTATTTTCTCCATAATTCTAATATTTTTTTCTCATATGAGTCGCTCAACTCGATAGCGGATTCAAATAGCCCGGATATGTTAAATAAAACAGATTCTATGATTAAAATTTTATCTTCATTGCTGTCAATAATTTTTTTGATGAAATTTAAATCTACCGCTTGAGCAAGTTTTATCATAATTTCTTTGTTGAGCGAATAGCCTAAAGCTTCAAATATGAATTCATAAAAAGTTTGCTCCCAAATATCTTTGTCTTTAAAGTCTTCGGGTTTAAATTCTTTCGAATAAAAATCTTCTCCAAATTGATAAACGACAATAGGCTCCGAAATTTTTTTTGCGTAGGATAATTCCTTAAGTCTGTCTAAAATTCTTCGAGCTTTTTTCTGAAAACGCTCATAGCCGAGTTTATTTACAAAGTTGATAATATTTTCTTTTGAGTCCGATGAAATAAAATTTTCACAATAAATAAATTGTTTATTTTCGTCGTCGAAATTTTTGTTTGATAATAGACTAAGTTTTTCCATATCAACGTAATTGGACAAATCAAGAGTGTAAACTTTTCGATTGTATAAGTTAAATAAATAATTAAATTTTTTCTTAAAGGCGGATACATGTAAAATTACTTTAGAATATTTTTCGTCTTTTTTATGTCCGTGGTTCCACCAATCATTTTGTTTTAAATCTATTTCGACATCTCCGATAAAAGTTATGTTGCCGATTTTTATTTTTGCGTTTTTAAAATCTGGTCCGTCCTCGTTTTCATTTTGTTCGCCTGGATGCAAAATTCTTATTTCTTCGCCTCCGTTTGTTAACAAAGGTTTGTTTATAAGCTCGTTTTTCCAGATTTGGTATAAAACTTTTTCTTTCATCTTGCCTAAAGGCTAATAAGAAGCAATTTAAAAATTGCGCTTTTTTTTATTATTTTAAATCATTTATATCGATTTTTTCAGCCTTTAATCGTTTCTTCGCGTAATTTTTTCGTTTCTAAACGAGCTGCTTCTGCAAAATTTGAAGAGGTGTCTTTATAAATAACCGAGCGGCTCGCATTAATAAAGAATTTATCAATTCCGTTTGAGAATAGTAATTCAGCCGTTTCTTTAGCGCTTGCTCCTTGAGCTCCCACCCCAGGCAATAAAGTTACTATTTCTTGCAGATAAATGGAGTTTGCTCTTAAATCTTCAAGATGAGTGGCGCCAAAAACAGTTCCGCAATTTTTATAAATAGAATTCCATTCAGATATTTTCTTTAAGACAAATTGAAATAAAAAAGTTTCATCATATAATTTCAATTTTTGAAAATCGATAGAACTTGCGTTAGAAGTTAAAGACAATATAAAGTGATATTTGTCTGTTCTTTTAAGGAAAGGCTCAAGCGAATCAAATCCCATATAAGGATTTAAAGTAGAACAATCGAATTTAAAGTAATCGAAATAAGCGAAGGCATATTTTTCGCTCGTATTTCCAATATCAGATCTTTTGCCGTCGCCGATAATTATTTTATCGGACGGTATTTCTTCAATAGAACGCAAAAGCTGTTCAATTCCATCGTTCCCGTATGCTTCGTAAAAAGCAAGGTTAAATTTAAATCCCGCGCAATATTCGGAGCAACTCTGAATTATTTCTTTATTAAACTTGTAAATAGAATATTTTTCATTTTTTATTGAAGCTGGAAATTTTGCAATATCTACGTCAAGCCCGATAATGATTCTGTAATCTTCATACAATAAATTTTCAATTTTCTGTAAAGTTGATATCATGTTATATCCTATTTTTTAAAATTTTTATACATCATAGAACCAACTGGATAAGGAGTTTTTTGGGTATATTTTGCCGTAGGTTTAGTATTATAGGGAACGCCTATATCGCCGCTAATCTCAAAGTAAATTAGTTGCCCAATAGGCATATCGGCATATACAACAACAGGTTGTTTAACGGAAATCTCCAGAGTCCAATAATTGCAAAAGCCAACGTCTCCTTTTCCAGCGGTAGCATGAATATCAATTCCCAATCTTCCGATGCTTGATTTTCCTTCAAGAAAAGGAACATATTTGTGAGTTTCAGTATATTCTTTCGTAACCCCTAAATAAAGCCGCGAAGGCAAAAGCATTAGTCCTTCGTCAGGAATTTCAAAAATTTTCAACTTATTTTCTTTTTTTACGTCAAGAATATCTTCTTCATAAACGCCGATATATCTGCCTAAATGGACGTCATAACTATTCGATCCTAAGCTGTCAATATCGAACGGATCGATAACAATATCTCCTTTTTGGATAGCTTCTAAAATTTTTTTGTCTGTTAATATCATAGCTTTTTTATGAATAATATTTTCTGTTTTTATAAATATTAAGAACGGATGCCAATAAAAAAGTATTAATTAACAAAGACGTTCCGCCATAACTCACAAAAGTCAAAGGTATCCCAATAATCGGCAAAAGCCCGACGCTCATCGCAATATTAATAAAAAAATGAGCGAATATAATAGCAAAAGCGGCCATAGCGACAAAACTAGAAAAAGTATCTTTGTCTTTGATCATTAAAGCTACTTTTAAAATTCTATTCAATAAAATAATAAAAGCTATTATTAAAGCTACGCTGCCAATAAATCCGAATTCTTCAGAAATAACGCAAAATATAAAATCAGTCCATTGTTCAGGAACAAATCTCAACTGAGTTTGAGAACCTTTCAAAAAACCTTTTCCTAATAAGCCGCCGGAACCTACCGCAGTTTTCGCCTGAATTGCGTTGTATCCGCTTCCTAAAGGATCAAGTTCGGCGTTTAAAAAAGCCATTATTCTTTTTTGTTGATGAGGCTTTAAAAATTTCATTAAAAAATCCGGTAGAAAAACAGCTCCCACATTTAATGCTAAAATAGAGCTTGAAACAAAAATATCTTTTTTAAAATAAATTATTCCCGCCGCGACAAAAAACAATACCGTTAAAATAGCGTAAGTTCCAAAAAAAGAAGCAAATGCGCAAATCATCGGCATTGAAAGTATAAAAGCTCCAAACAAACTTAGACCATTCCAAAATAACATTGTAGCTATAACAAATATTATAATGAGCGACGTTCCCATATCAGGCTCAAGCAAGACTAAAACTAATGGAATTAAGCAAACTGCGGCAACAATAATCAAGCCTTGTATTGTATTTGGATCGATTTTTTTTTCGCTAAATAATTTTGCGAGAAGAAAAACAATTCCTACTTTAGCAAGTTCCGAAGGTTGAAATCCGAAAATTCCAAATTGAAGCCAGCTTTTTTGTCCGTAAACAATTTTGCCTTTAAATAATACGACTAATAAAAAAATAATGGATAAAACATAAATCGGAATAGCTAATTGCTTTAGATATAAAGGATGTAAAAAATAAACCGCTATCAAAATTAAAAAAGATAACGAAATAAAAAAAATTTGTTTTGGAAAAACTTCAACTGCAAAAGGATTATTTAGAGTCGCGCTATAAATTGCTAAAGTTCCAAATATTAATAAAAAAATATAACAAAGAACTATTCCAATTTCAAATTCATTAAATAACTTTTGATTTATTTTCATTTTTTTTCAGAAATTTGACATAGCTATGTTATAATTTTTAGTTTCTTTATTTTTATTTAGTTGATTCAAATAAGTCAAAATAACTTCTCTAGCTATAGGAGCAGCGTGAGTCGCTCCATAACCAACATTTTCTACAAGAACAGAAACGGCTATTTTTGGATCTTCAAAAGGAGCAAACGCGATAAACAAAGCGTGATCTTCGCCGTGAGGATTTTGCGATGTCCCTGTTTTTCCAGCAATTTTTATTTCAGGATGCCTTATACGTCCAGCTGTGCCGTAACCGTTGACAACAAGAAACATTCCTTTTTTTACAATATCAAAAGTTTTTTGACTTATTTCAACATTGATTTCTGGATAATTAATTTCTTTATATTCTCCTGTTAATGGATTAATATAACCTTTGACAAGATGAGGTCTTCTTGTTTTTCCATTGTTAGCGACTAATGAAACAAATTGCGCCAATTGTATTTGAGTAACATTTACCTCTCCCTGCCCAATTCCCAAGCTAACCAAAAAACCGTCAGTCCAGCCGCGCGGGCCATATCTTTTGTTAAAATATTCTCTTGACGGCATAATTCCGGAAATTTCCTCAAAAAGATCTATATTTGTTTTCGAGCCAAAACCGAATTTTCGGCCATAAGCAGTCCATCTATCAAATCCTATCTTAAATATCAATTGATAATAAAAAACATTGCAAGATTTTTCTATAGCTTTTACAACATTTATACTTCCATGAGCCCCGTGACATTTGAATACCTTATCTCCAAATTTAAAAGCGCCTCCGCAAAATATTGTAGTATTTTCGTCAATTACGCCTTCTTCTAATGCCGCAATCGACGCTAAAATTTTAAATGTTGAACCCGGAGGATTTGGAGACATAGTCGCTCTATTGAATAAAGGCTTTTGAGGATCGTTTACAATGCTGTTCCAAACTTCTTTAAATGTAACAGAAGAAACAGCGTCCAAATCAAACCAGGGAGAAGAAACCATAGCGATAATTTCTCCCGTTTTGGGATCTATAGCGACTAAAGCTCCTCGTTTTCCTTCAAAAGCTCTCTCTGCCGCTTTTTGAGTTTCTATATCTATAGTTAATATTAAATCGGCTCCTTTTATAGCTTGAATGTCGTTTGCTCCGTCGTTATATAAGCCGACTTCTTTTCTTGTCGCATCGACAATTACAAAAGAAACTCCTTTTTTCCCGCGCAATATTTTCTCATAAAATCTTTCAATTCCTACATGACCTACAAAATCGCCTAAGTTATAAAATTCTTTTTCAGCTTCGTATTGGCTTTTCGAAATTTCTCTCATATAACCAATTATATGAGACATTGCCACATCTTTTCTAAACAATCTTTGATTTTCAGTTTGAAGTTTAACGCCTTTTAAAAAAGAATTATTTTCCTCAATCCATACCGCCAAAGCATAATCGACATCTCTTTTTATTCTAATCGGCAAATGCTTAGGTTGCTTCGAATTTTCCGCTATTATTTTATCAATATAACCCGACTGCAAGCCTAAAACTTTTTCTAATATTTCGTTATTTTTTTTATCATATTCCGTCGGAATGATAACTATTGAGTATGCAATTCGATTATCGACTATTTTCTCGAAGTTTCGATCGTAAAATATTCCTCTTAAGGGATTTAAATATAGAGTTTTTATTGAATTTTCAACTACTTTAGACTCAAAATATTGATGATTAATTATCTGTAATTGAATCAAATAAATGACAAAAATCACAGCGCTTCCATATACGACTAAAGAGAGTATTCTTTTTCTTAAAAGGTAATCGGCGTTTGAACGATCAAAAATTCTCATACTTTTCTTCCACTAAAAAACAACATTATAGGCAATGAAAAAAAAGAAGTATAAATCGATGGAAACAAACTATTGATATAAATTAAATCGAAAATAGTCAATGCAATATTTTCGCCAGAAAGCAATGAGAAGAAAAAACTATCGATAAATTTTCCAATAAATACAATTCCGAAGAGCCAAAAAGATCCTAAAAAACTTTCGCTTTTATCATTTCTATAAAAATATCCTGCGATGAAAGTTCCTATAGTTTTTGAAAACATATTAGCGCCAATAAGTCCTCCTGAAAAAAAGTCTAGCCAAAATCCATAATAACAAGCCAATACGGACCCTTTTATTTGTCCTTCAACTAAAACAAAATATATTAAAGAAACTAAAATTATATCTGGAATAGTTTTATCTATATTAAAAAGGGGCATTAAATTTAATTGCAAAAAAACAAAAGGAAAAACTAAAATAAAAGGCAAAATATTTTTTAGCAAAATTTTCATTGCGAATTAGATTTATCGTAAAAATTTAAGTTTATGTCGTTAATCTTTTGAGCTTTTTTAGCTTTAACTATAAATACAAATTCTGATTTGTCCAAATTTTCTAAGGGTTCTAACTCGGCTATATTCATAATGCCAGATTTATCAGCGTAAATTTTTTTAACTACGCCCACAGGCAAAGCCGCCGGCATAATGGAACTAAATTCTGAAGTAGAATAAATATCGCCGAGTTTTACGTCGTAACTTAGCGGAATATTTTTAATAACCAAACTTTTGCCATTCCATTCGGCTATTCCTTCGATTCTTGTTCTTTGATTTTTAAGAGCGATTTTGAAATCTTTTGTCTGATAAGTTTTCACTAAAGCCGAATTAGAAAAGGTCTCGGAAATAAATCCAATTAAACCTTCGTTGCCAATTACTGGCATTGCCGGCAAGATTGTATCGTTGTCAAAAAAAAGAATTAAAAAAATAGTTAGAAATTTGTCAATATTTTTAGATGAGACTCGAGCAGGTATTAAATCGTAAGAAATTTCGCTTTTAATTTTTATCGCTTTCAGCAATTCTTGATTTTGATACGCGTAATCTTTATATAAATGATTTAACAAAGTTAATTTAGCGATTTGTTTTTTTAAATCTTTAGTTTCTTCATTTGCATAAAAATAATCGTAAATCTTATAAAATTGATAAGAAAAGAAAGCGTATAAAGAAAAAGTTTTTTTTCTTAAAATATTAGTTTTTTCGCCGGTATTTAGAGATAAACAATAAAGACTAAAAGCTAAAAGACTAAAAAGGGCTATATAATTCTTTATTTTAGAGAGCCAATTAATAATCGCATTCAACATAACTAATAACGCGGCTTAATAAAAACTTTGCTGTATTGGTTGAAGTTATCGACAACCTTTCCAACTCCTCGCACCACAGCCGTCAAAGGATCTTCGCAAACGTGAACTGGCAAATTTACTTCCATTCTTATTCTATCGTCGAGTCCTTTAAGCAAAGCGCCGCCGCCGGAGAGCATAATTCCTCTTTCTAAAATATCAGCGGCTAATTCAGGGGGAGTTTGCTCCAACGATTGCTTAACTGAGTCAATTATTACCTTAATATTTTCATCCAAAGCATCTCTTATTTCAGAGGAACTTACGGCTGCTGTTTTTGGTATGCCGCTTACAAGATCTCTTCCTTTTACTTCTACCGTAATTTCCTCTTTTAAAGGCATAGCCGAGCCAATTTTACATTTGATTTCTTCGGCTGTTCGTTCGCCAATTAATAAGTTATAGTTATTTTTAAAAAATTTCATTATCGAATTATTAAATTCGTCCCCCGCTACTCTAATAGAAACATTAGTAACGATTCCCGCCAAAGCTATTACGGCAATTTCGGTTGTTCCTCCGCCAATGTCAATAACCATAGACCCTATTGGAGCCATAACGTCTATTCCAATGCCAATTGCGGCTGCCATTGGCTCTTCTATCAAATGAACTTCGCGCGCTCCAGCATGTTCGGCTGAATCTCGAACGGCTCTTTTTTCAACTTCGGTAACTCCGCTGGGCACTGCCACTACAACTCTTCCGCTCGTCAAAGAGCCAGCGCTGGCTCTTTTTAAGTATTCCCTTATCATACCCTCAGCCATTTCAAAATCCGCTATTACTCCATAATGCAAAGGTCTTATAACTTGAATGTCTTTATGCTCTTTGCCTTGCATCTGTTTTGCCTCTCTTCCATAAGAGACAATTTTTCTTGTGTTTTTATCGTATGCCACTATAGAAGGCTCATTTAAAACTATTCCTTTATCTTTAACGTAAATTAATGTATTTGCGGTGCCTAAATCCATTGCAATGTCAGACGAAAAAAAACTAAATATTCCCATATTCTATCTTCCTTTTTTCTCTTCTATAATCTTTAATATTCATATTCAATATTAAATTTCCTTTTTTCAATGTTTGAAATTTCTTATTCCAGTAAAAGCCATCGCAATATTTAATTCATCGCAAGCTTTAATAGAATCTTCGTCTCTTACTGAACCGCCAGGTTGAATAATCGCAACAGCTCCAGCTTTAGCTATTTCATAAACATTATCAGCAAATGGGAAAAATGCGTCTGAAGCGACAACCGAACCTTTTAAATCGAAACCGTTTTCTTTTGCTTTCATAATCGCGATTTTTGTCGAATCTATTCTTGACATTTGACCAGCTCCTATTCCAATTGTTTGACCATTTTTTGCAAACACAATAGCGTTTGATTTCACGCTTTTTGCAACAACTGCGGCAAAAAGAGCGTCTTTTATTTGTTCTTTTGTAAAATTTTTCTTTGTAACGACTTTAATATTTTCTTCTAAAATTTTAGACAAATCGCGTTGTTGAATTAAAACTCCCCCGGGGATTGATCTATATTCTTCTTTGAAATTTTTATTTAGCGATTTAATCTGTTTTACAATTCTTCTATTTTTCTTATGCGATAAAATTTCAATCGCTTTGCCTTCATAGTCGCAAGCTAGGACAACTTCTAGAAAAATGTCGTTTAATTTTTCAGCAAGCTTTTCGTCTATTTTGCCGTTTATTGCGACTATTCCGCCAAATGCGGAAACTGGATCGCAACTTAAAGCTTTTGTATAGGCTTCGAATTCAGATTCGCCAATTGCGGCTCCGCAAGGATTATTATGTTTTATAATCGCGCAAGATTTATAACCTAAATCTTCAACTAAACTGGCGGAACAAATTAAATCTAAAACATTATTGTACGATATTTCCTTTGCTGAATATATCTCAAAATATTCAAATAAATTTCCAGCGATATAAGCTTCCTGATGAGGATTTTCTCCATATCGAAGTTTTTTTGTTATTGGCAATGAGATTCTAAAAGCGGCTTTTTCTAAATTAAACTCATTTTCAAAAAAAGTAGATATTGTCGCATCGTATGAGTTAGTATGAGAAAAAGCTTCATATGCTAATTTAGCGCGATATCTTTCATCCAATTGATTTTTTTCAAGTCTATCGATAAATTCTTCATATTGAGAAGGATTAGTTAATACGCAAACGTATTTATAATTTTTTGCGGCGGCTCTAATTAAGCTCGGACCTCCAATGTCAATATTTTCAATTTTTATTTCCAAAGAAACTTCAGGATTTGACGAATATTTTTCAAATGGATAAAGATTTACGCATACTAAGTCGATTGGAAATATATTATTCTCTTCGGCGATTTTTAAATCGTTAAAATTATCCCTTCGCATTAATATCCCGCCAAATACTTTTGGATGCAAAGTTTTAACTCTGCCGTCAAATATTTCAGGAAAAGCAGTATAAGAGCTTATTTCTACGCATGCATATCCATTTTCTTTCAGATGTTTAGCCGTCGATCCAGTTGCGATAATTTCAAAATTATTTCTTATTAAAACTTCGACAAGTTTAGTCAAATCAGTTTTGTCTGAAACGGATACTAAGGCTTTTTTCAAGTTTTTCTCCATTTTTATAAAACTGTCGTTCTGTTGTTTTCAATTTTAATTTTTCCAGTTAAAAGTTTTTCTGCGGTGTAAGGATATAACTCATGTTCGACTTTTAAAACGATGCTCGCAATTTCATAAGCGTCTTTCGCTTCGGAAATATCAGCGCATTTTTGAGCTATTATCAAACCATGATCGTAAATTTTATCGACAAAATGAGTCGTCGCTCCGCTAATTTTCATTCCAGCGTTAAATACCGCTTCGTGAACCTTGATTCCATACATACCTTTTCCTCCAAAAAGCGGCAAGAGCGAAGGATGAATGTTGAGGATTTTATTGACAAAAGCGTCGCATGTATCGTCGGGTATTTTTTTCACATAACCGCATAGAAAAATATAATCAATTTCATTTTTAATCAAATTATTAGTCAAATTTTCGTTAGAGACTTCAAAATTTTCTTTTGTATAATATTTCGTTATTACGTAAGAATTTATTTTTTTTTCTCGAGCAAAAACTAAAGCTTGACTATTTATATTATCAGTGTAAAATGCCGCAAATTTTACATTGTCAAAATTCTTTGCGATAAAATTGTATAAATTTATAAAATTGCTGCCTCTGCCCGAGGCAAAAAATGCAGTTTTAATCATATTTATTTTTTATTATTCTCATAAAAGTTTTAATTTAAAATCATTTAATTCTTTTCAATCCATTAATCTTTGGCGTTAAAATTTCGAAAAAGTCATAGTCGCTATAAGAAAGAGCTTTCTTTATATATTTTTCGTATTCTTCGATATTATTCATTTTTTTATATGAATAAGCCAGATAATAACAAGCAAAAGGATAAGTCCATCTTTCATTTTTAACTTCAAAGTTAAATACTTTCAGCGCTTCGTTTTCGCAATTTTCGTAATCTTCCAAAAAACAAAAAGCTATTGCTTTGTATAAATGCAAAATTGCTTTTTGATCAGAATGTATTACGTCATTTTCAATTGCAATTAAAGTCTCTATAGCTTCGCTATATTTTCCTGAAGAAATAAGATTATCAGTTTTAATTAATTCAAGCTCTATATCGCTAATATTTTCTTTCAAATAATTTTCCGCTTTTCTGGCCGCATATAAATCTTCGGAATTTTCAACCGCAACGTCGCTAATTTTTTTTAGATTTGATTCGAAATTTTTCTCGTCTCCTAAAAACTTATAGCAAAGAGCGGTTCGATAATAGGCGATATTTGAGTAAGACTTTTCTTTTGTTTTATCTAAAAACGCAGAATAATTTTCGATAGCTTTCAAATATTCTCCAAGCTTAAAATAACAATCGCCCAAAAGAAAATAACTATATGCGTAAAGTTGCAAGAAATTATCGCATTCTTTCTCAAGAATTTTTTCTAAAACAGAAGAAGCTTTTTGAGAATTGTTATTTTTCATTAAATAAATCGCATAAACATAAGAGAATATAGGATTGTTTGGAAATTTTTTTAAGAGATATTTTATATGCTTCTCGGCTTCATTAGGATTAAATTCAGAGTTAATATAAATTAACGAAAGATAAAAAGCCGCTTCGTTTTTTAGATATTTTCCTTTTTGAAAAGCGTTTTTAATTTTTTTTATAGCTTCTTCTTGATTAGTTTGAAAGCCAAACAAATAAAGAGCCCATTTATATACGCCAGGAGCAAACGCAAAGGAATATTCGTATAATCCGAGAATAAGCTCGGGATCGACTAATTTAGGATTTAATTTTAGAGCGTCTTGCAAATAAGATTTAGAATTTTTTATCTCCCAAAAAGCTTTTAAATTGTCGCTTCGAATAAGCCTTGCAAATCCTCTAATTCCCAATGTCATTCCTATATAAAAGTAAACTGTCGCCTCATTGCTTTGTTCGAAAATCTTTAATTTTTCCAGAGCTTTTTCGGAATAATCAATAAGCGTTACGAAATCTTCTTGTTTTTTATCGCTTGCGTAGCTCCATAATTTTAAATATGAAAGATAAAAATATGGCAAAGGCTGTTCTGGACGAGCTTGAATTTCTTCCAACAATTTTTGTTCGACCTCGTCTATATGGAAATCATAAGCATCTAAAAAAATAGAAACAGCTTTTAAATTAATCTTTTTAATATCTTCCGAAAAAAAATTTGAAGAAAAAAAGAATAAAAAAACAAGAAGTAAAAATTTTTTCATTGTCGATTAAACTTTTTTATGTTCTTTAAATTTCAAAGCGGCGGCGACAAATTCTCTAAACAGCGGATGAGCTTTCACGGCTCTAGATTTTAACTCGGGATGAAATTGACATCCCAAAAAAAAAGGATGCTCTTTAAGCTCAACTATCTCGACTAAATTTTCGTCGGGCGACAAACCGCTAAAAATCAATCCTTTTTCAGAAAGAATATCGCGATATTTATTGTTAACCTCGTATCTATGACGATGTCTCTCTTGAATTATTTCTAGTTGATATGCGTTATAAGCGAGAGTTGTTTTTTTAATTTTACAAGGATAAGCGCCCAATCTCATCGACCCCCCTTTTTCTTTTATCTTTTTTTGCTCCGGCATCAAATCAATTACGCTAAATTTCGTTTTTGAAAATTCCGAAGAATGAGCGTTTGAAAGCTTGCAAACGTTCCGAGCAAATTCAATAACAGCGCATTGCATTCCAAGACAAATTCCAAAAAAAGGAATGTTATTTTCGCGAACATATTTTATCGCCGCTATTTTTCCTTCAATTCCTCTTTCGCCAAATCCGCCAGGAACCAAAACGCCGTCGATATCTTTCAAATATCTTTCGGCTCCAAAAGTTTCTATATCTTCAGCTCGGACAAATTTTACGTTTACCTTAGCTTCGTTTTCGGCGCCAGCATGAATAAAAGCCTCAAGAATGCTTTTGTACGAATCTTTATATTCCGTATATTTTCCGCAAATAGCAATATCGACTTCGCGTTTAGGATTTTTAATTCTCTTAACAAGTTTTTCCCATTCTTCGAGTTGAATTTTTACGTCTGACAATTTTAATTTCTTTAAAACTATAGCGTCAAGTTTTTGCTTATATAACACTAAAGGAACTTCGTAAATAGTATCGCAATCATACGATGTGATAACGGCTTCCTCGTCTACGTTGCAAAATAAAGCTATTTTTTCTCTTAATTCTTTGCTGAGTTTTTCTTGGGAACGACAAACTAATATGTTTGGTTGAATTCCCAATTCAAGCAGATTTTTCACGCTATGTTGAGTTGGTTTAGTTTTGTATTCTCCAGCCGAAGGAATATATGGAACTAAAGTAACGTGTATACATATCGCATTTTTTCTTCCCTGTTCAAGCATTATTTGACGAATAGATTCGATAAACGGCAAACTTTCAATATCGCCGACAGTTCCACCAATTTCAGTTAAAACTATATCATACTCGCCGCTTTCGCCTAAAGAATATATTCTTTTTTTTATTTCATCAGTTATGTGGGGAACGACTTGAACGGTAGCTCCGAGATAATCGCCTCTTCTTTCTTTAGTTATTACTTCATAATAAATTTGTCCCGCGGTACAATTATTCAATTTTGTCATATTGACATTTAAAAATCTTTCATAATGTCCAAGATCTAAATCGGTTTCAGCCCCGTCTTCAGTCACATAAACTTCTCCATGCTGAAAAGGATTCATCGTTCCAGGATCAACGTTGATATAGGGATCTAATTTTTGAATAGTAACTCTATAACCGCGTTGTTTTAATAACAGGCCTAAAGAGGCTGCAACTATGCCTTTCCCAATCGAGGAAACGACTCCGCCTGTAATGAAAATGTATTTAGCTTTTCTCATAAAATTTTAAATATTCATAAAATATCTTTAAATTACAAAAATATAAAAATTTATTTTCTTTTTCTAATTTTTTAAAGAAAAAACAAAAAAAGATTATGAACGATACTATAATTGAATTTGCAAAAACTCAAAATCCAGTAGTTTTAGCTTTTTTAGGCGGCTTATTTACTTGGTTTATGACAGCGTTAGGAGCCGCCGGAGTTTTTTTCCATAAGACCGTGAACAAAAAAATTTTAGATATGATGCTTGGCTTTGCCGCCGGCGTTATGATAGCTGCAAGTTACTGGTCTTTGCTTGCTCCCGCTATAGAAATGTCAGAAGCGCGAAACGTTCCAGGTTATTTGCCAGCGGTAATCGGTTTTTTATCTGGCGGTATTTTCTTATTCATTATCGATAAAATAATACCTCATCTTCATTTAGGTTTTAAATTCGAAGAAGCGGAAGGAATCAAAACTTCTTGGCAGAGAAGCGTTTTATTAGTTTTAGCGATAACAATTCATAATATACCCGAAGGTTTGGCTGTTGGCGTAGCTTTTGGAGCCTTAGCTTATAATATTGAAGGTTATTCGCTTGTCAGCGCCTTAGCTTTAACTATCGGCATTGGATTGCAAAATTTCCCCGAAGGTCTTGCTGTTTCAATGCCGCTTAGAAGAGAAGGATTTTCAAAATTCAAAAGTTTTAATTTTGGTCAAATAAGCGGAATTGTCGAGCCAATCTCGGCAATAATTGGAGCTCTTTTTATCCTATTAGCCGAACCAATTCTGCCTTACGCTCTAAGTTTTGCGGCAGGAGCGATGATTTTTGTTGTCGTTGAAGAATTAATTCCAGAATCTCAAAGAGGCGAAAATACCGACCTGGCCACTTTAGGCGTTTTAGTCGGCTTCTCTATAATGATGTTTCTCGACGTGGCTTTAGGTTGACTTGTAGTTATCCTTTTTTTCTTGAACAGTGATAAAAAAATATGTTTAACAAAATATAAAATGCTATGAGCAAATTATTAAAAAACGTATTTTTAGTTTTAATAATTTTTTTGGAACTTCAAACAAATTATCTTTACGCTCAAACTCAAGGTTTCGGTTTGGGAATAATGATAGGAGAGCCGACAGGAATTAGCGGCAAATACTGGATTGATTCAAAAAGCTCTTTAAATTTTGGAATCGGTTGGTCGATTGGAGCAAGCGTCCATTTGCATGCCGATTATACTTTTAACAACTTTTCCGCTATAAGAGCTTCTGAAAAATTTGTTTTGTTCTACGGAGTAGGAGCTCGAATTAGATCTCAAAAAAACAATGAGGTCGGTCTTGGAGTAAGAGGAATAATCGGAATCGATTGGATTCCAAAAGAAGCTCCTATCGACATAGCTTTGGAAGTAGTTCCGATTTTCGACTTATTCCCTGAAACTTCGCTTAAATTAGCGGCAGCTATTTGCTGGCGTTATTATTTTAATTAAAAAATTCGACGATATTATTTAAGTTTTTAATATTCAAAATATTTTATTCCCTAATTCTTTAAGAATTATTTATAAAAATTTTCTTTACTAAAGATATTTTATCTTAAGTTTTAATTTATTATTAGCTTAGAGTTTTGCTTTTCTAAGCTTTTTCTCCCTTCAAAAAATCATATGCAATTTTTTCCGCAGATTCAAAATCATAATATTTTATCCAATTGATCTTAAGTCCTTCTTTTTCCATTTTTCTAAACCATGTTCTCTGCCTTTTTGCATAATCGCAAATTGCGGAATATAATTTTTGGATCGCGTCGTTTTTATTAAGCTCTCCATTTAAATAAAGGGATATATAACGATACTCCAATCCAAAGAAACGCAATTTTTCATGCGTCAATCCCATTTTTAAAAGCAATTCGACTTCTTCTATCATTCCCTCCCGAATTCTTTTATAAAGTCTTTCTTTAATTAATTTTCTGTTTGTTTCTGGATCTATATTTAGTCCAATAACTAAATAATTCGCTTCTTTTGCCGATATTTTTTCGCCTTCGGAATCGCAAATAATAAGAGCTTTAAGAAGTCTGTCTTTATCAAGCCAATCGGTCGTATTATGCAACGGTATTTTTTTTTGAAGAGCTATTTCTCTCAGTTCTTCTAAAGTTTTTTCATAATAAGGGCTTTCTTTCCAATCGGAAAAATCAGCTCTGGTAAGTTGGTATCGCTTTAATATCGCCGAAAGATAAAGCCCCGTTCCGCCGCATAATATTGGTACTTTTTCTCGCAATACTATATTTTCAAAAACTTGATTATATAGAACTATATAGTTAAATAAATTAAATTCATCGAACGGCGAACAAACGTCAATTAAATGATAAGGTATTTTTTTCCCATCGATAACATAATCGTTTAGATCTTTGCCGCTTCCAATTTCGAGAAATTTATAAACTTGTCTCGAATCCACAGAAATAATTTCTCCGCCAAATTTTGAAGCTAAATGAACGGCAAGTTTAGTTTTCCCGCAAGCAGTTGGGCCTAAAATAACGACGCTTTTTTTCATAATAATTTTTTAATTTAAATATTAAGTTAAACAAAAAAGGATTTAAAGGTCTATGAATTTAAAAAATAAAATAGCGTTTATAACTGGAGCTTCTTCGGGAATTGGAAAAGCTTGCGCCGAATCTTTTGCAAAAGCTGGATGCAATTTAATTATTTGTTCCCGACATTTAGATAAAATAACAAAAGTCGCCGATGAAATCAAAACTCAAACAGGAGTCGAAGTTTTAGCCTTTGAATTAGACGTTAAAGATTTTAAGAAAATAAAAAATACAATCGATAATTTGCCAGATTATTGGAAAAATATAGATATATTGGTAAATAACGCCGGTCTTGCAAAAGGATTAAATAAATTTTACGAAGATAAAATTGAAAATTGGGACGAAATGATAGATACTAATATCAAAGGATTATTATACGCCACAAAAGCAGTTTTGCCATATATGATAGTAAGAAACGCTGGTCATATTATCAACATCGGTTCTATTGCCGGAAGGGAACCATATCCGAAAGGCGCGGTTTATTGCGCGACTAAGCACGCCGTTTACGCCATAACTAAATCATTAAAAATGGATTTAGTCGATAAAAATATTAGAGTAACAACAATCGATCCAGGAATGGTAGAAACAAACTTTAGCGTCGTAAGATTCGACGGCGATAAAGCTCGAGCTAAAGAAGTCTACAAAGGATTGCAGCCATTAACGGCTGAAGATATAGCCGATATTGTTCTTTTTGCGGCGACAAGACCGCCTCATGTAAATATTACCGATGTCGTCGTTATGCCTACTTCTCAAGCTTCGGCTACTATAGCTTATAGAAAAGAACAATAATTTATAGCTTTTAACTTTTTATATTTCAAACGAATATGAATTATCAAGGGCATAGTCGGCGAATTCTGTTTTTATCAAAATTTGTTTTTGCAATCGTTTTAATAATATTTTAGTCGAGAGCATAATGAATGTCGTTATTATACAGTCATGTTTAAATTAAATAAAAAAAAAATTTTTTGTAGATTATTTGTTATAATAATTTTTCGCAAGTTATTTTAAGTTTTATAAATATTTATAAGTATTTATTTAAATTTATTTCTCGTTTTTTAATTCCTTGGCGTATCTTTTTAATATTTCAAAAAGTTGATCCGCTCCTTTTTTATTTTGATAAGGACTTGAAAAAGAAGCTCGCAAAAATGTTTGCCCTTTAAATATGGCGCTTGAAATAAAATAGTTGCCCGAACCGTTAACTTTAGCGTAAAGTTTTTTGTTTAAATCTTGGTCTTTAAATGTTTTTTCGTTTAGCTTAAAGCATACAAGCCCAAAATTTTGAGGCTCTAATAATTCAAAATCTTCGTCTTCTTTAATTTTATTTGCAAAATATTTAGCCAAAGCTATATTATCTTCTATAAATCGAGCGATTCCTTCAAATCCAAAATATTTAAATACAAAATACATTTTCAACGCCCTAAATTTTCTTCCAAGCGGAAGAGAATAATCCATAAAGTTTATCGAATTATAATCGGAAGATTCTAAATAACTTGGCGTTAAGGAAAAAGCGGAGGCCAAAGCTTTTTTGTTCTTTATAAATAAAACGCTGCAATCAAAAGGAACAAACATCCATTTATGCGGATTTACGACAATCGAATCTGCAAAATTCCAAGCTTCAAAGATTTTTGAATAGTGTGGCAACAAAGCGCAAGCTCCAGCCCAAGCGGCGTCAACATGCAACCATATGTTATACTTCGCGCATATTTCATATATTTTCTTTACATCGTCAACAGAGCCTAAAGCCGTTCCGCCAACAGTCGCGACTGCGCAAACGGGAACCTTTCCAAGCGAAATGTCTTTCTTAATTTCATTCTCCAACAAATTTGTATTTATAGAAAAATTTTCATCGACCGAAATTTTTTTAACTCCCTCTTCTCCAAATCCCAATACTAAAGCGTTTTTCTCAATTGAAGAATGAGCAAGCTCTGAACAATAACAAACTATTCCATTAGAATAATTTCTTGAAGCGACTCCTTTTTTTCTAAAAGTCCAATCGCTTTTTAATTCGCGAGCCGCCGCCATTGCGTGAAAACTTGAAAGCGATGCGGTGTCGTATGTTAAAGCAAAAAAATCTTCCTTTATGCCTAAAGCCTTTTGCAGCCAATTTAAAACTACAATCTCCAATTCTACTCCGGCGGGATTAGAATCCCAATGCATCGAATTTGCGTTTAAAGCCGAAGTCAAATACTCGCTTAATATACCCGGAGCGTTAGTTGTTGAATTAAAATAAGAATAAAAATTTGGATGATTCCAATGAACTACAAAAGGAAGTATTTTTTTTTCGAAATCTTTTAAAAGATTTTTAAGATTTTCAGGCTTTTTTGGAAAATCGTCTTTAAATAAATCGATAAGTTCGCCAAAAGACCTCTTCGGCAAAACATTTTGAGAATGAAGTTTTTCAAAATAATTAGCGATAAACTTAGTAAAATTTTCTCCGGCTTCTAAAAATTCGTAATAATTAAAAGTTTCTTTCATAAATTTGGATTTTGAAATTAGCTTGTTGTGAAATATCATTAAATATAATTACTTTAATTATATCATCATAAAACAAAAATAATGTCATAAAAACGTTTTAATCGAACTCAAATCAAATTAAGCTTATAATATGCAATAAAGTTTTATTAAATTCAATAATATATGATTTTTATTTGAGATTCAATATGAAAGACAATCGTTTCTATTCGCTGGACGCTTTAAGAGGCGTCGCAATTTTGCTAATGATTTTTTCTGGAACCATTCCATTTGGCGGAACTTTGCCAGCATGGATGTATCATGCTCAAGTTCCTCCGCCCGATCACAAGTTCGTTCCTACTTTACCTGGCATTACGTGGGTAGATTTAGTTTTTCCATTTTTTCTTTTCTCAATGGGAGCGGCTTTTCCGTTCGCATATTTAAAAAGATTGCAAAGCGGAATATCAAAGCCGAAAATTGCCGGTCAAATACTTTTTCGAGGTTTTCTTCTTGCTTTTTTTGCGATTGTATTGCAACATTTTAAACCTTATGCGATGAATCCTTCTCCTACTTCTTACGAATGGAGTATCGGATTATTAGGTTTTGTTTTGATGTTTTTTTTCTTTCTAAAATATCCGGATAAAATTAATGTAAAAATTTCTATCGCGGCAAAATTTCTCGCTCTTGCGCTTATAGTTTTTATTTTATCTTTTTTGCAATATAAAAAAGGGGATTCAACAGAAGGCTTTAATTTATTTAGAAGCGACATAATTATTTTAGTACTTGCAAATGTCGCAGTTAGCGGAGGAATTATCTGGCTTTTGACCAAAGATAATATTCTGCCTCGACTTGCCGTTTTAGCTTTCCTTTTAGCTTGCAGATTAACTTATAACTTGCCTGATTCTCCAGCTTCTTATTTATGGAATTTTAATTCAATATTTGGTTTTAAAATAAATTGGCTTTATCAATTTTATTTTCATCAATATTTATTCATTGTAATACCAGGCAGCATAATTGGCGACTTGTCATATAAATATTTATATCTTTTCAATAGAGATATAAAATTTGAAAACAAATTAGAAAAAAATCGTTTAATTCTTTTTGCATTTTTTTCTTTTGCGATTATTGTATTAAACGTTATTTTGTTATTCTCGCGAGCTTTGTATATTAATTTATTCTTAAGCGTTTTGACGATAATAATTTTAAGAATATTGCTCGTCAAATATTATTCGGATATTTCAAAATTTTTGAAAACATTCCTTAATTGGGGGACATTCTGGCTCATGTTAGGATTATTTTTTGAAGCTTATGAAGGAGGAATTAAAAAAGACAAATCGACTTTAAGCTACTATTTTGTTACAAGCGGTTTGGCTATTTTTTGTTTAAATTTTTTAATCATTACAATCGACATATTTAAAAAACGATTTGGATTTAAAACTATAATTCTAAGCGGTCAAAATCCTATGATAGCATACGTGGGAGTTTCTCATTTAATTCAACCTATAATTGGAATAACGGGTTTAAGTTTTATATACGAATATACAAAAACGGCATTTTTAGGAGTTGTAAGGGGAGCTATGATAACCTGGCTTGACGCTTTAATTGCTTCAACATTGTCAAAATTCAAAATATTTTGGAGAACATAAAAAAGGGGGGTTTAAGCTTCCCCCCTTGCTTTCAATACTTATGTTCGCCTTTTTTGCTGAGTTTTAGATTTTTTCGATTTAGTCGTATTTTGAGATCTCTTTTTCTTTTTTTTATCATCCTCGTCCTTAGAAAGCTCGATAAGTTTATCTTCGACTAATTTGAATAAAGTATTTTTTTCAAAATCGCCATTAGAAAGTTTTTTTCCGGCTTTAAAGCCAGTTAAAATCTCAAGAGCTTCTTCAATCGTTTCAACCGAATAAATAGCAAATTCTTCTTTTTTAACGGCGTCTATAACTTCGTCGTCAAGCATTAAATCGTTCTCATTCTGTTTAGGAATAATAACGCCTGCGTTTTTAACGTTTTTCAATTTGCAAATTTTATAAAAGCCCTCGATTTTTTCGTTTACGCCTCCTATGGGTTGAATTTGTCCTTTTTGATTTACGGAGCCGGTTATCGCATAATTTTGTTTTAAAGGAATTTCAGCTAAAGCTGAAATAACCGCGCAAAGTTCCGCGGCAGAAGCGCTGTCCCCTTCTATGGGTCCATAGCCTTGCTCAAAACACAAACTCGCTTTGAAACTTAAGCTCCTTTTTTTTCCAAAGGTTTCCCCAATATATCCAGCAATCACAAGAACTCCCTTGTCGAAAATCGAGCCGCTAAATCCAACCTCCCGTTCTATTGAAATAATTTTGCCGTCCCCTTTGCTGACGGCGGCCGTAATTTTCACAGGCTTTCCAAAACTCGTCAAATTGTAACCATAAACGCTAAGCCCGTTTATCTGACCAATTTTTTCGCCTTCAAGATCAATCATAAGTTTGTTTTCTAAAATTTCTTCGGTAATTTTATCGTCAATCATGCCATGCCGTTCTCGCAAAGCTTTG
>Ga0308414_1000331_pt1 | contig 30206 bp, 29 predicted proteins | sample HotsprSampleOS50_FD_205667 | JGI IMG/M metagenome (GOLD analysis project Ga0308414, IMG submission 205667) | Hot spring phototrophic mat microbial communities from Octopus Spring, Yellowstone National Park, Wyoming, United States - 20090730_OS50 ...
GATAAAGTAAATGTAGAATTTGGATTAGTAGCGATGGCTCATAACATTAAAAAGATCGGTTTGATGATCTAATCTTAGGTCTTCTTCTATTCCATATTATAAAAATTTACTTTTTAGACAGCCCCTTATTATAAAGACAAGGATACTATGGGCTTTAGCCCCATTAAATTAAAACCTGTTAATAATAAGATAGTAATACATTTTTATAAGGGATTGAAGTAAAATCGAATTTATTTTCTTTTATTATGAACTAAAATCAGAGTTTATTGATCAGGTTTAAGTTTATTTTGGACAGCACTGGAGTTAATACATCAAATGATTGTTTTGATGCCCTTGAAGATTTTTTAATGTATTTTATTTATTTTTCATATTAGAGACTCCTTTTATTTGATTTTTATTTTCTAATTACGAAATTATTATTTATTTGGAATCTCTTCTTTTTTCATAGGAAAATTTCAGCTAAATTTTATTTTGGTTCAATTAACTTAACTTTGACTTAAACAATTAAGTAGTTATTAAATGTCTGAAGAACACAATAAATATCCCGAATTTAATCCCCAGCCGGAAGAGAATAATCAAAATGATAATCCGGATTTAGTTATTTCAAAAGTATCGCCAATTTTAGCAGCTTTTATTGGATTGATCGGCGGATTTTTCCTTTACCAGATTGTCGGAGGATTATTAACTCTGATAATATTTGGAATGGATTTCGAAAAAGCTCCGATAAACAGTTTAAGGTTGATAACTGTAGCTGGTCAATTGTTATTTATTCTTTTGCCTGCATTGGTTTTTGCCAAATACTTTTATGAAAATGTAGATAAAATTATAAGATTAAGAATTCCAAACCTGAAAGAAATTACGCTTTTTACTCTTGGAATTTTTATTCTGACTCCATTGCTTCAAAGTTATTTATATGTTCAAAATTATATAATTGAAATCCTTGCAAAAAACTTCAGTCTTATAAAAACATTAAAAGAACTTTTTGACAATCTTAACGCATTAGTTGAAAAAACATATAGCAATTTATTGCAGGCATCTAATGGATTTGAATTTCTATTTGTAGTTTTTGTTGTTGCGATAGTTCCTGCAATTTCAGAAGAGGTTATGTTCAGAGGATTCATACAGCGTAGTTTTGAACAAAAGCTCTCTCCAATTATTGCAGGATTATTAACAGCCATTTTTTTTAGCTTTTATCACTTCAACCCTTATGGTTTTATACCGTTGGCAATTTTGGGTTTTTACTTCGGAATTGCTGCTTATTATTCTAAAAGTCTTATAATTCCGATTTTCCTTCATTTCTTAAACAATTTTTCTGCTATAAGTATTTACCATATTGCAGGCAGCAGTGAATTAATTAAATCTGATGTAAAAGCTGACGCTGACGAATTAAAATTCTATTTGTTTTCGATATTAATTTTAGGAAGTTTGTTTATTCTTTTGTTGGTTTCAATTAAGAAATATTACTCTTCACAACAAATTAATTAGGAGGGAATATGCCTTTCTGTCCTAACTGTAAGTACGAGTATGTGATCGGAACCGAAGTATGTCCTGATTGCAACACGACTCTGATAGATTCGCTGCCTGAAGAAATAGTTTTCAATGAATCTGATTGGCAAGTAGTTTATACATCTTCGTTTGATTATGAAGTTGAAATGCTGAAAGACAATCTTGAGAGTGCAGGAATTTCAGCAAATATTTTATCGCAGCGTGATAGTAATTTCCCTGCTCCTGGAGATTTATCAGTTATAAAACTTTTGGTAAAAAATGAAGATGTTGAAAACGCTTTGAATTTTATTGAAGAGTTTAAGAAAAACCTTAAAACCGAAGAAGACGAGGAAGAGGATATTGAGTAACACAAGTGTAAGAATTATTGTTTCATTTCTTGCTATTCCTGTTTTACTAACACTTGCATATTTAGGAAGCTGGTATTTTGCTATACTTGTTTTAGCAATAAATCTTTTATCTTTTTATGAATTTAGTAAACTATCCGAAGCTAAGGGAGCAAGAGTAAATATTATTTGGGGGATGATTGGAATTATAATTATTCTCATAAATAAGTTTGTTTATAATGCTGAAAATGTTTTTACTATTATTTCTCTTTGGTTTCTGATACTTATCCTGATTGAACTTTATCGCAATAAAGGTTCTGCTTTGCTTAATATAGGTTCAACGGCTTTTGGATTTTTTTTCTTCTCTTTAAGCGGGTTCTCTCTTATTGGTATTCGTGAAATTTTCAGTAGTTCTGTTTCAGAATATTCGAACGGGGCATTTATTATCTTTGCAATTCTCGGAACAATTTGGATTTGTGATTCCGCTGCTTTTTTTGGTGGAACTAAATTCGGCAGACACAAGTTATTTCCAAGAGTAAGTCCAAACAAGAGTTGGGAGGGTGCTATTTTTGGCTTTTTAGCTTCGATTCTAAGTATGATTTTATTTAAAGTTTTATTGCTTGATTTTATATCATTTGAAAGCGCAATTGTAATCAGCTTAATAATTGGAACTCTTGGACAAATAGGCGATCTTGTTGAATCTTTGCTTAAAAGAGATGCCGGAATAAAAGATTCTTCAAATTTGATTCCTGGTCACGGCGGAGTATTTGACAGATTTGATTCATTGTTTTTTGCTTCTCCGTTCATTTATTTTTATTTACTTTATTCATTATGAGAAAAAGAGAAAAAATATCGGTAATTACATTAGGATGTTCAAAGAATACTGTTGATTCTGAACGGTTAATGAGACAAATACAACTTAATAAAATTCCTATTGTTTCAGATCCTAATCAGGCTGATACAGTAATTATAAATACCTGCGGATTTATCGAAGCAGCAAAAGAAGAATCAATCAATACAATTCTTCAGGCAACTGAATTAAAAAAAAATGGTAAACTTAAAAAACTGATAGTCGCTGGCTGTTTATCTCAAAGGTATAAAGATAGTCTTGAGAAAGAAATTCCCGAAGTAGATGTTTATTTCGGAACGGAAAAATATGAAGAGATAATAAATGAACTTGGCGGCAACCTTAAGTATGAACTTTTGGGCGAGCGTTTATTAACAACTCCATCTCATTTTGCTTATCTTAAAATTTCAGAAGGGTGTGATCATCCTTGTTCATTTTGTGCTATCCCGTTAATGAGAGGAAAACACAAATCTAAGTCAATGGAATCCTTGATTGAAGAAGCTCGTTTTCTTGCTTCAAATGGAACAAAGGAATTGATTCTAATAGCACAGGATACTACAGATTACGGCAAAGATATTTACAATAAGAAAAATCTGGCAAGTTTATTAAACAAATTAAGTGAAATAAAAGGAATAGAATGGATAAGATTGATGTATGCTTATCCTTCTCACTTTCCTGAAGATGTAATCGAAGAAATCGCTGATAATCCAAAAGTTGTGAAATATGTTGATATTCCCCTTCAACATATTTCTGATAATGTTTTAAAGTCAATGAGGCGAGGAGTTACCTCAAAGCAAACTTACAAACTTTTAGAAAAGTTAAAAAATCGAATTCCTGATATAACACTTCGAACAACTTTTATTGTTGGTTATCCAAACGAAACAGAAGAAGATTTTAATCAACTCATAAATTTTGTAGAAGAGATTCAGTTTGATAGAGTTGGTACATTTACTTTTTCAGTTGAAGAAAATACTACAAGTTATATTTTAGGAGACCCAATTAGCTTAAAAGAAAAAAACCGAAGAAAAGATGTGCTGATGAAAATTCAGAGTAAAATTTCTAATGATAAAAATAAGTCCTTTGTTGGCAAAACATTAAAGGTTCTTGCAGAGTCTAAAGAAGCAGATTATTACGTCGGTAGATCATATCGAGATGCTCCTGAAGTTGATGGAGAAGTATTATTTAAGTTCAGTTCAAAAATCAAGTTAGGTAATTTTTATAATGTTCTTATCACAGATTACGATGAATATGATCTGTATGGCGAACTAATTAAAAAGGAGAACTAAATGAAGAATTTGAAAAAATTATTAGTTTCACTCTCTATTTTTATCATAATTTTTTATTCAATTGATTTATTCGCACAGTCAATGAATTATGATAAACAATTTAAATTATCATACGAAGCTTTCTTTCATCAGGATTTTATAGTTACTAAATCAGACAAACCTGGACTAACCAAAATAGATGTTTATATACTTGTGCCGTATAAGAATCTTCAGTTTATTAAGACAGGGCAGGGATTTACTTCAAAATATTCTGTAATAGTTTCAGTTTACGATGAAAAAAAAGAAAATCTTATTGTTGAAAAAAGCTGGAATGAAGTATTGAATGTTATTGATTTTTCTCAGACCACTTCAAAACTAAATTATAATATCGGACTTAAATCTTTTGAACTAAAACCCGGAAGTTATCTTTTCCGAACAATTGTTGTGGATAATGATTCAAAAAAGGAAATTAAATCTGAGAATGTTTTCAAAGTCAGAGAATTAAATCCGGGAATTGATATGAGTGACTTGTTATTCATAACAAAATCAGATTTACCAGACAGCAAAGTAATTCCAAATATTTCCAGAAACATTACACTTTCAAATAACGGCTTACAATTTTATTATGATATTTTTTCATCAGACAGTTTGAATAAAAGCTGCTTTATTGACTACGAGATAATAGACAGATCTTCGCAAGTGATTTTCAAAAAATCAATTGAGAAAGAAATTATTCCCGGCAAAAATCAGATTTTAGAACAGATTTCCGATTTGAAATTAGATTTAGGAACTTTTATTCTTAGAGTAACGCTCAAAGATGAAAATTTAAGAACGGTAAATGTTTTAAATAAAGCTTTCTTTTCAAGATGGTTAGGACTTCCCTCTTCAGTTAATGACCTTGATAAAGCTATCTCTCAGATGGTTTATATTGCATCTCCTCAGGAGTTAAATAAAATAAAAGAAGCATCATCAAATGATGAAAAATTGAAAGCATTCTTAGATTTCTGGAAAAAGAAAGACCCTTCACCGAATAATGAAGAAAATGAAGTCTTCGACGAGTATTTCAGAAGAGTGAATTATGCTAATGAAAATTTTTCCAATTATAATGAAGGTTGGAAAACTGATCGTGGAATGGTTTATATTATTCTCGGAACACCTAACAATATTGACAGACATCCGTTTGAATATGATTCCAAACCTTATGAGATTTGGGAGTATTACGAAATTAACCGCAGCTTTATTTTTGTTGATCAATCCGGTTTTGGCGATTATCGGCTGATTACTCCTCTGACAGGAGATTTGTTCAGATACAGATATTAATTTATGATATTAATTATTACTCTTAATCCTCTGCTTGAAAGAAGATTTAATTATGAAAAAGTCTCTCTCAATCTTGTTAACAGAAACGCTGCTGTAAAATATCAGGCTGGAGGAAAAGGAATAAATGTATCACGACAACTAAAAAAACTTGGCATTGAATCGTATAATTTATTTTTCTGCGGCGGAACTAACGGAAAAATTTTCCGAGATTTATTAAAAAAAGAACAATTACCTTTTACTCCCATTCATATTCAGGATGAAACTCGCCAAGCTGCAATAGTAATTTCGAATGAAGATAAAAAACTTTATTCCTTTTTTTCAGCTAATCCTCAAATTTCTGAAATCGAAATTGAACAGATGAAATCTACAATTTCTAAAATGATCTTAAATAGTGAGATGGTTATAATTTCAGGTAGTTCTCCATCTATTGCGGCTGAACAGATAGTAAGTTTTACAATATCTGAAGCAAACAGATTAGATAAAATATCAATTTGTGATTATTATGGTGAAAATCTTGAAGAAGTTTTTAATTTATCCCCTATAATCATTCATAATAATTTTGATGAGATTGAAAAATACTTAAATGTAAGTTTAGAAAATGAAGAATCAATAATCTCTGCGTTAAATTCATTTTATAAAAAAGGAATAAAAAGAGTCTTTTTGACAAATGGAGAAAATCCTTTTTACGCACAAAATTTTGATTACATTTATAAAGTATTCCCAACCGAAGTAAATTCAGTTGATTCAACCGGCAGTGGAGATGCTTTTGTTGCCGGATTAATATATTGTTGGAAAAATGGTGAGGTATTTGAACATTCGCTCAGATATTCTACTGCTTTAGCCGCAGCAAATACAATAAGCTTTGATGTTTGTAATGTAGAAAAAGATAGTTTTGAATCACTAATAAATCAGGTTAAAATTGAACCTTTAGTTAAAAAGATGAAAATCATAAATGATAATCCGACATTTCATTAAAATATTTTTTCTTTCTCTTTTTTTAATATCAACTTCTTATAACCAAAATCAAGCAATAAAATCTTTTTTAGTAACTGGCAATAAAGTCTTTTCTCAAAAAGATTATTTGGAATGGAGTGGAATAAGAATAAATCAATTCGTGTCGAATGATATCACTGATTCAGTTGCAAACAGAATATTAAAAGCTCTATCTGTAAATGGTTATTACTTTGCTAAAATAAATTCAGTTGAAAAAAATGCAATAGATTCATCGAGTATTAGTGTCGTTGTTCATCTTGAAGAAGATTCTCCGGTAATTATCTCTGAAGTAAATTTCATATTAGAAGACAGTTCAGATTTAAAATTATTTGAGAAAAGCTTTGAATCTATTTTAGGAAATACACTAAATAAATATGATTTAGAAGAAGTCTTTCAGAATATCTTAACTTACTTTGAGAATAACGGATATCCGTTTATAAAAATCAGCATTCAATCAATTTTATTTCAGGTTGATACTCTTATCTCAGAACGAAGAGCGGAATTACTCTTAAAAATAGAAAAAGGATCATTGAGCAAAATAGATTTAGTAGAAATTGTTGGTAACGAATCAACAAAGGATTATGTAATATTAAGAGAGCTTCGTTTAACCAAAGGAGATTTATATTCACAGAAAAAAATTGAAGAACTTCCTGTCAGATTAAACAGATTAAGATTTTTTGAACCAGTCAAAAATCCCGCTTTCTATATAAACAAACAGGATGAAGGGGTACTTGTCATTGAAGTAAAAGAAAAACAAACCAACAATTTCGATGGAATTATTGGGTATATCCCGCCAAATCAAAATGAGGATAAAGGTTACTTAACTGGTTTGATTAACATTTCATTAAGAAATTTATTCGGCACTGGGAGAGCAATCTCGTTAAAGTGGAATAAATTCAGTCGGAATTCTCAGGAGCTTGATTTGAAATATCTCGAGCCTTGGTTATTTAATTTCCCTTTCAGCATTTCTATAAGTTTATATCAGAGAATTCAGGACACTACTTATGTTCAGCGACAAATCGAAGGTAATTTTGTGTATTTGGCAACAGAAACAATCTCTGCTTCTTTAATTTTAGGTACCGAGTCTGTAATTCCTACCGAAAGAACTGTCCCAGTTTTCACAGTTTTTAACTCAACTTTACTCACTTCTGGCTTAAATTTTAAGTTAGATACAAGAGATGATCCTTATTCACCAACAAAAGGCATATTATTTAATAATACTTATCTTTTCAGCCGTAAAAAAATAAATGGACCTATGGAATTTATTACGCCATTAGTCGAAACGGGAGTTAATCTACAAAGAATTATTTCTGATTTTGAAATTTATTTATCATTATTTAAAAGACAAGTTGTTGCTTTATCTTTTCACGCGCGTGAATTAAGAGGAAAGTCATTTGAAAACACTGATTTATTTAAGTTCGGAGGCACTAACTCTTTAAGAGGTTACAGAGAAGAGCAATTTCTTGGAAACAGATTGTTGTGGTCTAACATTGAATACAGATTTTTACTAACTGCTCGAACATTTGTTTTTGCTTTTTATGATTTTGGTTACTACCTGCGAGAAGCAGTAAAAACTAAAAATATTCTTAAATCTGAATCTTTTATCTATGGATATGGAATCGGATTGAACATCGAAACTGCACTCGGTGTTTTGGGAGTTAGTTTTGCCTTAGGTAAAGACGATTCATTCTCTGAAGGGAAAATTCATTTCGGTATAGTTAATGAATTCTAATTTAGATATAAGTTATGTCCCGTCTCTAAGAATTAACTAAATAAACGATATAAACCACATAACCTATCAAAAGTAATACGCCCTCTCTACGACTAATCAATTTATTTAACACACTCATCGGAAAAATTATAACACTGAAGAACATCATTACTAACAAATCTATCATATTGGTCTGAGATAAATTTATAGTTGTTATCATTGCTGCAATTCCAATTATTGCAAGTATATTAAAAATGTTAGAGCCGACAATGTTGCCAACAAGAATGTCAGATTCTTTCTTAATTGATGCAACAATAGACGTAACCAACTCAGGAAGACTTGTTCCAACAGCAACAACAGTTAAACCAATTAAAAACTCGCTTGCTCCTAAAATTCTCGCTAATTTAACAGAGCCGTCAATAAATAAATCCGAACCAAAAACTAATCCTATCAATCCGAGAATTACAAATAAAGTTGAAATCAGAACTGAGTATTTAGCTTTGATCGGCTCAATCATTTCTTGTGAAGCACCTTTTTTAGAGTTATATATAGAGAATATGATATAAAGAATAAGCAATGAAACGAAAAAAAATCCAGCTAAAAAAGCAATGTGTCTGAAAAAAACTAAAATGGAAAAGATTAGACTAACAAAAATCATAAAAGGAATTTCTCGCAATACTGCCGTTGATTGAACAGTAACAGGTCTTATAACAGCAGACAGACCCAGAATTAATGCAATGTTCGCAATGTTCGAACCGACAACATTTCCAATTGAAATTGCACTGTTGCCTTTTAGTGCTGCTTGAATGCTTACAACAAGTTCTGGACTACTTGTTCCAAAAGCAACTACTGTAAGCCCAACTACTAATGGAGTCAAGCCAACACTAATTGCTAAAGAAGAAGACCCTCTGACAAGAAGTTCTCCACCGACAAACAAAAATATTAATCCAAAAAAGAGCAGTAAAAATATTTCCAAAATTTTTCCTCGAATTTTTACTAAACGATATATTCTAATTTATACAATTTATCATTTCTTCTAACTAAAGAAGGAGTTTTAAGAGTTACTTCATCTCCTTTACTCGCAAGAGAGTTTTCAATTTCATTTACCAGCATTCTTTCAACAATAGTTTCAATCACACCAGTTGTTTCCCCAATGAAAAGAATTGTATCACCGACTTTTAATTCTCCCGATTCAATTAATAAATGAGCAATTTCAGGTTGTTTGTAATAATTTAAAACTTTACCCACATATACTTTTCTTGTTGTTGCTTTACTTCCTTCAACTCCGGCATAATCTTCAGATGAAGGTACACCAAAATAAAATCCTGTTGAGAATCCTCTGTTATAAACTGTTTCTAATTCCCGAAGGAATTGTTTCTTAAGCTCAGTTGTTAGCTTGCCTTCAAAATAGAGATCAATTGCTTTACGATATACGCTTACAACCTTTGCAACATACTCAGGTGCTCTTTTTCTGCCTTCAATTTTAAATGAATCTATTCCTGCTTCTATCAGTTGATCAATAAATTCTATTGTGCATAAATCTTTAGGCGACATAACATAATCTTCACCAATTATTAAAGATTTTTCTGTAGCTGAATCAATAACTTCATATTCTCTTCTGCAAGGCTGAACACATTCGCCACGATTAGCAGATTGTCCGAATAAATGATGACTCATAAAACATCTTCCGCTGATTGCAATACACATTGCACCGTGAATGAATGCTTCTATTTCTAAATCGGTATTAGCGCGAATTTTTTTTATTTCTTCAAGTGAGCATTCTCTTGCCAGCACAATTCTTACTGCACCAAGACGATTATAAACCGAAGCTGCAAGAGAATTAGATATTGACCCTTGAGTTGATATTGCAAAAGGAAAGTTATGTTTACGACAAAGCTCAACAACTGCCAAGTCTGAACATATAACTCTATCTATGCCAGCATTTTTTGATTTTATAATAATTTGTTCAACTTCATTTAGTTCTTCTTCAAAAACGATAGTGTTTAGTGTTAAATAAGTTTTAACATTATTCTGTTTACAGAAAGAAGAAATTTCTTTTAATTCATCAACGGAAAAATTTTTTGCTTTAGCTCGCATATTGAGTTTGTCAACGCCAAAGTAAACTGCATCAGCACCATTGCTGACTGCAGCACGTAGCATTGTCCAATCGCCAGCGGGAGCCATAAGCTCTGGGAGCTTGGGTGTTGGGAGATGGATGTTGGAAGTTGGATTTAAATCTTTAGACTTCGGTAAATTTGATTTTTTATTGTCTGACAAAGCTTACTTTTTATTTAAATAATTTATGTATGCACTTAATTTTGGATTTAATTTATCACAAATTTCAGAAAGTTCTTTGAACTCATCGTCTGATAATATTTTTAAACGATGAGTTTTATTTAACCAATGAATAGTTTCATATAATGATCCCCTTGAGATTTTTGCAAATCTGGCTCGATCCGGATTACTTCCTCTTCCATAACCTTCTGCAATGTTAGAGCCAATACTTGCACTTGAATCAATTATCTGTAAGCCATAAGTCTTTTGAGAAGTATAATTCCAACCAACAACAATTTGCCATATTCTATCACTTAACTTCTCAGCAAGTTGATATACCTCTAAATCTTCAAACTTTAAATTATTCATTATTCCTAAAAAAATAATTTAGATTTATTATAAATTTCAATTTCATCCCACCAATTTCCAATTACCAACCATCTATTTCCAACCACCTATTTCCTACATCCTATCTCCAACATCCTATTCTAACCCTTCTCCTCCCACACTTTTGCAATTTCAACTATCAATTTTACTGCTTCATACATATCCTGGATAGCAATCCACTCCAATTGTGAGTGAAAGCTGTGTTCGCCTGCAAAAATGTTGGGTGTCGGTAATCCCATAAAACAAAGTCTTGAACCATCTGTGCCACCACGAATAGGATGCATAATTGGTTTTATACCGAGTCTATTCATTGCTTCGATTGCATATTCAGTAACTTGTGGATGTTTATCCATAATTTCCTTCATATTTCTATATTGTTCTATAACCTGAAATTCCATTTTAGAACCATGAAATTTTGCAACAGCTTCTTCAGCTAATTTTTTCAGGAAGTCTTCATATTCTTTAAGCTTTGGGGTATCAAAATCTCTGATTATAAATTTTAATGTAGTTGCTTCTTCATTTCCGAGAATGCTTGTGCAGTGAACATAACCTTCGCGACCTTCAGTTGTTTCTGGAGACAAAGTGTCCTTAGGCAATGACTCAATAAATGCTGTGGCAATTTTTATGGAATTAATCATTATTCCTTTTGCATATCCGGGATGAATATTCTTCCCTATGAACTTTATAACAACGGCATCTGCAGAGAATGTCTCAATTTCTATTTCTCCTCTTGCAGAGCCATCAACAGTATAAGCATATTTAGCTCCGAGTTTCATCAGATCAATTTTCTCTGTTCCTCTGCCAACTTCTTCATCAGGTGTAAAACAAACTTTAATATCGCCGTGTTTTATTTCCGGATGCAAAAGAAGATAATTAATTGCATCCATAATTTCTGCAACACCAGCTTTATTATCAGCACCGAGTAAAGTTGAACCATCAGTAGTGATTATATCATAACCTATCATATTTTTTAAGTCTGGATTTTCATCAATGCGAATTATAAATCCGCCATTCTCAAGATGAATATCTCCGCCCTGATAATTTTTTCTGATAACTGGATTTACATTTGAGCCAGTTACTGCCGGGGAAGTATCAACATGTGCAATAAATGCAATGGGTGGAACGTTTTTATCCGTATTAGAGGGTAAGGTTGCCATAACATAGCCCCACTCATCCATTTGAGCATCTACTAAACCCATTTCTTTCAATTCCTCTGCAAGAGCTGAAGATAAAACTTTTTGTTTTTCAGTACTTGGAAATGACAAAGAATCTTCATCTGATTGAGTGTCGTATTTTACATACTTTAAAAACCTGTCAACACAAGTAAAATTATAATTTGGATCGAACATTTAATCCTCCGGAATTATTTATTAGTTAATACGCTTAATTAATATTCTTTTATTTTTATTTCTCCCGCTTTCGGTTTTATTATCTGCGATTGGAAATTTGCTGCCCAAACCAACTGCATCTATACGAATTTTTGAAATCCCTCTTGATAGATAATAGTTCTGAATAGCTTCTGCTCTTTTAATTGATATTTTTAGATTGTTTTCATCAGAACCAATATTGTCCGTATGACTTTCAATTCTCCATCTGGAAAGCGGATCTCTTTTCATCTCTTCTAATAATTTATCTAATTCAGCAAAAGCAGATTGCTTTAACGTAACTCCGTTTTTTTCAAAAATAGCTGAGACTTCAAATTTTATTTCTCTTATTGGTTCAATTTCAGTAACTCCAGTATCCTGCTCTGGTATTTTAATATCAATAATTTTTTTACAGCCCTTTTCGTCAACAATTTCTCCCGGTGCTGAATCAGGGCATTGATCAAGATGGTCAGGAATTCCATCCAAATCAGTATCAAGGGGACAACCTTTAGCATCAACATCAACTCCAATTGGTGTATCAGGACATTTATCTATATAATCAGGAATTCCATCACTGTCAGAGTCAAATGGACAGCCATAATCATCTACCTGAATTCTTTTAGGAGTATCAGGGCATAAATCTCTGTAATCCGGAACACCATCACCATCAGAATCAAACGGGCAACCATTAAAATCTACATTAACACCTCTTGGAGTATTTGAGCATTTGTCCAAATAATCCGGAACTCCATCCATATCGGAATCAATTGGACAACCAAATTCATCAGTCTTTACTCCAATTGGTGTATCAGGACATTTATCTTTGGAGTCAGGTATTCCATCTCTATCAGAATCAATTTCAGTGAAAAGCGAATAAGTTAGTCCTATATTTCCAGTTAAAAACATATCATTACTTGTTCCTCTTTGCAAGTCGTCTAAATAATCGTAAGGACTAATCTGAACGCCTCCATTAATATTGAAAGTTAGATTATCTGTTACAAGAAATCTGAATCCTAATTCACCAAAGAAGTTTAATTCACGGGGTCGATATACTTTATCTGTAAAATTTTTCATTGGTTTGCCATCTGCTCCCAATGGTTCAAACCAGATGTAAGAAGCACCAACAGAGAGAGAAGGATAGATTATCTCAGAAACAGATAAAATGTAATTCAAACCGAGCCCTAAAGAGATGAATCGTGTTCGGAATTCTTTCTCAGCAATTTTATCATCTGAGCCGCTTAAAAATCCAGCACCGAGTAATGTTCTCAAACCAAAGGAACTTTTTGATTCCGATTTAAAGTAAACTTCCAAAAGAAATCTTCCCGAATAATCTATTCCGGAACTCGAATAATCTGTAACAGAATATGTAACTCCGGGTTCGAAACCAATTACTAAAGTTTTAGAAAATGGATGTGGTTTATAAGCTTGTTGAGCAAAAGTTAATTGCAATAATGTTAATAAAAGGACGGTTAAAAATTTTTTCATTTAATAATTCCAAAAATATTTAATGATTTAGTGATACAATTTAATCCCGATGAATTACTTTCTTACAACGAAATTTGACGATGCCTGAGCAAGCGGTGTAAGAATGATTTGATTTATATTCACGTGATTAGGCCTTGTTGCACAATACACAACTGCATCTGCAACATCATCCGGAGTAAGAGGGATAAGCCCCTGATAAACCTTTTTCGCTCTTTCTTCATCTCCTGAAAAACGAACTTTGCTGAATTCTGTTTCCACCATTCCCGGATCAACACTTGATACTTTAATACCTTTTTCAAGAAGGTCTATTCTGAAAGACTGGCTTAAAGCTTTAACTGCGAATTTTGTTGCTGCATAAACATTTCCCATTGGATAAGTATCGTGTCCGGCAGTTGAACCAATATTTATTATATGTCCGCTTCGTCTTTCAACCATTTGAGGTACAACTACACGGGAAACGTAAACCAATCCTTTAATATTAGTATCTATCATTTCATTCCAGTCTTCAATCTTACCCTCATAGAACTTATCTAATCCACGAGCCAATCCTGCATTGTTAATTAAAATTTCAATATTTTTCCAATCGTCGGGGAGATTGTCATAAAAGTTTTTTACTTGTTCGAAATCTCTGACATCAACCTTAAAAGTTAATATTTCAATCTGAAATTCTTTTTTTAATTCTTCTGCAAATGTGTCAAGTTTCTCTTTTCTTCTTGCGATTAAAATTAGTTTACATTTTAGTTTTGCAAATTCTTTTGCACAGGATTTTCCAATTCCTGATGAAGCTCCTGTAATTAAAACTACTTTTCCTTCCAAAGATTTCATTATAATCCCGTGATTATTAAACTAAAAAAAAATTAATTGTTTAGATTGTCAAATTTAAATATACCTGGTAAAGGGAAATTACATTTTTTACATTTTCCATCTTTAAAGTTATGGAAAGTAACTTTATGCCAGTCTCTTTCAATTAATAAAGAGCCACAATTTTCACAATATGAAGATTGATTTTTACTATCGTGAACATTTCCAAGATAAACATATTTTATCCCGGCTGATTGAGCAATGTTTTTTGCTTTTACTAAAGTTGAATGAGGAGTTCGTTGTTTATTCATCATCTTAAAGTCCGGATGAAAAGCCGTGAAATGAAGAGGAACAGAATCACCAAGATTTTCAACAATCCAATTACATTGATTTTTTAACTGTTCATCATCATCGTTTTCATCTGGTATGAGTAATGTGGTCAGTTCAATCCATACATCAGTTTCATTTTTTAACCAAATAAGTGTGTTTAAAACGGGGTCAAGGTGGGAGAGTGTGTTTTTGAAATAGAATCTTTCAGTAAATCCTTTCAAGTCAACATTAGCGGCGTCAATGAATTTATAAACATCTTTACGAGCTTCTTTATCAATGTATCCGGCGGTTACCATTACGGATTTAATACCTTCTTCTCTGGCAATTTTAGAAATATCAATTACATATTCTCCGAAAATTGTCGGGTCATTATATGTGTATGCGATTGAAGGTGTTTTATTTTTCTTTGCAAGAAAAACAACCTCTTCGGGAGTTGCTCTAACTGAATATGTTTCATCAAGTTTAGCTTTACTGATTGACCAGTTTTGGCAGAATTTACAACCGAGATTGCATCCGGCTGTTCCGAAAGATAAAATAAATGTTCCTGGTAAAAAATGGTTAAGCGGTTTTTTTTCGATTGGATCAATTGCAAATCCTGTTGGTCTTCCGTAACCTGTGCTATAAAGCTTACCACCAATATTCTGACGAATGTAACAAAAGCCAGCTTGTCCATCACTTAATTCACAATATCTTGGGCAAAGAGTACAAATTACTCTCCCGTTTTCAAGGGTTTCCCACCATTTAGCTTCCTTTAAAAATTCGGCTTTCATATTATTTCAAAATCTAACCAATTTATTCTACTTTTTTCTGAGTGAGGAGTTCCTGCTGTAAAAAGTAATAAATCTCCCTTCTTTGCTAAACCAAGTTCAAGAATTTTCTTTTTAGCTTCATCAATAAAGATTTTTTCTTTGTCAATTTTTTCGCAGAAAACAGGAATCACTCCCCAATAAAGCGATAATTTATTCATTGTATCAAAATGATTTGATATTGCAATAATTTTACAATTAGGTTTGTATTTAGAAATAAGCTTTGCAGTTCTGCCTAATTCAGTAAATACAACAATTGCCTCAGCGTTAATTCTTTTGCTTATATCAACCACCGCTCTTCCGACGTTGTCAAAAAGTTTATCTTGAAGATTTTCCGGGACGAAGTAATCAACAATTTTATCAAACGGGAAATTAGTTTCTGCTTTTTTCAAAATATCGTTCATTGTTTCAACAGCTTGAACTGGATAAGCACCCACAGAAGTCTCGCCGCTCAACATCACCACATCTGTTCCATCCCATACAGCATTTGCTACATCAGAAGCTTCGGCTCTTGTTGGCACTGGTGAGTTTATCATTGATTCAAGCATTTGAGTAGCAGTGATAACAAGTTTACCTAAAGCATTACATTTTTTAATAATTGATTTTTGCAAAACAGGAACTTCCTGTGGTGGCAGCTCAACTCCCAAATCTCCTCTTGCAATCATAATTCCATCTGAAACTAATAAAATATCATCAAAACAATCAACAGCTTCTTTCTTCTCAATTTTTGCAATAATTGGAATTTCTAAACCTTTCATTACCAACCAGTTTTTTAACTCAACTACATCTTCAGGGCTCCGAACAAACGATAAGGCTATATAATCAACACGATTTTTAAGAGCGAATTCAATGTTAGCATAATCTTTTTCGGAAACTGATGGAGTACTCAACTTCATACCAGGAAGATTCATCCCTTTTCTTGGTTTTAGTTTGCCGTTGTTTAGTGCTTTACATATAACAGAGTTACTTGTTTTGTCAATTATTTCAAGTCTGAGTAAACCATCATCAATCAACACATTATTACCAACACAGGCATCTTGTGGAAGTGGTAAATAAGTCGTAGATATTTTTTCTTTTGTGCCAATTATTTTTTCGGTTGTAATTTCAATTATATCATTTACTTCAATTTCGTATTGCGGCTCAGCTAATTCACCAATTCTGATTTTGGGACCTTGCAAATCAATAAGAACTGAAAGAGGGGTTTTTTCTTCAACACAGGCTTTATAAATATTCTTATAAACCTGATCAAAAAAATTGTAATCTCCGTGAGAAAAATTTAATCTCACTCCATCTATTCCAGAGACTATTAATTTTTTTATCTGCTCTGCTTCAAAAGTTGATGGACCAAGAGTAGCTAATATTTTGGTTTTTGCAAACTGTTCAATTTTTTCTGCCATAATTATTTTTCATTGTTGTTTCTTCTTTACCCTGACTTTTGATTTGTCGTGCTCTTGCATAAAGTTCTTTAATCTTTTCTTCAACCAAATTAAATACTGTTCCGGGCTCATATCCGTTACCTAATTTTCTCCCGGCTTTAACACCTGTTAATATTTCAATTCCTTCTTCCACTCTTGAAATAGGGTATAAATGAAATTGTTTTTTCTTTACTGCTTCGATAACCTCTTCTTTTAACATAAGGTCGCGGATATTCTGAATTGGAAAGATTACGCCTTGTTTTCCATTGAAGCCCTGAAGGGAACATATATCAAAGAATCCCTCTATTTTTTCATTAACGCCCCCTATTGGTTGAACATCACCTTTTTGATTCAAAGAACCTGTTACTGCAATTGATTGTTTAATTGGCAAACCTGAAAGAACAGAAAGTAATGCAAAAATTTCTGTACAAGAAGCACTATCACCTTCAACCATTCCGTAAGACTGTTCAAATACTAAATTAGCATTGAAAGAAAGAGGTAGTTCTTGACCAAATGTCTCTCTGAAATATCCAGATATTATTAACACACCTTTATTATAATGCCTTCCACTCATTCCGGCTTCACGTTCGACATTGATAATTGTTCCACTTCCTAAAGATACTGTTGCAGTAATTCTTGTTGGTCTTCCGAAAGTATAAAAATTAGCGTCATAAATTGCCAATCCATTTATTTGTCCAACTCTTTCTCCACTTGTATCAATTAATAAATAGCCATCTTTATACATTTCAGTTACTTTGGTTTCCAGCATTGAATGTCTTTCTCTAATCAAACGATAAGCTTTCTGAGTGTATTTAGCAGTAACGGTTTTCATTTTGTCTTCAATTGCCCAGAAATTAGCTTCTCTTAAAATATCAGCAATCATTGAAAATCTTAAAGTAAGTTTATCTTGTCGTCCTGCAAAAGTAGCTGCTATTTCGAGCAAATATGCAATTGCTTTCTTGTCGAAATCGAGAAGATTTTCTTCTTTGATTAGTTTCTTAATTACACGAACATAATCTTTAATTACCTTATCAGTTCTATTGATTTCGTAGTCAAAATCAGCAAGCACTTTAAACATTTTTTTGAAGTCATATTCTCTTTCACTCAGATAGGCATAAATAAAATGATTACCAATAAGAATAATCTTAGTGTCAATATCAATAGGCTGAGGTTTGAGTGATGCAGAGGAAGTTATAAAAGAAAGTTGTGATTCCTGAATTTCGAGTTTGTTGTAAGTAAGAATTCTCTTGAGAGTTCGCCAAACTCCGGGCTCTTCAAAAAGGTGCATAACATTCAGTACGAGATACCCACCATTTGCCCTAAGAAGAGAACCAGCTTTAATTTTAGTATAATCACTGTACCAACCACCTTGTCCATCAGTTACTTTTTCAATTGTTCCAAATAAGTTAATAAACGTGGGATTCGTTTCTATTATTACCGGACAACCCTGCGTTTCTGAGTTATCTAAGATTATATTGACCTGATATTCATAAAAATAATCTATTTCAATGCCGCCTTGTCGAGTTAGTTCCTCCGGGGGTTTTAGGGTTTTGAAAATATTTATGTTTTCCAAAATATCTTCTTCGACCTGATTCAAATAATTATGAACAACATCGTCAAGGTATCTTTCTTTTATTATTTCAAAAATTCCTTTGACAATAACTTCAATGTTTTCGCGTTCAAGAATTTTTAATCTTTCTTGAAATTCCTGATTAAGCTTTAAACCTTTTTTGTAAAGAAGCTGCAAATCTTGCAGATTGTTCTGATAATCAGAGAAAATTTGTTTTGCCTGTTCTTTGGAAATTTTGTTTTCGGTTAAAAGACTTTCCAATTGAGATATTGGAGTAGGCTCATCATTTATAATAGGTAAAATATCAGGTCTTATTGTTTCGCCAACTTTAACCTGTCCTAAAGCAAAACCTTTCTGACGTAAATCTTTATCAAAAGACTCCATAATTTTTTGCTCTTTAAGATTAAACTCATTGATAAGATTTTTTTTTCGTTCAAGATAAATTTCGCTTTCAAGAGCAAGAGGAATTTTTTGCTTTAGTAATTCGATAGCTGATTTAAGAACCTGTTTGAATTCCTTTGCTTTACCTTTTGGAAATTTCAATAAAAGTGGCTGGTCTGCATCTTTGAAATTATTTACATAAGCATAATCATAAAGTTCCGGGCATTTATTGCTAATTCGTTCAAGAACTTTTTTAATAGTAGTAGCTTTTCCTGAGCCGGAAAGCCCCGCAATGAAAATATTATAACCAGGACTTTTTATATCCACTCCAAGTCTGATAGCTTTTAATGCTCTATCCTGTCCAAGAATTCCTTCAATTGGTTCTATTTCTTCTGTAGAACTAAACTCAAAGATTTCAGGATCACATTTCCATCGTAATTCTGAGGGTTTTAATTCACGATGTTTACGGGGTTTTAATAATTTCATTTCTTCCCCTAAAGATTATCTTAATTAATTAGTTTTTTTTATCAAAACTAACTTTGGATTTTCTATTTTCAAAAGTTACTTAATCAATCCAACACTAATTAAACATTTCTTAATCCTTTCAAAAGTCTTTTCAATGTTATTATCTAAGCCCATTGAAAATCTTACAAGTCCGTCTGATAGACCCATCTCTTTTCTTTCTTCTTCTGGAATTTCTGAACTCGTACTATGCCCGGGAGATGAAAACAATGTTTTAAAATAACCAAGACTTACAGCAAGGTAGCCAACTTTTTCCTGTTGCATTAACATCATAAATTCATTTGCTTTGTCAGTTGTTTCTGCATCAATTGCGATCATTCCGCCATATCCAAAGCCTTCATTCATCATTTCGTTTAATAATTGATGCCCTTTGTGAGACTTCAAACCGGGATAATAAACTTTTACTCCAAGATCATATAATCTCTCTGCTAAGTATTGAGCGTTTTCACTATGTTTTTTCATCCTTATATGCAATGAATGAAGGTTTTTAAGAATACTTGCAGCACGATAGCTATCAAGCACGGGTCCCAATAACATACTTGCACCACTGTTAATATCCGTCAACTGGCTTATAAATTCTTTTGAACTGCAAACACAACCAGCGACACAATCGCTTGTTCCGTTTATAAATTTTGTAAGACTATGAATAATAATATGAGCTCCAAGATGTTTTGGCGTGATGAAAATCGGACTAAAAGTATTATCAACCATTAATTTAATATTGCTTGCATTTGATATCTCTGCAAGTTTTGGAATGTCAGCAATCTCAAGCAATGGATTGCTTATAGCTTCTGTATAAATAATTTTAGTTTTTTCATTTATATGGTTTTCTACAGTTTGTAAATCTGTTATATTGACAAAATGAACTTTAATTCCGAACTTGGGTAAAAAGTTTTTGAATAGAGCGTAGGTTCCGCCATAAATTGTTCTGCTTGAAATAATTTCATCACCACTGCTGCAAATCTGAAATACGGCAGCACTAATTGCTCCCATACCAGATGCAGTTACAATAGCCGCTTCAGTATCTTCAAGCCTTGCAAGAGCATCTGCCAGATATTTGTTTGTCGGATTCCAATGTCGTGAATACAAAAAACAACCTTCTTTTTCATTTTCGAAAAGCTCTTCCATTGTTTTTGGATTAAGGAAAGTGTAAGTAGATGAATCTGTTATTGATGGATTTACATCTCCGTACTCACCGAAAACGAGATAATCCTGAATTTCTGTACTTGGATCGAAGTGATGCATATAAGCCTCCTTAATTATTCTTATTATTTAACATTAATTTTTGTTTCGTACTTTACTGTTGATAATACAAACTTGGTATTAACTTTACTTACTCCGGGAATTTTAGTTAATTTCTGAAGTAGAAATGATTCTACATCTCTTATGTTGTCAGCCATTATTTTGAGGATGAAATCTTCTTCGCCGGCAATGTGATAGCATTCAAGAACTTCATCAAATTTGTTAATCTGTTTTGTAAATGAGTCTATTGAACTTAATTGATGAGCGGAAAGCCAAACGGAAATCAAAGCAATTATATTTTTACCTACCTTGTCAGGATTTATTACTGCGACATATTTCTTTAAAAATCCTCCTTTTTCAAGACGCTTTACTCTTTCGAGCATAGCCGGTGGTGAAATTCCAACCTTTGAAGCTAATTCTACGTTAGTAATTTTCGCATTTTCCTGAAGAAGATTTAATATTTGTTTGTCAATGTTGTCTATTTTCATAATTAAATTAAGTATTTTATATTTTTAACTAATAATATAATGTAATTTGGGTTATTTAACTAATAATATTCTTATTAGCTTGTTTTATTCTTCTTTCTTTATTGATTATAACATTTCTTAATTTTGAATTAGACTATGAATTAAATTTTTTTACAAAAGGAATGAAATGAATCCAAAATTTTTAGCTGCACAAAAAGCATTGGATTATGTTAGTGACTGGACAATATTGGGATTAGGTACAGGTTCAACAACCGAAATATTTATCAAATTACTTGCTGAAAGAATTAATTACTTTAAAAATTTAATATTTACTTCAACTTCCTCGCGAACCACAAATTTTGCGACCAGCCTTGGATTAACAATTACTCCTTTCGATGAAATAGAAAATATTGACCTCACAATTGATGGCGCAGACGAAGTTGACAAAAACCTTAACGGAATCAAAGGCGGCGGCGGAGCACTTTTATTTGAAAAAATAATTGCAAAAAATTCTCAAAAATGTATTTGGATTGTGGATTACACTAAATTAGTTGATAAACTCGGAGCGTTCCCTCTACCTGTTGAAATTGTTCCTTTTGCATATTCAAGTCTAATGAGAAAGTTTGAGTTAATGAAACTTAATCCTAAACTTAGACTTAAAGATGAGAAACCTTTTGTTACAGATTCAAATAATTTTATAATTGATTGCAAAATCGGAATAATAGAAAACCCTCTTGAACTTGAACTTAAACTTAAACTTATCACCGGTGTAGTTGAAGTTGGTTTATTTAATAACATTGCTGATAAAGTAATTGTTGGCTATCAAGACAAAATTGATGTTATAGAAAGAAATTAAGGAGGAATAAAAATGAAAATAAAATGGTTTCTTTTAATCTTTTTTACTTTAATTACAAGATGCTCAACTCTTCAGTTAAATCCTGTTGACTTTTCCTGGCCTCTGGAAGCTGTATCGAAAATTGATGAGCAAGGATTTGTAAAAGAAGACAGATACTCTTTGAAATTTAGTGTTAAAAATTTATTTGCGGAAGAATTTGGTTTAGGGACAGATCTTCAAGGGAAAAATATCAGAATAATAAGAAATTCTCCAGGAACTTACTTTATAACTTCTGAAGGATTTAAGAACGTTTATTTATTCAATCAGGAATTAGGAAATCTTACTTTATATAAAAAGATTCCTGTATCAGAAAAGGGTTTACAAAATCCTTTTTTCAATCAAAGAGATTCGCATATAGAATTAGTTGATGGAAACTTAAAATTATTATTATCTAATGAAGGAATAATCGGAGACAAAAAATGAAAGTTAAATTATTACCTCTTTTAACATTACTATTTTCTTTTAATATCTACTGTCAATCAGATTATGAAATCGTGCAGAGTTTTAAAAACAGAATCCCTGAAATTGAGGTTAAAATTAAAGATGCTTCATCATTAGAAGATTTACAAAATGCTTCAAATGATATTGAAAAACTTAAAAAAGATTTTGAGATTCATAAAGAACTTCTTGACCGAAGTTTGTATCCAGAAAATTTTCAAAAAGTTATAGATAATCTTAACAATTCAGTTGTTTTAAGGAAAGGTGATTTTATTCAAATTGAAGAACTACAAACAGAGGTAGTAACTCTTCGTTCTGAAATAGATGCGTTGAATAAAAAGAATTCCGAATTATTAAATCAGATTTATACTTTGGAACTTCAAAGAAAAAAAGATGCTAAAACGATTGCGAAACTTCAAACCTTAGTAAGTGAGCTTAAAGCATCTTTAATTCAAAGAGACGAATTAGTTTTTGCAATAATTGACAGTTTAATGCCAAAAATGGATGTTGATCCAAATGCTTTATCTGACAGTGAAAAGCAGAACCTGATTGCAGAAACTGAAAGTAAAAACGTATTGTTTCTTGTAAAAAAATCCATTAGAGATAACAATCGTTTTCTTGAAGTTACAACTCTAAAACCTCAGGATATTGAAGAGGTTAAAAAGCAGCAAGACGATTTTGTCTCTCTGTGGCAGAAGATCGGTCCAAAACTAACAGATATCTATGCTTCTAAACCTGAAAAGTCAAATGAACTTAGACAGATTGATGCACTATTTACTAATTGGAAGAATAACCTTAGAAGGGAAGTTTGGGAATCAATAAGAGATGACTTTTCAATTGGCGGAATTAATCTTAGAAAATTTAATAATAGTGATGATTTTACCAAGATTATTACAAATTTTATTGATGAAGAAATAAAAAGTTTTGGTGTAAAAAGCAAAGAAGAATCAGAGAGAGTTTTTTCAGTATTTGCCGATAGTATATGGTATAAAACAATTAACACAGAATGGATGCCATACCTTGTTGATAATAAGATGATAACTACAGAACAAAAAGATAAAATTGACCAAAAAATTTCTGAATGGAAAGATTTGGTTGCTCCATCATACAGTATATGGATTTATATTTTATCAGCCGTTATTTTGATAATAATTATTGTCTTCGCCTTTATGAAGTTAAAAAAGAAAGGTAATAATACTAAATTAGAATAATTTTTAGCAGAGGATTTATCAGAATAAAGATAAATCCTCTCCTTTTTTTCTTCTGGGTTTATTTTTCTGAATTTTAAGAAAGTCAGCAAAGTCATCCTTTGCAATTATATAAATCTTCCCTACCTGTTCTGCCTTTAAATTCCCTGATTTTATATGATAAAGCACTGTAGAATGACTTACATCCAATAACTTTGCAACTTCGTTAACACTGAAGAATTCTCGCATTTTTAAAATCAATTTGGTTTACACTCTAAATGTAAGGCAAATTTATATTAGTTTCAATAATTAAGCGATGAGTTTGTAAAGAAGTGGAAATTTGAATACAGACAAAACAATGATTCTATGATTAAATAGAGATTTCTAAAAAATTAATTTTGAAGAATTTCAAAGGTACGCTGAGCGAAGTCAAAGTGTAATTTTGGTTACATCTGTTATCTTTTGGGTTCGATAAAATAAATCGGTTAATTTTTCAAAAGTTTCTCAAATAACATCTCTCTTATTCAAGAGATGATGGAATCAATAAACCACCGGCATTTCTAATTGTAAATCTTAAATTCTCTTTAGCTGTGAATTGATCTAATTCTTTAATTGAGAGATACTTTGCCTTAGAAGTTTCAGAAGCAACAGCAATTGAATTTGATTCATTGCTTGCAAAAAGAGAGGATGAACTTAAAGTTCCGTATAATCCTAAAAACAAAAACATTGTTGAAATAAATAATAATACGGTTTTCATAGTTTCACCTTTAATCTGGAAAAAAAAAATAATACTTATTCGTTAAATAGCAAAGAATTAACATAAATATTTTGTATCAAACAGATACTTTTTTCAAAATGAGACAATCTCCATTTCCTAAAAACTCAAAATCTTTTAAAAAACATAGCTTTTTCTGGCTCAATTTTTAAAATAATTTACAAAAACAGTAAAGGCATAAAAATGAAAATGAAATCACTTTTTACAAGTACTATTCTAACTCTTATCTTAACTCTATCCATTATCACAAATTCATTTGCTTTTAATGGAAAAAATCCTAATTCACCAGAAGGATTCAGTGTTGCTAAAGTTACTGGTACAGATAAAGGAACTAATGTAAGTTTTACAAATCCTTATAATCCCTCACAAACAATGAATGTATGGGCTGGAACATTCAGGGGGACAATAGATGGTAACAATGCAAGATTTTTTTGTATTGACATTCAACATCCTTTAGCAATATGGTCTACGAGTAACCCTCATACTTATACCGATACAGATTATACTCCTTCTCAAATTACATACATATTAAATAATTTTTATCCATTTAAGACATATCCATATACAGGTTCTTTAGGCTCAGAAGCAAATGAAGCAGCTGCAGTACAATTGGCAATTTGGCATTTTGCTGATGGAGTTAACGTAAATACTGTTACTAATTCTACTTTAAAAAACAGAGCTATTCAAATTGTAAATGATGCTAATGCTAATCATAACAATATTATTCCACCTGCTACATTGATTTTACAACCAACTCATCAATCATTACCTTTTGGAACTCCGGCAAGCTTCAATGTTTTAGCTTATGATATAAATGGTAATCCTTTATCAGGAAGAATTGTAAATGTTTCTATTTCGTCTGGTACATTAAACACAAATTCATTATCCACAAATGCAAGTGGTGTTGCAGGTCTTTTTACTGTAAATCAAGGAAGCAGTAATAATTCAAATATTATTGCTACAGCAACTACAGTAATTCCTCAAGGCACAAGATATGTCCATAAACTACAACCAAATAATTATCAAAAATTGGTGTTAGCTACTCCTACTGTAGCAACCAGTACAGCTTATGGAAGCATTACTTGGCTACCTGATGCAGATTTGAGAATTACTAAAACAGTATCGAATGCAAATCCTCAGCATAATCAGCAAATCAGCTTTACAATTACTGTTTACAACGATGGTCCAGCCTCTGCAAATAACATTCAAGTTTCTGAAATTCTAAATAACGCTTTTGTTTATCTTTCTTCTAATGCTTCTCAAGGCAGTTATAATAATGTTACTGGAATCTGGAATGTTGGAAACTTATCAGCAGGAAATTCAGCTTCATTGACAATCAATGTTCAAGTTGATTATAGTGCAGTGGTAACAAGCAGTCTTGATTTTGGTATTGCAAAAGATTTTAATTTGTTTGTTTTAGAGAATTTATTCCAACCATCATCTGATACAGAAGGAAAAGTTGCAGTTGGAGGGAATGCTTTTTTTGCTAATTATTGCATTGGTGATCAATTACCTAATTCTAATGGCACTGAAGATGTCCTGATAGTTGGTAAAATTCTTACCTTTTTATCCGGAAGGATCTACAATGGAAATGTTGTCTATTGTGACACAACTAACTTACCTATTTCAACTGTAAGCATTGAAGAAGGTACTTTGAGAAAAGATAGTGTTATTGATTTTAATGCTGCTGGCTCGTACTTAAATGGATTATCAAATACTTTGGCTGCATATCAGGTAAATGGAACAGATACATTGCAATGGGGCGGGATTTTTATGAACGGTACTAATCCCTTTGTTAATGTTTTCAGTATTTCCGGCAATGATTTATCTGTTGCTAACAATGTAGAAGTTAAAACTCCTGCCGGTGCAGTTGCAATTATAAATGTTTCCGGGAATAAAGTTGTATGGAGTGGTGGACTTAGTTTAATTGGTACAGATAAACACAATGTAATTTTTAACTTTTATGAAGCTGACTCTATAAAATTGCAATGGATTGGAATTCAAGGTTCAATTTTAGCACCTAAAGCTCACGTCAATTTTGTATCTGGGGTTCAGGATGGTCAGATGATATGTAAATCTTTAGAGGGTATGGGTCAATTTAATTTAGCTCCTTTCGTTGGAAATATTCCTTCAGATACAACTATTTTTAATATAGTTGAAATAATCAGCTCAGACAAAAATGATCCGGATTCCTATCCAAACAATGGAAATCCTAATGAAGATGATTATGCTTCTGTTATGATTTATATTTCACCAGTAGCAGGTTCCTCAGGCGGTAACGGTGGAGGAGGAAATAATCAGAATAACTGGTCACAACTCGGAAATATTGGTTTTAATGAGATAGTTTGGTCATTGACTAATGACTTAAATAATAATCTTCTGATAGGAACTGTTGGAGGAAAAATTTTCAGAACAACTGATAATGGAACAACATTCGAGCATCTTAATCCTAATATGAATGTTGGGTTTATTTGGTCACTTATGGTTACAAATAACGGAGTGATTTATGCCGGCACCGAGCAAGGTTTATTCTTCTCTAATAATAACGGTTCAAGCTGGCAATTATCATCAATTTCTGGAGCAGATGTCAGAGCTATCGCAAAGGATAATGTTGGAAATTTATATGCTGGTGTATTCGGTATTGGAATTTATAAATCTACTGATAATGGTTCAAGTTGGAATTTAGCAAATACCGGATTAAATGCTTTAGCTGTCAACAGTATTGTAGTCAATCAGTCTAATGAAATTTTTGTTGGAACATTTGGCGGCGGTATTTATTCAAGCAATAATGGCGGAAATAGTTGGACTCAAAAATCCATTGGTTACAATTTTGTTTGGACTTTGGCAGTTGCTTCTAACGGAATTCTTTATGCTGGTACATACGGAAATGGTGTATATCGCTCAACTGATAATGGAAATAGCTGGATTAAATCATCCTCATATCCTGCAAACTTCGTTTATGCTCTTTCTGTTGACGGAAATGGAAACTTATATGCAAGTAGTTGGGAAGCAGGGATATTCTTTACAAATACAAACTCTAACAACTGGCAGCCAATCGGTTTAGGTGGATTTGGTGTAAGTTCTGTTATGGTAAACAGTATGAATAACTCAGTGATTGCAGGAACAAGTAATGGTTCAGTATTCAAATTAATTGAATCACCATTAGGCATAAATGGTTCAACAGAAATTCCAAATAATTTTTCACTTGAACAAAATTATCCAAATCCATTTAATCCCTCAACTACTATTGAATTTTCTATTGCTAAAAGTGAGCACGTAACACTGAGTATTTATAACGTACTTGGAGAATTAGTTGAGACTTTAATAAATGAAAATTTAGAAGCTGGTAAATATAAGATTAACTTCAGCGGTAATAATTTGACAAGCGGAATGTATATATACAGACTTGAAACAAGCTCAAATGCAATTTCTAAAAAGATGATGCTTATCAAATAGTATCAAATCTAACAAGGATTATTTCATTAAAGCCCCTCAAAATCTGAGGGGTTTTTTTATCAGTGTAAATCTGTCGTATCTGTGTTATCTGCGTGTAAAAAAATCCAGCCACGAATTACACGAATTAGCACGAATTAATGACAGAAGTTTTTCTGAAAGCATTACAATTCTATCATTCCTGCCCTTTGCATTTACAATTTTAACTGTCATTGCAGATGAATCAATATCATTTATTTTCAAGTTCACTGCTTCAGAAATTCTTAATCCACAGAATAAATAGTTGAAATTATCGCACGATGTTTTAGATTTGTTATAGAGTTTATGATTTTTCTTATTTCTTCAATTGTTAAGATATTAGGCAAGCTATTTGGTCTTTTCATTTTAACGAAGAAATCAAAATCAATTTCTTTTTTAAGAACATCAAGAAAGAGAAATCTTACTGAAGCAAGAGATTGCTTAATTGCTGAGTATGAAAATTTTCTTATTAGTTTTAGATAATTGAAATAGACTAAAAATACCCTTGAATCAATCGAAGATATTTTTAATTTGCTAATGTAATCGAGGAAAATATCAAGATGGTGCAAATATGCTTTTTCAGTTTTAGGAGAGTAATTTTTCAGTCTAAGAATTTTTTCATATTTATCTATGAGTTCGGTTCTTTTCATACTAAAATTTATTCGTGATAGCTTTTATTTTTAGGTTATTACGCAACAAATATAGGATTTAAAGAAGATTATACGCAATATTGCGTAAAGAATTTTGTTAGTGGCAAGCATAACAAACGACAACGTAACAATAAAAACTATATAAAATGGACATTCAAGCATACATTAAGAAAATGAACGACTTTCAAAGTCAAGGTTTAAATAAATACCAATTTCAAAATGAAGAAGACATAGTATTGATTATATCAGGACTTCGTGGACTTAGACAGTTTGAAACTGCTATTCAACTTTACCAAAAATATGAAGACCAATTAAAGCAGTCTGACATATTTCCTGTTGCATTGACAAACATTATTGAAGTCTGCAATGACAGCAAAAAAACAGACTTACTTGTGAAGCATACAAAAGAATTAAAGAGTATTTATCCCGACCATCCTTATGTAATTGAAATCTCAAAATTTCATTCGATATAATTGTAAATCTTATTTAAACAACATTCAAAATTATGACACCAACTACATTAAACATAATTGGACTTGTATGTAACATCATTGGGACTGTTATTCTTGCATTTAGCTTGAATAGTTACATTCGTTCTATGAGACTTGCAATTGATGCTCACGAACTTTACATTCTTTCCGTTAATAATCCAACACGTCCAATCATTCAAATTACGGGGACAGACGTTCATATGAATAGAGATAAAAAGAAAGCGACAATCTTTTCTTGGGTTGGCGTTTTTCTTGTTGTTGCTGGTTTTGCAAGTCAACTTTTTTCGTATCTAATTTGACAGGAAGAACCAACTCAGTAGAATAATGATAATAGACCCAACTTTTAACGTTTATACAGATGCAAATGGTGGCGACCCAGACAGCACAAGTCCGACACTTCGCTCGTATCACAAAATATTATGGAGTAAACCATTGCCAAATGGTCAGGTTTTTGAATTGGACAACAAAAAAAGCGGAGCATATTTATATCACAAATCGGAACTTGGAGAATTTAATTTGGGAAGTGATGCTATTACTCACTCATATAGAAACCAGACAAGAAAGCAATGGTTGATAAAGCAAATTCCAAACGAAGTAAACGAACTTTTTGACATTGGTTCGACAATTGGTGCCTACACACTTTTTCTGAAAAATAAAATAGACAACAAGTTTACAATCAATCAAGCTCGTGGAGTAAACAGCTTAATTGACGACAGGTTTGACCTGACTTTGGAATGTATCAGACTTTTTTATGCAGGACTACAAAGTCCACTTTACGACACGTTTTTAAGATATAAAAACTTCTTCGACTTGTTTGAGAATTTAAAGGATACATTGACTTCTTTTTACTGAATGACCTTGTTGACGAGAGTGAAAATATCCGGTTTTACTTACCATTTGACAACTTTAAAACAAAGCCGACATTTACAGACGTTGACGAATATTTTGTTTATAAGAAAAAAGTAACGGACTTCATAAATGCACGAAATAAACGAATTGACAACTATGCTAACAAACAGAAGACAGAACAGAATGCCAGCCACTAACAGCACCTACCCAAAAGGCGGGGTTTCGTGTCCCAAATACAGTTTTGTGGTTAATCAAACATTAGTTTTTCAAATTAAGTTTTGTGGTAAAAGTCCCGCCCTTCGGGTAGCTGCAAAACGTTAGCGGTCATTGTAACGGACGACACCAAACACATTAACAGACCAAAAATATAATGGCAAAAAAAGCAGGAAGAGGAACGACAAAAAATATTTTCTTTAAAAATCAGGAAATGAACTTCACAGT
>Ga0308414_1000332_pt1 | contig 30204 bp, 27 predicted proteins | sample HotsprSampleOS50_FD_205667 | JGI IMG/M metagenome (GOLD analysis project Ga0308414, IMG submission 205667) | Hot spring phototrophic mat microbial communities from Octopus Spring, Yellowstone National Park, Wyoming, United States - 20090730_OS50 ...
ATTTCAACTAAGTTTTAGTATACCTTCTTTATTTTTTCTTAATTATAAATTTATTCTAAAATATATTTATAAATCTCAATGATTTCAACATTGCATAAAATTTTGGCTGAAATGAACGGAATTGTTCGTTACCTACCATAATAATTTTTACTATAAAATCTTCATCCGTTTCTGTTCTGATATAAATTTCCTGAGAAATTTGTCCTTCAAGATTTACGGGATCATTGAAATACCACTCACAATTAAATTGCTTTACTTTATACTTAAATCTGTTAGGATTGAACATATATTTTTCTACCACTTCGAGATGAATGTAAGGAGGCGGATTATAGATTCCCTCAACAGACCAAAATGTTACTCCGTCAAGTTTATTTTTTTTATTTTGATCAATATATGTCCAGCCTCGTGGATACTTAATTGAAAGATTTAATGTTTTCTCAGCATAAACCTGATCAAGATTTGTTGTGTCTGCAATTATTTCTTCGGGATTTATGACTACAGTGTTATTTAAATCTGATTTATTTTCCTCAGTTGATTGGTTTAATTGTTTAGAGTCTTCAGTAATATTTTCTTCAACTGGTTTTAACTCCGACTTATTTTCAGACTGAACTGATTCGAGAGTAATTAATTGCCGGTTAATTTTGGGTAGTTGATTGCTGCTTATTCCAGAAATAATTATCAATGCGAAAAAAATCAAATGCAGAGCAATTGAAATAGCGAGACTAATGATTTTTCTTCTATATTCCTTAGTTATTTTTTTCATAGAAATTTAGTGGCACATAAAATTGTTAGCCGCTGGCGAAATTACTAATTTTGTGCGCTAAATTTTTAACAAACTTCGGAGAAAAATGAAATACCTAATCACAGGAGGTTCCGGATTTCTTGGGATTAATCTGATCCGCTTTTTACATCAAAAAGGTTATGAAATTGTCTCGCTGGATATTGCTGACTTCACTTATCCTGATATGAAAGATAAAATTGAAATTATCAAAGGAGATATTCGCGATAGAAAAATTGTTGATGAAGCAGTAAAAGGAATTGATATCGTTGTGCATACTGCCGCAGCGCTTCCACTTTATAAACCGGAGGATATTTTTTCAACAGATGTTGATGGAACAAGAAATATGCTTGAAGCATCTTTTAATGCAGATGTAAAAAGATTCATTCATATTTCATCAACTGCAGTTTATGGAATTCCGGATCATCATCCACTTTATGAAGACGATAAACTCGATGGTGTAGGTCCTTACGGAAAAGCAAAAATTCTTGCTGAAGAAGAATGCTTAAAGTTTAGAAAACAAGGAAAGTGTGTCCCTATTATAAGGCCAAAATCATTTATCGGTCCGGAACGACTTGGAGTTTTCGCTTTATTTTATGATTGGGCTAAAGATGGAAAAGGTTTTCCAATGATTGGAAATGGAAAAAACCGTTATCAGCTTTTGGATGTTGAAGACTTGTGTGAAGCAATTTATCTCTGTGCAACTCTGGATGAAAAAATAGTTAACGACACTTTCAATATTGGTGCTAAAGAATTTACAACTATGCGTGAAGATTATCAGGCAGTTCTTGATTATGCCGGTTATGGTAAAAAGATTGTCGGACTTCCTGAGAAACCAATAATTTGGACATTAAGAATTCTTGAAGCATTAAAACTTTCTCCACTTTATAAATGGGTGTACGAAACAGCTTCTAAGGATTCATTTGTTTCAATCGAGAAAGCGGAAAAAGTTTTAGGTTTCAAACCAAAGTATTCGAATAAAGATGCATTGATAAGAAATTATCAATGGTATCTTGATCACCTTGATGAATTTAAAGATCAAACAGGAATTTCACACAGAGTTCCTTGGAAACAAGGAATACTTAAACTGGCTAAAATATTTTTCTGATGAAGCGGGCAGGTAAATAATCTATTTTGTTTTTAAAGGGTTTTCAATTTTTAGAAATTTTAGTCCTTTGAAATCTGTCACATTGTTAGTCAGCAGTACTAAATCATAAATTTTTGCTGAAGATGCTATTATTGAATCACCAACAGTAAGATTATAACTTTTTCTTATTCCTATAGCTTCTGAAATCACTTCTGATGTGATTGGTATTTTATTCATCAGAGAGAATACAGCCGAAAAATATTTCTCTTGCTCACTGGTTATTTTGCTAAAACCAATAACTTCCAATAAAGTAATTTCTGAAATAAAAACTTTTTCTTCTTTGAATATTTCTCTTAAGTGAAGTACTTCGGGAGAGCCGAATAAATAATAATATTACTATCTACTAACTTCATCGGCTCAATCACTAAATTATTTTTCTATCTTTGCGAACATTTCGTTGCCACCTTGAAGGATTACCAAAATTGGAAATATCCGAACCTTTATCTAAATATAAATTTATTTCCTTTTTACTGATTTTGATTCCTAATGGTTCAATTTTGTATTTTATTTTTAGCCGTTCCGCCAGTTCTGTAATTAGTATTAAATCTTTTTTGTTCTGTGTTTCTAAAATTATTCTCGTCATAAAAAATCCTTTTGCAAAATATTATTTTCGTTATGTAAATCTATCAAAAAAAGTTTATTTTATTTGAACAAAAAATAAGAATTATTAAGGAGATGAAAATGGCAACAAAAAAAGATTACTTGAAAGAAGTAGTTAAGCATATTGATATCAAACAACACAATATTGTAAAACTTGTTGATGATATGGGAGAAATGGCATTTTCTGCAAGGGATTTAAACCGCGCTGCAAAAATTTATGAGATGATGCTGCAGGATGAAAACTGCGCAGTAATTTTAACTCTTGCCGGAAGTTTATTCAGTGCTGGTTTAAAACGTGTAGTTTATGATATGGTTATGAATAATATGGTTGACGCTATCGTTTCAACCGGTGCAATAATGGTTGATCAGGATTTTTTCGAAGCTCTTGGATTCAAGCATTACAAAGGCACCAAATGGGTTGATGATAATGAGTTGAGAGATTTACACATTGATAGAATATATGATACTTTTATTGATGAAGATGAACTTCGCATTTGTGATGAAACAACTGCAAAGATTTTTGACAGCATGGAACCAAAAGCTTATTCATCAAGAGAGTTTATGTGGGAGTTCGGAAAATATCTTGAAGACAATGGCGGTCCAAAGTGCGATGACTCAGTTGTTTATGCTTGCTATAAGAAGAATGTCCCAATTTTCATTCCGGCTTTTTCCGATTGTTCAGCCGGATTCGGACTTGTAATTCATCAGCACAATAATCCTGATAAACATGTTGCTGTAGATTCCGGAAAAGATTTTTATGAACTGACAAAGATTAAACTTCACAGTAAAGAAACCGGAATATTTATGATTGGCGGTGGTGTTCCAAAAAACTTTACTCAGGATATTGTTGTTGCTGCAGATATTCTTATGGAAGAAGCTGATATGCACAAATATGCAATTCAGATAACTGTTGCCGATGAGCGTGATGGCGCTTTATCTGGTTCAACTTTAAAGGAAGCGAGTTCCTGGGGTAAAGTTTCTACAACTTACGAACAAATGGTTTACAGTGAAGCTACTATCGCTATGCCTTTAATTGTTGGTTATGCTTATCATAAAGGTGTATGGAAAAATCGTAAAGCAAGAGAATTCCAGAAAATTTATCAGAAAGAAAATGTAACAGTTTAAACAAGTTTTTATGGAAACAATTGAAGTTTTAATTAATCGCAGAAGCATCAGAAAATATAAAACTTTCAAAATAGATAACGAAAAAATTGAAATAATTTTAAAGGCTGCAATGTATGCCCCAAGCGCAATGAACTTGCAGCCTTGGCATTTTATAGTTTTTGATAACAAAGAGATTTTTGAACACTTAATCTCAGCAATTCCTCATGCTGAAATGATTAGACAAGCAAGTCATACAATTTTAGTATGCGGAGATACAGCGGTTGAAAAAAATGAAAGCTGGTTGATTCAGAATTGTTCTGCCTCAATTCAAAATATTTTATTGGCAGCTTATGATTTAGATATTGGTAGTTGTTGGATTGCAATTTACGGAATGGATGAAATTGTTAAGAATGTTCAGTCAAAATTCAAACTTCCTGAAAATATTTTACCAATTGCTTTAATTTCTCTTGGCTACCCTGATGAAATTGTAAGCACTAATGAAAGATTTGATAAAAGCAAAATCCACTTAAATCAATGGTAAAATACTCTTGAACGCTATTTTGAATGGATGAAATAAAGTCAAATAAAAACTATGACCCCAGAATGCACTCTGCCGAACATATTCTAAACCAAACTATGGTTAGAATGTTTAATAGAGGAAGGTCTTTTAGTAATCATATAGAAAAGAAAAAATCTAAATGTGATTACCATTTTGATAGGGATCTCTCAAGAGAAGAAATTTCCGAATTAGAAAAAAGAGTTAATGAAATTATTCAAATGAATCTTGATGTTGAAGAGGAATTTCTCAGCAGAGAGATAGCAAAAAATTTCTATCAATTGGATAAGTTACCAGAGAATACTTGTGAAATAATCCGAGTAATAAGAATTGGTGATTATGATGCTTGTCCTTGCAGTGGTTTACATGTAAGCAATACAAAGGAAATAGGCAAGTTTGAAATAATCTCAATCAGTTATGAAAAAGGTGTTTTAAGAATAAGATTCAAACTAAGAAATTAACATTTAGAAATAATACAGGTATCTAATCTTGAACACACCAACTCTATCAGCAGTCTTTAAACTTCTTGAAATCAAATTTCCGTTTTTATCATAATCTTCTAATTGAGTTTTAAACTCATTTACAGCAAAATAAATCCAACTCTTTGGAGAGAAATTCCAACTAAACAAGAATCCAATAACCATCCTTTCCAACTTTTCAGATGATTTCAAAAAAACATTATCAACATAAATTCTAAGATTTAAATTGTTAATTGGTGTAAATGAGGTAAATGGTCTTGCAGTAATAGTAATATCTTCTATTTCATTTTTAGGATTTCCTTCTATAAATGTTTCTAAAGAAGTGCCAAAGTTAAGATAATTGACTGGTCTAAAACTAATATTTGACCCCAACCAGGAGTAGAATGAAAGATAATTCCTTCTGAAATTATAAGTTCTTGAATAACCTGACCAGAAATATGCGTTCCAGTTTTGCGAAACTTGAACTCTCGAACTTAAATTTAATTCATAAAAGTCATAGCTTACTTCATTATCCCGATTCTTTCCGGACTGAAAATTCAATTCTAACCCCCATCCATTTCTCATCTCAACATCAACACCTGCAAAAATTCCCCTGTCATAGAATAAATCTTCGTGTTCATAATTAATTTGAATTCCTGAATAAGTAAAAATGTTGCCAATAGCTCCTTCATCAAAAATAAAATTAGGACCTGTTACAATGGCAGTATTGAAAGTTCCACGCCAAGGCACAAATCCAATTTCTGATACATTGAAGTTATTACCAATCCCTCTCAACCTGAATAAGGTTACCCAAGTTTTTGAGGTTTTCTTGAATCCAGAAGAAAAAGCAAAATCTGTTTTGGAATTTTTAACTGCTGCAGCAATTTGATATGATAATTGCCAATCAGAATCTCTGAATGCTCCATCAATATCTAAAACGGAATTCGAACCATTTTTTGAACTTTTATTGGCAAATAAGACTCCAATTGTAGAATTTTCTAATATTTTCCGTTTTATTCTAACAACACCAAATATGGCTTGAGGTTCTTCAAATTCATTATTCGAGAAATTATAAAACATTCTGCCAGTACCTGAGACAAACGCTCCATAATCATAATCATTTATCTTTCCAAAAAACTTAGCACCGAAAATCAAGGGTACTTGTTTTCCGTTGGGTAAAATCCTTCCTATTCTTCTTGAATAAAATAATTCTAAGGGGTTATAAAATCCAGAATTGTTTTCTTTACCCGAAGGCATAAAAATCTCATTTCCTTGAGTAAAGAAAGGTCTTCTTTCTCTGAAATAAGTTTCATATCTGCTTATGTTAAAATTAAATGGGTCAGCCTCAATTTGTGCAAAATCAGGATATGCTGAAAATAATAAAGTTAACTGTTCGGAAGGATTGTAGGTAATATCCAAACCGGCAGAAGGTTCGGCAATATATTTATTGTTTTGATAGACAAATTTATTGATGCCAACAGGATAAATTTCAAGATTCAAACCGCTTTGAATGGGAGCTGTTTTTAAAAAAACAAGTCTTCCAAATTTCGAAATTCTTTGCCCTTCATTTTGCTCATATCTGCACCAATATGAATCCTCACGATTGAAAGAACGCCATCGGTCAAAATCAATTCCCCATTGATTTAAATTTTTATCAAACTTAATTGATTTAAATGGAATTTTAATTTCTACAGCAAATCCCCATTGATATATTTTTGAATCCGCATACCAGATACCATCCCACGTATAATCTCTGTTTCTTCCATCATCTAATAATCGGGAATCAGACATAACTCCGGAAGCATTAACTGCAAACTTATAAGCGCTTTGTTTATCACCAAAGCTGTCAAGCATAACAGAGACAATATCGCCTGTAAAACCATCGTGCATTCCGTTATTTGCTCGAATTTTACTTATATCATCTTCAAAACAAATAAACAAAAAATATAAATTGAATTCATCAGCTAAAACTTTTACAGTAGTTTCTACTGAAGGTTTTTGATTAAAGTAAGGCTCAAATTGTATGAAATCATTAGTTGAATCAGCTTCTGACCAGATGGGATCAATCAAACCATCTATATTTATCTCTACCTGAATGTTTTTTACGTATAGAATTTTATCAAAATTTACATTTTGGGAAAACAAATAACTATTAAAAATCAGAAATAGAATCAGATTAAAATTTTTCTGCATAAAAGAAACTCAAAAATTTATCCTAAAAATATAGGATTACAATCTAAATAATATTAAAAGATTCATAGACGGTTAAATAATTTTATGAATTATGTAAAAAGATGGAGAAACGGAAGAAAAAACCCCTCACGAAGAGGGGCAAAAAAATTAACCAAGGTAGGCTTTTAATCTTGTACTTCTCTTGGATTGCTTAAGATTCCTTAAAGCTTTTTCTTTAATTTGTCTAACTCTTTCACGAGTTAAATTAAATCTCTCGCCTATTTCTTCTAAAGTAGCAGAGTGATCTCCGTCTATTCCGAAATAAAGTTTTATAACCTCACGCTCTCTTTCAGATAGGGTAGAAAGAACATTTGCTACTTCCTTTTTAAGAGATTCAATCATCAACTTTTGATCAGGATTTGGCATTTCATCATTTGGCAAAATATCCACCAAAGAATTTTTACCATCATCTCCTTCTTTAAGAGGAGCGTCCATAGAAACTTGTCTGCCTGCTATTTGAAGAGCATAAGCAACTTCATCTGAAGTCATATCAAGCATTTTTGCAAGTTCATCTGTGGTTGGTTTTCTTTCGTATTCTTGCTCTAAGTCCCGATATGCTTTACTTATTTTTGTCAAATTTCCCACTCGATTAAGAGGTAATCTGACAACTCTTGACTGGTCTGCAATAGCTTGCATTATAGATTGTCTTACCCACCAAACGGCGTATGAAATAAATTTGAAACCTCTGGTTTCATCAAACCTTTCAGCGGCTTTTATTAAGCCGATATTTCCCTCGTTTATTAAATCCCCGAGAGACAAACCTTGATTTTGAAATTGTTTAGCAACACTGACAACGAAGCGTAAATTGGCTTTGATCAACCTTTCTTTTGCCTTCTCATCACCTTTTTTTATTTTTATTGCTAAATCTATTTCATCTTGAGGTGTGAGAAGATCAACTTTTCCGATTTCCTGAAGGTATTGATCTAAGGATTTGCTTTCTCTGTTGGTGAATTGCTTTGTGATTTTCAAGTAATTTATTACTCCTTTTTTGTTAGGAAATAAATGTAAAATTTTCAATACGTAAACGGCAAAAATATAGATTTTTTATTAAAATAAAAGAGAAAAATATATCACTTACTATATTTCATATTTTCCTCCCGAAGCGGGAAAAAAGACATTTTTATAGCCTAAAGCAATTATTTTTTCCAAAAACGCTTTTGCCTGTTCCTCTTCACCATGAACTAAAAAGAGATATCTTAATTTATCTGGATTATTAAATTTCAGATAATCCAAAAGTTCTCTTTGATCTGCATGTGCTGAGAAACAATCCATTATTTTGACTTCAGCATTGACTGAAAAAGTTTCACCAAAAATATTTACCTCTTTTTCTCCGTCCATTATTTTACGAGCCAAGGTATGTTGAGAAGCGTACCCAACAAACAGAATTAAATTTTTTGGGTTCTCTATATTATTTCTCAAATGGTGAAGAATTCTTCCGCCTTCTGCCATTCCTGATGCAGATATAATAATCATCGGCTCATTAGTATTGTTTAATTTTTTTGACTCAATTACTGTTTTGACATATTTAAGTCTTTCAAATCCGAAAGGGTCATCTCCTTCTTGTAAAAAAATTCGATATGTTTCTCTATCCATACATTCAGGGTGTGAGCGGAAAACATTTGTTGCATTGAAAGCAAGTGGACTATCAACATATATAGGTATTGATGGAATTCTATTCTGATCGAATAATTTGTGAAGCATATAAACAATAGTCTGAGTTCTTCCGACTGCAAAAGCCGGTATTAACACTTTTCCACTTCTTTCTATTACTTTTCTTATTGTTGAAGCTAAATCCTCTTCCACTTCTCCAAAATCAGAATGCAAACGATTCCCATAAGTTGATTCCATAATTAAAATGTCAAGTTCTCTTAGAATATCAGGAGAGCGAATAACAGGAGAATTTGGTCGTCCAATATCACCAGAAAAACCAAACCGTAATTTTCTGCCATTATCTTCTTCAATATCAAGTTGAATCCCTGCAGAACCTAAAATATGCCCGGCATCCCTGAAAATTGCTTTTACGCCTGGCAATATTTCAATTTGACGATTATATTGGACTCCGATAAAGTGATTCATAGCTTTTTCTACATCTTCAAGTTCATAAAGTGGTTCTACCGGTTCTTCACCTTTCTTTTTTCTTTTTTTATTAACATACTCAATATCCATCTCCTGCAGATGAGCAGAGTCTCTTAACATTATTTGGCATAAATCTACTGTAGCTGAAGTAGCATAAATTGAACCTTTGAAACCATTTTTAACAAGATTGGGAATATTACCGCTATGATCTATGTGAGCGTGTGATAACAGCATCACATCAACTTCTTCAGGGTTGAATTTAAAGCTCTTATTCTTTTCATAAGTCTCACTTCTTCTTCCCTGGAAAAGTCCGCATTCAAGCAGAATTTTTCTGTCATTTATATGCAACAGATGTTGAGAACCTGTTACTGTTCTTGCTCCGCCAATAAATTCGATTTTCAATTTGACTCCATACTAAAAGTAGTTAATCAGATAAGCTAAATTATTTAATAAATTCACAATAAAAATTATTAGGTTTAGAATTAATGTAAGATTTTTTATTAAGTAAAAATTTTTTTCCTTAGAACAAACTCATTTGGTCTGTACCTAAAATTGAATCGAAAGATTTACCAAGTAATCCAAGAACCGAATCTGCAATAGGTTTAAGCTGCTTTTCAATATAATGTTCATAATCAATGTCGTCGTGTTTAAGCTGAATGGGAATAGGACCTCGATAAGTAATCACATAATAAACAGTATCTCCCGGATCTTGCAATAGTTTTGCTGCTCTGACGTGTGGAGGAATATTTTTCAAATATTCTTCAACATCTTTTCTTAAACGCTTTTTATAGATAAGTTTATCATCAAACTCTCCATTCTTTAATCTATTTACGAACGAGCAAATCCAATTATCAATTTCCTGATCATAAAATATTTTATTATAAAGCTCAATCTGAAATTCTTTTGCCAGCCTTGTCCAATCGGAACGAACGAACTCTAAACCAACAAATTCAATCTCTTCGCGACCACCTTTTTTTATAAGCCCCGCATATCTTTTCTTGGCACCGGCTTCACTTCCTCTGGCTGGAGTAATTATGAATTTTCGATAATGTTTTTCAAATTCAATTTCAAGGTGAGACTCAACTTTATATTTTTTTCTTAGTTCATCTTTCCAAAAGTTATTAAGAAGTAATGCTAATTTCTCCCCTGCTTTATTATAATCAATATTTTCTCCCCCAATCATTAAAACAAAAAGAGAATCAGTATCGCCATATATGACTTTATATCCATATTTTTCAAGAAAATATTTACTACCAAGTAAAAGATGTCTCCCCGTACTTGTGATTGCTGAGGGTAAATTGGGATGATAAAATCTGCAACCATAAGAACCCATTACTCCATAAAAGCTGTTCATAAGAATTTTAATAGCCTGAGATAGTGCTTTATCATTTTTCTTTTTTGCAATAGCCCTCTGTTCCATTAAATGACTAATAAACTCTGGTAGAAAATGCTGTGTTGCAGAAAATGCAAATCCTTCAGGAGTTTTTATAGTATCAATATGTGAAAGTAAATTGGATAATGGATCAATTTTAAAGGTTTGAATTATTGATGGATACAAGCTTTTAAAATCCAAAACTGCCACGTTATCATAAATTCCTGGTAAAGGATCAAGTACATAACCACCGGCTGAATGTTCTGTTGTTTCAAGATCACTTACATCAGGGGCAACATAGCCGTAGCGATGAAGTTTTGGCAGATAAAAATGATCAAAAGCAGCTGTCATCATAGCTAATTGATCAATCAACAAGCCCGATAATTGTGCCCTTTTCACATAAAGGTCAATAATACCTGTTTTATTAAAAATCTCTGTTACAAGTACAGCATCTTGAATATTGTATTCGGCGAGTCCAATTTTATCTTCTTCAAACAATCTTTCAATTTCTTTAACCTTATTCTCTTCTTGTGTAATAGTTTTTCCTACACCCAAAATTTCCTGAGCAACTGTTTCAAGTTTATAATCTTCGAAGTTGAAAAAAGATGTTCTCAATGCCATAGGTCCGTCAATGATTACTCTACCTGGAAGTGAAGCATAATAACCTCTCGACTCCCTTTTTCTTATCGTAACTCTGCTACCATTTCTTCCAATATCAAAGTTGATGTTGAGCTCTTTACATTTGTTATCAAGAAAAAGTAAGTCAAATCCGATTACATGCCAACCAATGATTATATCCGGATCAATAAAATTAAACCATTCGAAAAAAGATTGAAGAAGATCTACTTCAGAGGAATAAAATGATAAATCTTCCGGAAATTTTTTTGGCGACTTTCCAATGATAAAAACTTTTTTTTGTTCAGATTTTCTTCCAGTTATGTGGACTGCTATTGAATACAGATTATTACCATTTTTTGAAGTTTCAATATCAAGCGATGCAATAACAAAAAATGGGTTAACTTCACAAGGTTCTATCTTAGGATTTATAAACGTAGTTATTCCGGTTTTAACCTTAGCTTCACCAGTTACTTTCATCTGTGCATTAATAAATCGCTCCATTAAATACCTTCTTACCGGATCAACATCGGATTCATAAGTTATTATTTTGTTTTCTTTTAATTGTTCAACTGTCTGACGAAGATCTTTCATAGTATTAAAATAAAGTGCATCAACAGGATTACCAGCAAAGTTTTTCATTTCAACTTCTTTTCTATGAAAGCTTTGCTTAAATCTTATTATAACAGTGCTGCGCTCAATAAAGAACACAGGCTTGTTATTATTGACTATAACCTCTACAGTTCCTAATTCTTCAGAAGTTCCGAAAAATCTTAGAATATTTCTTCCCTGATAATCGAACCAATCTGCAGTAAGTAAAAAAATGTTTGTTGTTATTTCTGACATAAATAATTTTTTAATCTTTTATTCTCCGTTGAATCAACTTTATCCGTTCTTTAAAATTTTTAAATACAATAGAACACGGATTTGACGGAATGGACGGATTTTAACGGATTGAATTAGTTGAGTTAATATATTCATAGAAATATTTTTGTAATAAAATTGTCAATTTACCCGGAGAACCATTTCCTATTATAAAATTATCTATCTGAACTACTGGAGTAATCTCTGTTAATGTTCCGGTTATGAAAAATTCATCATATTGTAAGATATCATCCAATTTTACATAATCCTCTACAATTTTGATTTTATTTTTTTTACACAAATTAATTATAACTTCTCTGGTAATTCCTTCCAGAATAAAATTCGACAACGGAGCGGTATAAATAATATTATTTTTAACAGCAAAGAAGTTAGTGTGTGATCCTTCAGTTATTAAATTTTCTCTATGGAATATAGAATCATAGGCATCTGATTTTATAGCTCTTGTTTTTGCCATAATAGACGGAAGTAAAGCGATTGATTTAATGTCACACCTTGCCCATCGAATATCTTTTTCAAGAATAACTTTTACACCTCTTTTATGCTGATAAGAAATATCTTTTAATTTAGAAACTGAAACAAATACCGTTGGACTTAGATTGTTTTCATAATTTTGTTTTCTGGGAAACTGAACACCTCTTGTTATTTGAATATAAACAGAAAAGTTGTGATTAAGAAGCTTATTCATTTCTGCAAGCTTTATTGAAATAGTTTCAAATTCATCCTGAACTTTGAAATTGATATTCAATTCACTTAGACTAAACTCCAATCGTTTCATATGAGATTCGAATCGAAACAATTTTCCATTATAAGTTCTTAAGACTTCATATACACCATCTGCAAATTGAAAACCCCTATCAAATGGCGAAACCTTTACTTCATCAAGATGCAGGTATTCTCCATTGAAATATACTATCATATTGATTTTGGAAATATATTAATAAAAAAAGTCAGTCTGAGATAATTCCCAAACTGACTATCAAAAACGAAGAAAAATTTTAGGCAACAGTTACTTCTTTAGTAAGGTAAACATCCTGAATAACATTCAATAACTTTACGCCTTCAGCCATTGGACGCTGGAATGCTTTTCTTCCGGAAATTAAGCCCATTCCACCGGCACGTTTATTTATAACTGCAGTTTTTGCTGCTTCGGCAAAATCATTTGAACCGCTTGGACCGCCACTATTAATTAAACCTGCTCGACCCATATAATTATTTATTACTTGATAGCGGCATAAATCAATTGGATGATCTGAAGATAAATCAGAATAAACTTTTTTGTGGGTTTTACCGAAATTTAATGCAGTATAACCACCATTATTCTCTGGCAATTTTTGTTTTATGATATCAGCTTCAATAGTAACACCAAGATGATTTGCCTGTCCGGTCAAATCTGCTGAAACGTGATAATCTTTTTCTTTTGTTTTGAACGCAGAGTTTCTTGTGTAACACCAAAGAATAGTTGCCAAACCTAATTCGTGAGCAAATTTGAATGCCTGACTAACTTCCTGAATTTGCCTTGTACTTTCTTCTGAGCCAAAATAAATAGTAGCTCCAACTGCTGCTGCTCCCATATCGTATGCTTGCTCGACACCTGCAAATAAAATCTGATCATACTTGTTTGGATAAGTCAGTAGTTCATTATGATTAATTTTGACAACAAAAGGAATCTTATGAGAATATTTTCTTGCTACAATTCCTAATACTCCAAGTGTTGAAGCAACTGCATTACAGCCACCTTCAATAGCGAGTTCAACAATTTTTTCAGGGTCGAAGTAATCAGGATTAGGAGCAAATGATGCTCCTGCACTATGTTCAATTCCCTGATCAACCGGTAATATTGAAAGATATCCTGTTCCGGCTAATCTTCCCGAATTAAACATCCATTGAAGATTTCCAATGACACGATTGTTTCTATCAGATTGAAGAAAAATTCTATCAACAAAATCAGAACCGGGAAGATGTAGCTTTTCTTTCGGGAATATCGCCTTATAATTTAACAAGTCATTGGCTTCTTCGCCTAAATATTCAACTATTTTGTCTATCATATTTTTTCTCCGTTTTATTATGATTTCTTAGTTTGTTTACAAAAATAAATAGGTTTTACCATTTAATTAAGTTAAAATATCATTTAAGTGTTAAATTTTTAGTAAAAGTTATTTAATATCAATCCATATCTTTGAAATAAAGAATAAACTGAAGTATGATTTATAAAGTTTTAATATTACTGTGCATTTTTTACAATTTCATTTTGCCTCAAACAGATAGCATCATAACATATTTTCCAAATGGTTCAATCGAATCTATAACCTATTTTAAAAATTCAAGTAGAGAAGGGAAGTCAGTACTATTTTATGAAAATGGTATTATTAAAGAAGAAAGGAATTATCAAAACGATAAAGTTGCTGGTATAGTGAAGGTTTATTATACAAACGGTCAACTTAAGGAAATGTTCAATTTAGTTGATGGTAAACGCGAAGGGGTTACTTCCTTTTTCGATTCCAACGGTGTTCATATTGAAGATGTATTATTCGAAAAAGGACTGCGTAAAGGACAAGATTTTAATTTAGTTGGAGAGTATCGGTACGAAGATTATTTAAAATTGTTGGAAGAATGGAAAAGAAGACAGGAGGAGATTCGCAAAGAAAATAGTGATTTAACTCCTCCAACCTATACAGAGGAAGCAAATTTCGAAGACGATCCGGCTTACTTTATAAATGTTGAGATTCTTCCCGAACCTATTGGCGGATGGAATACAATTTATAATAAACTTTCATATCCTAAAGAAGCACGTCAAAAAAAGATTGAAGGCACCGTTAAAATTTTAGCTTTCATCGAAAAAAATGGCGAGGTTTCAAGTGCCTCAGTTATTCAGGGAATTGGGTATGGATGTGATGAGAATGTTCGATTGGCTGTTTATTACACACGTTTTAAGCCTGGAATATTACGAGGAAAACCAGTAAAAGTACAAATGGAAATTCCGATAGAATTTTCTCTTTCAAAATTTGGTATTACTAAATAGGAAGATTTAATTCACGTTTGTCCAACCAAAATGCAACAAGTCCAACAAAGACTAAAACAAGAAAGCACAAATTTTATTAAGCTCCGATAGGTCAAAAACAAAAAAATATCTTTGAAATAAAAACAAATGATAGATTTAAAATAATTTGAAATTGTAGCGTTAGCCACAAAATCTTCATAGAAAGAAAAACAAGAACATATAAAAGGGGCGTAACCCTTAAATAAATATAAATTACGATGATAAATATTTGTTAGGATAATATGATTAGAAAAGATTACAAGGCTATCGCCCCTAAAATAAATATAGTAAACACGATTTCTAATAAGATATTAGGGATAAAGCCCCTGTTTAATTTTTAAGGATATCTAAATTGACTAAGATATTACTGGTTGTACAGTTGAATACAAATGTAAACTAAATTAGCAGTATTAAAAATTTAAATAAATTCAACCTGAAATCTTAATTGTTCAAAAATTTCCTTATATGACTCATCTGATATCTTAATCAAATAATCATTAAAATTTTTCCTGTGCGGATAATTTTTTCGTAAATAATCAAAGTAACTTTTTCTTTCCTCAGTTTTCATATCGAGAATTTTTTTTGTACGAATTGTATCCTGTTCTATGTCGTAAATCTTTCTAAACAAATAACTCAGATTTTCAGTATTTAATTCTCCTTCAAAATTTATAATTTCTTTGAACTTCAAATTATCGTTAAAATTAAATTGAAAATTTGTTCCAAGAAAATTATTCAGTTGTTCAAAAATCATTTTTGTGCCGTTTACTTTCCCTTCAATAGAATAGCCAGCAATGTGTGGTGTTGCAATAATAGATTTATCTAACAATTCAATGTTGATTTCTGGTTCATTAGTCCATACATCTGCTATAAGTTTAATTTGTTTATGATTAAGAATTTTAAGAAGTGTTCTTTCATTTATCACCTCACCTCTCGATGTATTGATTAGAATTGATCCGTCTTTAATCAAAGATAAATTATTATCTAATAGGTTTATGGTTTTATACTCGCCCTGAAAATTTAATGGAACGTGCAACGAGATTAAATCGCATTGTAAAATTTCTTCTAAGGAAACAGAAGGAAGATTTTTATTGATAGTTTTTAATGGTGGGTCATTTATTTTAACTTCCATTCCCAGAGTTTTACAAAATTTTGCAACTTTTGTCCCAATATTTCCATATCCAATAATACCAATTTTTTTATTAGATAATTCATCATTGGCATCAGAAAGCAATTTAGTAATTGCAGTAATAACATATTCTGCAACTGCAAATGAGTTACAACCTTTTGCTTCGGCAAAGAATATTTTATTCTCATTCAGATAGTTCAGATCAATATGCTCAGTTCCTGATGTTGCAGTGCCTACAAACTTAACTTTGGTATTTTGTAGTAATTTTTCATTAACAGGTGTTACAGACCTGATTATCAAAATATCACAATCTTTAAGAATTAAATTTGAAATTTCTCTGCCATTTACTTTTGTAATATTACCAAAAAGTTCAAATGCTTCGGGAAAGGCTATGTTTTCATCAACAACAATATTGTTTTTTTCCATAATAATTATTGTCAGGTAGTTAAATGTATAATCGGTAAGCTCATTGATAATTTAGAACAATCTAAAAAAATTTATAATGGGCAGACTAAAAATTTCTTTATGCCTTATTGACTTTGTGGTTAAATCCTTTTTACCAGAAAGATACACAAGTCTCAAAGAAACTCTAAAAAAATTTACTTTTTACTCAGCTCCTAAAAAAACTTATTTAACTTTTTCTAATTTTTCTTTCAGTTCTTTTAGTTGAAGTTCGAGAATTCTAATTTTATCAACATAATCGGGTAAGTTTCTGATATGAGCTTCAAGTCGCAAAGCAGTTTTATGCTCTTTAATTGGTGAACCAAAATAAAAACCTGGTTTAGTTATACTTTTAGATACTCCGGATTGAGCCATCAGAACTGTATTGTCGCACAATTCAATGTGGTCAGCAACTCCAACTTGTCCAGCAAGAATACAATTTTTTCCAATTTTGCTGCTACCAGAAATTCCTGACTGAGCTGAAATAGCAGTATTTTCCCCAATTATTACATTATGAGCTACTTGAATAAGATTATCTAATTTGCAGCCTTTTTTTATAATTGTAGAACCCATCGCTGCCCTATCAATTGAAACATTAGAGCCAATTTCCACATCATCCTCAATAATAACATTTCCAATCTGCGGAATTTTCACATATTCACCGGACTCATTTTTATGATATCCAAATCCATCACTACCAATAACAGTTCCTGAATGAATTATAACTCTGTTTCCAATCTTGCAATTTTCTCTGATAGTAGTATTTGAAAAGATTAAACAATCATTTCCAATTTCAACGTTTTCCGATAAAACAGAATTATGGAAAATTTTTGTATTGTTACCAATAATACACCCATCTGAAATTACTACATTTTTTCCAATTGAGACATTTGTACCAATACGAGTTGAAGGAGATATAAAAGCAGATTTATCTATTCCTTCTAATTTAAATTCAGGACTAAAATATTCTCTGAGTATTGAAAAAAAGGCTTTTTCAGGATATTCTACTTCAATATAAGTAATATCATCCCTTGTTTTCTTTAAATCAGGTTTTACGATTAAAGCCGAAGCTTTTGTGGAATCTTGAAATTTTTCATAAGCTGGTAAATAAATGAACGAAAGTTCACCATTACGAGCCTCATCAATTCGTGCAACTGAGCTAATAATTAAATTTTTATCACCAATAATTTTTCCATTGATGAAATCTGCTATCTCTTTTAAGGATATATTCATTTACAAAAATTGAGGGACTATAATTTTAATTTACTTAATACTTTTGCTGAAATATCATATTTATCTTTAGCATAAAGAATCATTATATCTCCGCTTCTGTCAAATACAAAGTCTAAATCTTCTTCCTGAGCGACTTCTTTGATTGCATTAAAGATTTTGTTTTGAACAGGTTTCATTAATTCATCCTGCTTTTGGAAAAGCTCACCATTTGCACCAAATTTTTTATCTCTGAACTCTGTTATTTTGTTTTCAAGCTGTACAAGTTGTTGTTCTGTTTCAATTCTTGTTTGATCAGACATTATGAGTTTTCTTTTTTCATAATCATCATATTTGGATTTCCAATCTTTTTCCAGCTTACTAAGCTCTGCCTGCCATTCTTGAATCAGTGCATCAAGTCTTTGGCGGACATCCTGAACATCAGGTAATTGATCCATAATTGTATCAGAATCCACATAACCAATTTTAATCTGTGAAAATCCTACAAAAGGTATAATGAGCAGAAATAAAAATAATTTTTTCATTGTTAAATCCATTTTTTTCAATGAAATTTAGATTAAAAAATACAGTTCTCCCAGTTAAAAAATCTGGGAGAAATAAATTTTAATTAATTCCTCGCTTTAAGGTATCTAAAACTTTAAAAGTAATCTCAAAAGCTTCATCAGCATAAAGTAAAAGAATATCGCCGCTTTTATCAAAAACGAATGACATATTCTCTTCTTTAGCTACTTTTTTAATAGCTTCATAAATTTTCTTTTTTACAGGAGCAAAAATTTCTTCTTGTTTTTTGAATATTTCACCTGTGCCTTGCTGAAACTTTTGCCTTCTAAAGTCAAGAATTTCCTGCTCCATTTTAATTATTTTCTGTTGAGCTTCTAACTTTTTATCATCTGGCATTGTTTCAGCTTTTTTCTGATAATCCTGAATTGATGCCTGATATGCCTGGGTCATAGAATCAAGCTGACTTGTCCATTTACTTGTAATTGCATCCAGATCTCCTTGAGCTTTAATAGACTCAGAAAATTGGCTAAGAATAACCTCAGAATCAACATAACCAATTTTTAAAGTTGTCTGAGCAAATGATGTTCCCCAAATTAACAGGGAGAAAATTAAAAGATATTTTTTCACTTTATCCTCTTTTCTTGTTAATAAATTAATTTATGAATTAAAAACCTTTACCAAATTGAAAATGGAATAGCCAGGATGGGTCTTGGCCACTTGTAATTTTTCTATCAAAACCATATCCGAGATCAAAACCAATCAAACCGATAGGATTTATTAAAAGCCTTGCTCCAAAACCAACAGAACGTCTCAAATCAAAAATATCTGTTTTAGCAAAACTTTCAAATACATTTCCTGCTTCTGCAAAAGCCAAAACATATAAAGGAATAGGCTCAATTGATACGGCTAAACGTAATTCAGTAGCAAACTTTGTCATAACTCTACCGCCAATAACTCTGCCATCAGCATTTCTTGGTCCCACAGTTCTATCATCATATCCGCGTAAAGATGTTGTAGCAATAATTAATCCGTTGCCTCCCATATAATAAAACTCAAACGGCTGAATGTTTGTGCCTTTTACAATTTCATCAATGTAACCAAAATCAGCAAGAGCGTATAATGTTACTCGGTTTGAATTAAAAAGTCTTCTGTACCACTCTGTTGTAATTCCTAATTTTAAGTAATCAACATCTCCGGGAAGGAAAGGACCTCCGGAAATTTCTCCATCTATTTGAAAATTGGAACCTACTGAAGGAAAGATAGGATTATCTATATTTTTTCTGCTAATTAAAGCACCTAAAGTATATTGATTAGTTAGACCTTCTGCGTAAAAACCCTGTCCTTCAATAACATTGTTATATTGATACTTGACTCTTCCTTGAATATAAAAGAAATCATCGGGCCATTTTAATCTTCTTCCTACTCTTAAAGTTGCCCCGGTTTGTCTTAAATCGTAGATGTATTGTTGCCTTGTATCAAAAAGTTCTGCTCCAATGGAAGTTGGAGTATCAAAAAGCCAGGGTTCAGTGAAGCCTAATGTAAAAGTTCTGTAAAGACTTCCAACTCCAAATTGCCAATTGAAACTTAAAATTTGTCCGCCACCTAATTGAAATGGTTCGGTAATAGAAAAGTTAGTCAGGGTTACACCAACAGCACCGCTAAAACCAAATGCACCGCTATAGCCGACTGAGGCATTTAAGTAATCACTGGATTTTTCCTCAACCCTGATTGTAATATCTACTGTAGAATCACTTGCAAGTTTAGTTCCGATTCCTTCAGGTCCATAAAGTTTTTCGACACTGAAATACTGCAGGTTTGCAAGGTTTTGAATACTTCTAAGAAGAAGCGCACGATTAAAATAATCTCCCGGGACAGTAAAAAGTTCACGTCTAATTACTTTATCTTTTGTTTTATCATTTCCTTCAATATCAACTCTTCCAACTGTAAACTGATTTCTTTCTTCCATTCTGATTTCAACATCAATAGAATCCGGGAAAATTTTAGTTTCTTTTACTTGAACGTTGAAAGTAAGGTATCCATTATCCAAATAGAGCGAGGAAACATCTGTTTGTTTTTCATTACCACGAAGATTTTTCTCAAAACGTTCAACATCAAAAACATCCCCTGTTGAGAAATCTAATCTTTCTGCTAAAACTTCATCGGAATAGATGGTATTTCCAATCCATTTGATATTTCTTAATTTGTATTGCGTTCCTTCATAGACTGTAATTAAAACTCTTACATCCTTTTTATTATTAAAGAAAATCAAAGAATCAGAAATAACTGATGCGTCTTTATAGCCATTTTTCCTATAAAATTTTATAATTGATTCTTTATCTTTTTTTAATTTCTCTCTGTCAAATTTTCCGCTGCTCCAGAATTTCCACCATTTTGCGATGCTCAATTCATCCATTTCATCTCTTAAATCATCATCGGAAAAAACTTCATTACCAACAAAATCTATTGCCCTAACTTTGACAACATCTCCTTCTGAAATATTGAATTTGACAATAATTCTGTCTTTAATCTTTCCTATCAGATCGGAATACTGAGATTCACTTTTTTCATAGATCTGTTCTATCTCATCAGAAAAATCTTTTTGATTTCTCCATTTTGTAACAATCTCATTTTTAGCGGTGTCCGAAGTTAAAAAAGAGTAATATGTAAAAGTCAAATCAGCATTATAATGACCTTCAGCTTCATATAATTTTAATATATTGTTTTTTAATCTTGTTATATCTTGAGGTTTTATAACTGTTCCTCTGAGAAAAGTAATTTTCTTTTCAATATCACTTGTAGAGATTTCATCATTTCCTTCAATTAAAATTTTTTCAAGTCTGGGATATTCGTCAACCTTAATAATTAGAAAAACGCCGTCTGAAATTTCCTTTTCAACAACTAACTGAACATCTGAGAAGATATTTAATGCCCAGAGATTTTTTATTGCATTAATAGTTCTATCTCCCGGAACTTGAATCTCATCATTAACTCTCAAACCTGAAGCTGCAATAATTGCATTTGCATCGGAGGTTCTGTTTCCTTCAACTCTTAGACCTAATATTTTATAATTTTTGATCGGAGATTGACTAAATGATTGATTATGATAAGATAGAATAGAAAAAACAAAAAATACTATAACCAGAGAGTAAGCTCGCATCAAGATTGCCTTTATTTTTTTTCTTTTTTTACTTGTTCACTAACCTTACCAAAACGACGTTCTCTTTTTTGAAATTGACGAATCGCTTGATAAAGCTGCTGCCTGTCAAAATCAGGCCAGTAAACATCTGTTATTACAAATTCTGAATAAGCTATTTGCCAAAGCAAAAAATTACTAACACGGAATTCTCCACTTGTTCTTATAACTAAATCCGGATCAGGTATATCATTGGATTCCAGAAATTGTGCGAAGGATTTTTCATCTAAATCATCCATATCGAATTTATTATTCTTCACAGCATCACAAAGTTTTTTGATTCCCTTTACAATTTCCCATCTGCCACTATAACTTATAGCTAAATTAAGAACCATTTTTTTATTGTTTTTAGTACGTTCAATATCTTCTAAAAGTTGTTTTTGAACAACATTCGGCAAAGCATTTATATCTCCAACGGTAGTAAGACGAATATCATTCTCACAAAGTTCATCTACTCTGTCTTTAAGACTTTTAAGCAGCAACTTCATAAGAGTGGAGACTTCATCTTTAGGTCTATTCCAATTTTCAGTGGAAAAAGTATAAAGGGTCAAATATTTCACACCCAACTCAGCACAAGCTTCAACAATAATTTTTACAGTGTCAACTCCTCTTTTATGCCCGGCAACACGAGGGAGTCCTCTCTGCTTTGCCCATCTGCCATTCCCATCCATAATAATAGCTATATGAGTGGGAATATTGCCATTCTTTTTTAATTCTTCCTGAATTTTATCATCTAAATTTGGTTTTTGTTTAACCAATTTTAATACCTGTTCATATTTTAGCTTACAAATTTAATCCTTAGCTTCAGAATAATAAAAATAAAATAATGAAGACTTAGTTTAGTTTTTTACCATCTTTATCTAATAATATAGGAGTACCAAAGCCCAACTCTTCAAGTTTATCTAACTGAGTTTTTGCATCTCCGACAATTAAATATATCATTTTATCCGGATGGAGATAAAATCTTGCTAAAGTTTTGTGCTTACCCAAAGACATATTCTTAATAATTGTTTCCTGCTGTTTTACAAAATCTAATGGATAATCATATCGGGAAATCTGAGTTAACATTCCTCTCAAAGCGGCAATTGTTTCAAAACGAAGAGCATTTGATTTTAATATAGCATTTCGTGTGAAATCTAAATCTTCTTGTGATATCCCTGATTTATATTTTGTTATTTCATCTTTGAAAATTTTTACAGATTCCAGTGTAGCATTTGATTGAACAGCAGAGCTTGCAACAAAATAACCAGTACTTGAATTTCCTTCAAAAGATGTTCTTGCACCATAGGTATATCCTTTTTCCTCTCGTAGAATCATATTAACTATACCATTAAATGCTCCACCAAGTTTGTAATTCATCACAAAACATTTGTAAAAATCTTCATCTTTTACAGAAGGAGCTACATGACCAATTCTTATTTCTGATTGTTTTGCATTTGGGAAATCTACAAAATAAACTTGAGCTTTTTCAGGCATTTGAGGTTGATTGACTGTGGGTAATGTTAAATCTTTTCTTTCCCATTTTGATTCCAAATTCTTTAAGGAATTTAATACTGTTTCTTCCTGAATATTACCCACAAAAAGGAAACTACTCAGATTTGGTGTAAGATTATTTTGATAATATTTTTTTAAATCTTCAATGTTAATAGAATTAACTGACTCATGAGTTCCTAATATAGAATTTGAAAATACGTGTTCTTCACCATAGATAAGTTTATTAAAAACATTACTTGCAGTAACCGACGGATTAGACTTCGATCTTCTGATAGATTCGAGAACTTCGTTTTTAATTCTAACAAATTCTTTTTCGTCCCATCGAGGTTCAAATAATATTTCCTCGACAAGTTTAAGAACATTTTCATACTTTGAAGCAAGACAGTTTGCTTGTATGACAATATTTTCACTCAAAGCATAAACATTTATACTTGCACCAAGTTCTTCAATAGCATTTTCAAGTTCGATTGGAGTCTTGTTCTTTGTTCCTTGTAATAACATTCTCGCAAGTAAATTCGTAGTACCTGTTTTACCTTTTTCTTCTAACAATAAACCGCCTTTAATTTCAATCTGAAAATCAACTAAAGGTAACTCTTTATACTCTATTCCATAAACTTTAATTCCGTTTTGTAATTCCTTAGTCCAAATGGAAGGTAAATTAACAAGCGGGTCTTCTTTTACTTCAGGCATTTTAGAACGATCGAAAGCAGATTTAATTTGTTCGACAACAACATTGTTATCAGGGTTTTGCTTTCTTAACTCAATTTCCTCTTTATTAAATGGCTTGAGATTCTCTTCTGGAATAATATAAAGTTCTGAAGGTTGAGCAATCAATTCTTCACTGCCTGTGGGGACAAAGCTGGTTAAAACAAAATTTTTCCCTTTTATGTACTTATTATAAACGTTCCAGACATCTTCAACTGAAACATCAAGTTTATTTTTCAAATCCTGTTTATAAAATTCCGGAGTGCCAGCAAATTCATTGTATATTGCGAGTTGATATGATTTACCAAGAACACTTGCAATACCATTGTAATAATTTGTTTCTATTCTTGCTTTTATTCTTTCCAAATCTTCATTAGTAAAACCATCCTTTTCAAATTTTTCTAATGCATCAAAAACAGCTATTTCAATGTCTGATAATTTAATATTTGGGAAAGCCCTAACCGAAAATTGAAATTCTCCAGCAATTTCACTGCTGTTATTATAAGCCGAAACCGAAGGGGCTAATTTTCTTTCCTCAACTATGACTTTATAAAGCGGAGATCTTTTACCTCTTGAAAGCAAATTTCCTAAAATATCCAAAGCATAAGAATCTTTTGTATAACTATGGGTTGTTGGAAAAACAATATTTATTTCTGGTGATTGAGCAAATTTATCAATGTAATGAAATCTTTTTGTTTGATTTAAACTTACAGGCATTGGTTTGAGAGGTTCAATGTTTTCTGAAGGATTTAATTCACCAAAATATTTTTCAACTAATTGTTTGACTTCTGATTTATCAAAATCACCTGCAATAACTAAAGTTGCATTATTTGCTCCATACCATTTTCTATAAAAATCGTGAACGTCTTTAACGGTGGCATTTTGCAAATCTTCCAATTCGCCAATAACTTGCCAATTATAGGGATGACCTTCTGGATATAGCAATTTATTGATTACATAATTTGTATGACCGTAAGGTTGATTATCAACTCTTTGTCTTTTTTCATTTTGAACAACTTCCTGCTGATTAATAAAAGCATCAATTGTTACTGTTGGTAAAAGAAAACCCATTCTGTCTGATTCAAGCCAGAGAACCAACTCTAAAGCATTTTTAGGCACAACCTGAAAATAAATTGTTCCATCTTCCCAAGTTCCGCCATTTAATGTTCCGCCATTTCCCTGAATAAGTTTAAAGAACTGATCCTGTCCAACGTGCTGAGATTCCTGAAACATCATATGTTCAAATAAATGAGCAAAACCGGTTTTGCCGGGTCTTTCGCGGTTTGAGCCTACGTGATAAAGCACTGTAACTGCAACAATCGGATCGGATTTATCCTCGTGAAGAATAACTTTTAAGCCGTTTTTAAGAGTATATTTCTCAAAATTCAGTTCAAAAGTATTTTGTGAAAAAATATTGTTAAAAATCATAATAGCCATAAAAATTGTTAATGAATATTTCATAATTGTTCTCCAGAAGATTTGTAAAGCAAATATCGGTATTTTTTAGTAAGTAAGAAATGTTAATTTATTGTGGGTATAAAACTATTTTTGAACTTTAAGAAATTATGGCTTTGAACTAATGTTATTGACAAGATCAGATTCTTATCAAGAATTCAAAATCTACTTAATAATGATTAGTTGATTTTAGTTCGCTAATTCAGTTTGAACTGATAATTTCAAATACTTTAATTTTTTATCACGAACTTTTACAAATAAGTAAGTAGTAACAAAAAATATAGCCGAGAATAATACAACTATTAAACCTAACAAGATTGGACTTAATGAGTTCATATAAAACTCTATTACCTGAAGAAAAATAAAAGCTATAATTGCCTCTAAAACTAGGATTAAATTTCTTTTAAAGCTTACTTGCATTTTTTACCTATATTTTTGTTCAAACATATACTCATAATTTTTTATTGAAGTTAAATTAACATTATCTTAATGTTAAGATTTTGTTAAAAATATTCGGAATTAAATATTGATTAAACCACTAAAAAGATTTGGACAGAATTATCTGATTGATAAAAATATTATCAATAAAATCATTTCAATTATTAACCCACAAAAGGATGATATCATTATTGAAATCGGACCCGGGCAAGGCGCATTAACTCAATATCTTGCTTCTTCATCAGCAAAAATTTTTGCTTTTGAAATTGATAAAAGAGTAATTGAACAACTGAAAGAAAAATTTGAAAATGTAACTTTCATAAACGCTGATTTTTTGGAAATTGATTTGAGAGAGCTTGAGAGTTCTTCTTTAAGAATAGTTGGAAATATTCCTTACAACATAACATCACCAATAATTTTTAAGATTTTTGAAAACAATTCTTTAATTCGAGATGCAGTGCTAATGGTTCAGTATGAGGTTGCTAAGAGAATGATTGCTAAGGTCGGGACAAAAGATTATGGAATATTATCTGTCTTATTAAAATTTTTCACTGATACCGAATTGTGTTTTAAGGTCTCCCCAAATGTCTTTTATCCAAAGCCAAAAGTTTATTCTGCAGTTGTAAAAATGAAAATAAAAGAGTGTCCAGACGAAATTTTCAACAAAACTTTTATCAATGTAGTAAAAGCAGCATTTGGTAACCGCAGAAAAATTCTTAAAAACTCTTTTTCCAATAGTATATTTGCCCAATTAAATTTTGAAAAAAGCAAAATAGATTTATCAAAACGTGCTGAGCAACTTGACTTAGCAGATTTTATTCAACTTACGAATTTCATACTGAATAAAAGTAACGTTTAACTTTAATGAATAAAGCAAAATTTTTTATAAAGAAACTCAAAGCATTTGATTTAGTTGCTGTCGTTTTCTATTTAATTCTTTCACTTTTACATCTTATCTATTATGAAAGAATTGAATACTCATTTTATTGGATGTTAATAAATCTTTTTATTATTCTCTTTACTTTTGGAATATCTTACTTAGAAGCATTAACAAACGACTCTGATCATAAAACGAATCGAATTATTAGTTTAGTTCACTACTGGTACATTGCCCCGCTAATATTACTAACTTTCAAACAGTTGTGGTTTATGGTTAAGCCAATCCGACAAATTGACTATGATTATTTATTTATTAAAATAGATAGATGGATGTTCGGCACTGATCCAACACATTTTCTATATCAATTCTCTCATCCAGTTATAACTGAATTATTACAGATAACCTATAACATTTTTTATCTTCTGCCAATAATACTTGCATTATCACTACTCAAAGAAAAAAGATTTCTTGCAGTTGACTTTGCTGTGTTCTCTGTTATTTATGGTTTCTTTCTCTCTTATCTTGGTTATTTCTCTTTACCTGGAATTGGTCCTCGTTTTACATTGCACGATTTTGAATTGATAAATGAACAGCTGCCGGGTTTGTTTCTTACAAATTATTTAAGAGAGATTGTAAATACCGGAGAAAGTATTCCTGCAGGAACTCCCAATCCCGCAGAAGTAGTCCAGCGTGATGTTTTTCCAAGTGGTCATACTATGATAACACTGATTGTTATGTACCTTTCTATCAGACTAAAATCTAAAACTAAATATTTCATAGTCCCTGTTGGAACTCTTCTGATTTTTGCAACTGTTTATTTGTGGTATCATTACGTGATTGATCTTATTGGCGGTGCTGTGTTTATGATTTTTTCTATGTGGAGCGGCTTCTACATTTTTAATTGGTGGCAAAGAAAAATTGGAAAAGAAGAGTTTGAGTTTGGGAAATATTGAGAGGTTTTACTTAAGAGAAAGAGTAAGAGTAACTGTAAGAGTAAGAATTTTATGGTAAGTGATAAGAAAAATAAAGTAAAAAATATTTTTGATGACATCTCAGGTAAATATGATTTATTAAATCACCTTCTGAGTTTTGGAATTGATAAACGTTGGCGGAAAAAAGCTCTTCGTTTAACAGGTCTGAATAAAAATTCATTCCTGCTTGATGTTGCCTGCGGAACCGGTGATGTAGCAATCGAAGCAAAAAAATTAGGCGTCGAGAAAATTATCGGCGCTGATTTCTCTCATAATATGCTCTCACTTTTTAACAAAAAAAGTAAATGGATAATCGGTAACAATGTTCAGATGGTCGCAGAGCAAATGCCTTTTAAGGATAATACTTTTACAAACATTACTGTTGCATTCGGAATCAGAAATTTTTATAACATTCAGGAGGGATTTAATTCTTTTTATCGTGTGCTTAAACCGAATGGCAAAGCAACTATTATTGAGTTCAGAATGCCAAAGAATAAATTCTTCGCTTCGCTCTACAGATTTTACTTCAAAAAGATTTTACCAATAATTGGCGGTTTGATTTCAGGAAACAAATCAGCTTACACTTATCTTCCAGAATCAGTTGAAGAATTTGATATGAAAGTAGATTTAGTAAAACTCCTTCAGAATGCAGGATTCAGAAAAATTGATGTTTATCATTTTACTTTCGGAATAGTGCAAACACTGATTGCAGAAAAGTAGTTAGGGTATAAAGTAAGAAGATAATTCTTCAACAATAAATTCTGAAGGATAATTAAATGTTGTTCCCTTTACCAAATTAACTACATTTGTTTGCCCTTCCCATTTAATAAATCCAATCCCTGTTGCAAAATGTGCAATAGCAGTTTGTCTTTCAATTTGACCTTCAGGACTTAACTGTATGTTCAGATTATATTCAATTTTATAAACATTAGAAGTGATTTTTGAATTTCTAACAACAAAATCCATTTTATAAAAATCAACTACTTTAGCAAACGCTCTAATCGGAGAAAAAACTGGTATGCCTCCAATTTTAATATCAACCTGATATACAGGCCAGGTTTGATTTAATGAAAGAGGGAAAAATAAAATTCTCGATTCTGTATCAATTGCCAAAAAACTTTTCAAACTATCTGGCACTAACTGAGAAAATCCTGTCGTATCAATAAAATAAAAAACACCACTTGATGTTTTACGAAAGTAAGTAGTATCAATTAAAGTGTTACCCTGATAAGTAATTGAATCTAATTGTGGTTGATAAATCGAAACGATATCTGAATTTAATTTAATGTTGGCTTTGGGTAAGACACGAGACTTTTTTATTCCAGTAATTTGATTTTGCAATCCGAAAGAAACATTAAAAGTATAATTTGTTCCAGCTTCAGATGGAAATGCTTCAATATCCTGAGTTGGAGGAGTTGGTAATTTTTCTACTGAACAACCAAATAATAAAATTAGGTTTATTATAAATGCTATCTTTAAATAATTTTTTTTCATACAACTGAGACCAATTTTTTGTAAATTTTTTTAAACGCCATCGAACGATGACTGATTTTATTTTTTTCTTCGTGAGAAAGTTCACCAAATGTTTTATCATAACCATTTGGAATAAAAAGAGGATCGTAGCCAAAGCCATTTTTTCCTCTCGGTTCAGTAATAATTCTTCCCTTCACTTCTCCATAGGCACTAATAAATTTTTCACCATCATAATAGCTTGCAACACAAACAAATTTTGCTCTGTGCGGTTCAGGAAATTTCTGAATTTCTTTAATAAGCTTTTCGTTGTTCAAAAAGTCGTTTGCTTTTTCACCTGCATATCTTGCTGAATAAATTCCCGGCTCACCATTTAATTGTTCAACAACTAATCCTGAATCATCACCAATTGATGGGATTCCATATTCATCAAAACATGCTTTAGCTTTTAACTTAGCATTTTCTTCAAAAGTTTTTCCTGTTTCTTCAACATCAGGAGATTTTTCAAAATCAAGGAACGATAAAATTTCCAAATCGTGATCTTTAAATATTTCTTTAATGTCGTTTAGTTTGCCTCTATTCTTTGTAGCTATAAGAATTTTTTTCAAATTAAACTCTCTTCAAAAGTTTTTGTAATTCTGAATTTGATTCCCTTACAATTTCAGTTTCATCATAAACTAACGACTTATATTCTTTAACTAACCATTTCCCTTCAACAATTGCAGAGTGAATATTGTTCACTCCGGATGAATAAACAATATCCGAAAAAATACTATCATCAGATTCAATGTATGAATTAAAAGGCGAATTCAGATTCATCAAAACTAAATCCGCTTTCTTCCCAACTTCAATACTTCCAATTTCATTCTGAAGATGTAACGCTTTTGCGCCTTCAATAGTTGCAAGTTTAAATACAGTTTTTGCATCCATTGAGGTTGCTCCGTGAACTGGCTTCTGAATTAATGCCGCAAGCCGCATTTCAGTTATTGAACTTAAATTATTATTGCACGGAGCTCCATCAGCACCAAGTGAAACTGAAATTCCTTCTTTGAGATACCGTGGAATGTTAGCAATTCCGGATGCAAGTTTCAAATTTGAAGAAGGACACTGTGATACTCGCATTTGAGTTTGTTTCATTATCTGAATTTCATTCTCGCTTGTGTGAATGCAATGAGCAAAAACAGAATGATCGTCTATCGTTTCTATTGAATGAAAATATTCGATGTTTTCTTTTCCATATCTTTTTCTTACTTCAGCAATTTCGTTTTTATTTTCTGATGAATGTGTGTGATAGACTGCTCCATCGAAATCTTTTTTCATATTAAAAGATTCTTTAAGAAGTTTTTCAGTACAAGACAAAACAAATCTTGGTGCAAATCCGAATTTAATTCTACCATTTTCTTTATTATGAAATTCCTTTGCAAGTGAATATGTATAATC
>Ga0308414_1000333_pt1 | contig 30179 bp, 23 predicted proteins | sample HotsprSampleOS50_FD_205667 | JGI IMG/M metagenome (GOLD analysis project Ga0308414, IMG submission 205667) | Hot spring phototrophic mat microbial communities from Octopus Spring, Yellowstone National Park, Wyoming, United States - 20090730_OS50 ...
ATTCCAAGCAAGACTGGAAGAACTGCCGCAGATGCGGGCGCCGTGTCAGCACGCGCACCTGCACCGCGTTCAGCCAATAACTCAGCGATTCGGCATCCTCGCTGGCCGCGATAGACCGTGCGGCAAGCTCGCGTTTCAGACTTTCATGCGAGGCATCGGAAAACTCCGGAACACGCGTCACCACCAGCACGCTGTGCCCGCGCGCCGCCAACGCCTCCATCAACAGGCGGTTGCTTTTGTCGCCGCCGCCCAGGGCGGGGAAATAGGTCGAATTATGCGCCAGCAGGACCTTCATTGCGGGCGCCGCCTCTTCTGGAGTTCCCGAAGCAGCAGGGCCCGGCGCGCTTCATCCAATTCCTTTTTTCCGGCTGAAGGCGGTGTCTCCGGCTGTGGCGCCGCCGGTGCTGGAAGGGACTCGAGCAGTTTGCCGAGAGCGTCAGGATCGATGGAGGAAACAAATTCAACCGCCGCTGCCCGCGCGCGGCCGCTCTCGGCGTGGTACTCATCCGGGTCTTCCATCAGCCGCCGCAACGCCTGGCCCCACGGGGCGATGTCCTGCGGGGGGAGGATGGGCCGCGGCATATGCGCGGCGTCGAACTCCATCCGGTAGCCCTGAACAGGGCGGACGGCAATCACATAACCGGTTCCGCGCTTGGCTTCCACAAGGCCGCCCGAATCGGACGAAATGACAGGGATGCCGCGAAGCATGGCCTCCATGACGATCAGCCCGAACCCTTCGTACCAGAGCGAAGGCATCAGCAGCACTGAGCAACGCCGCAGCACGTCCTCGATGTCGGCCACGTTTTCGAGCAGCGTGACATTCGGCAGGGCGGCCATGGCGGCCTCGTCCTCCGGCGTGGTGCCCCAGCCGCGCAGGGCCTCGAACCGGAATTGCGGGAAAAGCCGCGCCAGCTCGAGAAATATCGATATTCCCTTTGCGGCGCACGGGTTGATCATGAGCGCCGTTTTTCGGGAGAAATCGGCCAGTTCAGGCCAGGGCGGCTGGCCATAAATCGGCGGATGGACGACAGCGGCTTCCCTCCCGAGGTGCTCGCGAACATAACCAGCCATGTGGCGGCCGATCACCACCACCGCAGCGGCGTCGCGAACCAGCGCGGCTGCGGGCGGATCCGGGTGCCATGCCTCCGGCCCGAATGGCAGAAACTGCGGCGTGTGCGCCAGATACACAAGCCGCCCGGGTGCCGTGCGGGCGGCTCCCCGCAGCAGCGTGTGAGAGAGGTCTTCGCTGGATACGAGCACCAGGTCCGGTTGCGTCTCGCGGACCAGCCTGCCCAATTCCCCTGCGTGGAGAGACAGCGACGGGATGGAGTGGATGCGGATGCCGTCCACCTCCGACTCGCGCCGTTGCGCGTCCACGGAGGAAGCCGCCACCGTGCAGGCGTGCCCTGCCGCCGCCAGGCGGCGGAGCCAGGCCAGATTGGAGCGCGTGGATCCGCCCCGCGGCGGGTCGTAGGACGCATTGGAGGCCAGCAGAAGCCGCACGGCTACTCCTCCTGCTGCATTTCCCGCTCCAGCAGCGCGCGCACTTCCTCGTCGGAGAGATCGGCGATCTCCGCCAGCAGCGCTTCGTACTCGTCCGGGTGCGCCGCTCCCAGCCGGCGGGCTTCGATGATGGAAGCGAGCGAACCGAGCGTCAGCGAGCCGGAGTACACGTCTTCGACGGCCAGTTCCACGCCGAACTCTTCCTTGACGCGCATCAGCAGCAGCACGGCAAGCAGGGAGTGTCCTCCAAGGTCAAAGAAATTGGCGCTGGAATCGGCCACAGGTTTTTGCAGCAATTCAGCCCAAAGTCGGGCCAGTTTTTCCTCCGTTTCGGATGCGAACGCCTGTGGCGGCGCAGCCGTCTGCGCAAGGGCCGCCTCGCGCCGCGCTGCCGCCAGGATCTGCGCCGGCGTGCGCAGGGATCTGGCGATCTCCGCGTAACCGGTGAACGTGCGCGTGGCGGTGCGAGCCGGCGCCGACGCCGCGGCGACGCTCTCCCCTGTGGAGCCGGGCGACCAGCGCAACGTCTGAAGCTCCACGGCGGGGAATCGGAACACCAACCCGCCGTTGTCCTCGTGCACCTGCCCGAACGGGATGGACTCCAGAAACGTCCGCGCAGGGGTGTTCCGCGACGTTGGCGTGAAGGGCACCGTGACGGTGTAGACGCCCTCGTCGAGCGCCAGTTCCGCCAGGCGCGCCAGAATCCGGTGCTCGACGCCGCGCCCGAGGACGCGGCAGGACAGCAGCAGCGAGTCCACATACAGCTCGTTGAGCCGCGTGTAGACAACCACCAGCCCGGTGAGTCCGTATTCGCCGAAACGGTCGCTCACTTCCGCGGTGAAGATGCGCGCGCCGGGCGTCTGTTCCAGCGCTGCCAAGTCGGCTTCCGTGCGGCGGATTGTGGTGGTGTTGAATTGGTTCGTGCGCTGCGTCAGCTGCGCCGCCCGGGGCAGCCGCTCCGGCGCCAGCGGCTGCACGTCCACGCGGAGACTCAGCGAAGCGATGAACTCTTCGAGCGAAGCGGCTGACTCCGCCGCGCGCGAAAATTCCAGCGACTGCGCCATCAGCTCGGAACGCCGCTTGTCCTCCTCCGTCACCGAGGGATGATCAAACGCCCAGATGTGAGCGAGAAAGGCGGGAAGCTCCTCCAGATCAGGCGGCAGCGCGAGCGACAGCACCTCCGGCGCCGAAGAAGACACCTCGGCGCACTCCTTCGGGTTGTCGTCGAGAAAAATGAAGGAATCCAGGCCCAGGTTCAGCTCCGCCGCCAGGGAAGCCAGGTTCACGGGTTTCGGGTTCCAGTCGATACGCCACGCCGCGAAGTGCTCCAGCCGGAGCGGGAACTCGGGGTGGGTGCTGAACGTCTCCAGGACGTCGTTGAAGTTGTTCTTGGAGGCGATGGCCAGCAGCATGCCCGATGCGCGTTGCCCGAGCAGGAATTCCTGCAGACGTTTCCGCGGAGGATCGAGCGCCACGCCCGCAGGGCCGTCCTCGCCGCAGATGCCCCGCCACAAGGTGTTGTCCAGATCGGTGGCGACCACTTTGTAGGGCGGCATGGAAAGCGTGTGCGCGCGGCGGGCGATCATCGTCGCCAGCGCCGCAAACATCTCTTCGGTGTAGGGGATCCTCGCAATTTCCGCCGCCCGCGGGTGCTGCACCTGCGCCACCGGATAGAGGGCGAGCACGTCGGCGTAATGCAGGAAGTGAAGCCCCGGCAGAGTGGCAACCGCATCCCGCAATGCCGATTCCGCCTCTCTCACTGCCGCATCCCCTTCCGGCGGGCACAGCATGAAAATCAGCGGCACGCTGAACTTCGGCAGCGCGGACCGGACGGCGCCGGCGAGTTGCCGCGCGTTGGCGGCTGCCGTCTCCGCCGTCGCCGCTCCGCCCGCGGATGTCTGCGCCAGATCGGAGACGCGCAACAGGATGACGTTGGCGCCGCGCCGGTTTGCGGCGAACGCCGAACCGGGATCGAGCAGGGTTTGGACAATCTGATTGAAAGGTGCGAAGACCGTCTCAAAAGGAGAATTCAGCCGGCGCCCCCAGAATTTCAGAAACGGCTCGATGGGCTCTGATGTAAAAGAGGCGGCAATGGCGATGCGGTACGGGTCCGGCGCGTGCAGAGTCACTTCAATGAGGCCAAAACAAGAATCGAAAATAATGTCGCAGGCAGAGGCTCGCCGCCCGCTGCGGCCGCCTCAACTCCCATTGTAATGGCAGGGGAGCCTCGAACGGCCAATGAGCGGCGGTGCGGGATTCCGCGGGCGGCGCCGGTCCCGGGGGGCGCAGGCGAAGCGGGCGCGGCTGCGGCCCGTGTTGATACAATCGCCACTTTCAGACTCCAGCCGGAGAAGCAAGCAAGCATGAGCGAAGAGATCAAATACGTTCTGGATGAAAGCCGCCTTCCGAAGTTCTGGTACAACATCGCTGCGGATTTGCCCGCGCCGCCGCCACCCGTGCTGCACCCGGGCACGAAGCAGCCGGTCACGCCGGCGGACCTGGAAGTGATCTTCCCGATGAGCCTGATCGCCCAGGAGGTCTCCACGGAGCGCGAGATCGAGATCCCCAAGCCTGTACGCGACATTTACCGGCAATGGCGCCCCACGCCGCTGTTCCGCGCGAGGCGGCTGGAAAGGGCGCTCGACACGCCGGCCCGCATTTATTACAAGTACGAAGGCGTCAGCCCTGCCGGCTCGCACAAGCCGAACACGGCTGTGGCGCAGGCTTTCTACAACAAGGAAGCGGGTGTCCGGCGGATTGTCACCGAAACCGGCGCGGGGCAGTGGGGCTCTTCGCTGGCGCTGGCGGGAGCGCTGTTCGGGCTCCAGATTGAAGTCTTCATGGTCCGGGTCAGCTACCAGCAGAAGCCCTACCGCCGCGCGCTGATGGAGAGTTACGGGGCGCGTTGTGTTCCTTCACCCTCCACGGAGACCGTCAGTGGACGGGCCATCCTTGAGCAGCGCCCCGATCATCCCGGCAGTCTCGGCATTGCCATCTCGGAAGCGGTCGAAGTGGCCGCGCAAAGCGCGGACACGAAGTACGCCCTTGGCAGCGTGTTGAACCACGTGCTGCTGCACCAGACTGTGATCGGGGAGGAAGCCATCGAGCAGCTCGCCATGGCGGGCGACGAGCCGGACGTTGTGGTGGGCTGCACGGGCGGAGGCTCCAACTTCGCCGGCATCGCTTTTCCGTTCATCGGCCGCATGCTGCGCGGCGGGAAAAAGATGAGAATCGTGGCGGTGGAGCCCGCGGCGTGTCCCTCGCTCACGCGCGGAAAATACGCTTACGACTTCGGCGATACGGCGCACCTGACGCCGCTTGTCAAGATGCACACGCTGGGCAGCACGTTCACGCCGCCGGGCTTCCATGCGGGCGGCCTGCGCTATCACGGCATGGCGCCGCTGGTGAGCCACTGCAAGGAGCTGGGGTTGCTGGAAGCCAAGTCATATCAGCAATTGAGCTGCTTCGAGGCGGGCGTGCTGTTCGCGCGGACGGAAGGGATCATGCCCGCGCCGGAAGCCAACCATGCCGTGCGCGGCGCCATCGACGAGGCGCTGCGCTGCAAACAGGAGGGCCGCAGCGAGGCGATCCTGTTCAACCTCTGCGGCCACGGGCACTTCGACATGCAGGCCTACATGGACTATTTCGCCGGCAAACTGGCCGACCAGCAGTACGACGAAAGCGAGCTGGCCATGGCCCTGGCCGGCCTTCCTTCGGTGGACGCCTGAGCCGGGCTGCCATTCAAGGCGGGCAGGAGCGGCCTGCGGGTGTACAATCAAGATAACCGGGGCTCCAGATCCGAGTTTCCGAGATAGAAAGCGAGTGTTCGATGATTGTGCATCCGAAAGGCCCGAAAGCCCGTGTCCTGCTGACCAGCGTCTTCGGCCCGTACGCGCAGGACGACGAGTACGGCAGCCGTTCGATCAACCCGATGGAGCTGTACCACAACCAGGTGACGCGGGCGCAAGGCCCCTATTCCCTGAGGATGTTCCACCGCTCGTGGGGCATCATGTTCATCCAGGCGAATCTGGAGAACCCGTCGACGGTTCTCGATTTCCCCACGAAGGAGCGCTTCGAGCAGGAATTGCGCGATCACGAGTATGACGTGGTCGGCATCAGTTCGATCATTGTGAACGTGGGCAAGGTGCGCGAGATGTGCAGGATCGTGCGCCGCGTATCGCCGAAGTCGGTGATCGTCGTGGGCGGCCACGTGGCGGCGATTCCGGGGCTCGAGTACATGATCGACGCCGACCATATCGTCAAGGGCGAGGGCGTGAGGTGGATGCGCGAGTTCCTGGGGCAGGACCCTCGCCAGAAAGTGGAGCACCCGCTCATCGCCTCCGGCTTCGGCCACCGAGTCATGGGGCTGAAACTGCCGGGCAATCTCGGCTCGACGGCGGCCACCATTATCCCGAGCGTGGGATGCCCGATGGGCTGTGATTTCTGCACCACTTCGGCGTTCTTCGGCGGCAAGGGGAATTTCATCAACTTCTTTGAATCCGGGCGCGAAATCTACGAGGCGATGGAGAAGGCCGAGCGAGCCTTCAACTACAAGTCGTTTTTCGTCATGGACGAGAACTTTCTGCTGCACCGGCGCCGGGCCATGGAACTGCTCGATTGCATGAAGCAGGGCGGCAAGAGCTGGGACCTGTATGTGTTCTCGTCGGCGAACGCGATCCGCAAGTACAGCATGGAAGAGCTGGTCGAACTCGGCATCTCATGGGTGTGGATGGGGCTGGAGTCGCCGCAAAGCGGCTACGCAAAGCTTGCCGGGTCTGACACTCTCAGCCTGGTGCGCGACCTCCGCAGCCACGGCATCCGGGTGCTTGGCTCCACCATTGTCGGCATGCATCATCACACGCCGCAGAATATCGGCGAAGAGATCGACTATGCATGCAAGCACGAGACGGACTTCCACCAGTTCATGCTCTACACGCCGCTGCCCGGCACGCCGCTGCATCAGCGGATGGAAAAGGAAGGCACGCTGATCCACACGGACCTGGCGGACGTGCACGGGCAGTACAAGTTCAACTGGAAGCACCCGCACATCAGCCGGGACGATTCGAAGAAATTTCTGGACTGGGCGTTCTGGCGGGATTTTGAGCTGAACGGGCCTTCTCTGTACCGCATCTGCCGCACGACGCTCGAGGGGGTGCGGAAGTACCGTCTCTATCCGGACTGGCGCGTGCGGGAGCGCTTCGAACGCGAAGCGCTGGCGTTGCGCACGTCCTATTCTGCCGTGCTGTGGGCGATGGAGCGGCACATGCGCGAGAAGAATGCCGAAGTGGCGCAGCGGGTTCATGAACTGCGCGAGGAAATCCGCCGGGAGTGCGGCGCGCTCTCCGCGGCGATCGCAGCGGCTCTGGGCCCCTTCATGTTGTGGCTCACAAAGCGCGAGGAGAGGAAACTGGAGAAAGGCGTCGCCTACGAGCCGGAGACATTCATCGAGCGGCGCAACTGGGCGGAGGCGTAACTCCCGCTCACAGCGCCGCCAGCTTCCGGTGGAACAGCAGCAGCCACGTTGCCGTGCAGGCCAGCAGGATGCCGCAGGCGCCCACCACCGCGGAAATGCCGTAGTGGGGAACCAGCGCTCCCACCGCCAGGCTCCCGATTGGCATGCCGCCGCGGAAAGCGATGTTGTAAAGGCTCATCACGCGCCCCCGCATCTCGTCCGTGGCGATCAACTGCACGAGCGAGCTCAGCAGCGCGAAGCAGGCGATCAGGGCCATTCCGCCGAAGAAGACGAACAACAAACTGAGGCGGAAATCCCGCGAGAAAGCGAACAGGCTCTCGAAGACTCCGAGCAGGATCAGTCCGGCGAGAGCATCGCGGCCGATGCGCGGCCTTCGCCCGCGCGCGGCCACCAGCAGCGCGCCGGCGATGGCGCCGGCCGCTTCCGTGGAGAGCAGAATCGTGTAGGTCGTCTCATTGCCGCCGAACACGTCCCTGGCGAACACCGGCAGAAACACCAGGATCGGAATGCCCAGAAACGTGCACACGAATGCCACCAGAATCAAGGGAAACATCCCCGGACGGCTGCGGATGAACCCGAGGCCCTGCTTCATCGAATCCACGACCGACTCCGCTGCCGCCGCCGGCACAAACCGGACCTGGATCAGCAGCAGCGACGTGATGACGGCGGCATAGCTGAGTCCGTTGAGGCCGAAGCACCACGCCGCTCCCAGGTGAGTGAGCGCGAGCCCCCCCACCACCGGGCCGATCACGCGCGCCAGGTTGAACTGGATCGAATTCATCGCAATCGCGTTGGGCAGGTGATCGCGCGGCACCAGGGACGGGATCAAGGACTGGTAAGCCGGGGCCCCGAACGCCTGTGCTGTGCCCACGATGAATGACAGCGTCAGAATGTGCCAGACCTGCGCGTGCCCCAGCGCGAACAACGCGGCCAGCAGGAACGCGCACGCCATCTGCACGAACTGCGACGCCACCAGCAGCCGGCGGCGGTCGATGCGGTCTGCCGCAACGCCCGCAACCAGGGCGAGCAGAAAGATGGGAATCTCGCCCAGAAAGTTGTCCAGCCCCAGGAAAAACGCCGAGCCGGACAACTGCAGCACCAGCCAGCTCTGCGCCAGCTTCTGCATCCACGTGCCAATGCTCGACACAAAAGCCCCCGACCACATCAGCCGAAAGTCGCGGTACTGGAACGCGGAGAAGATGCGTCGGAGCAAGGCGTCGAATCCGTCAGGGCAGCGGTGCGGGACGCGCAATCAGGTGCAGCAGGTTGCCGTCGAGGTCGGTGAAAAACAGCAGCCGGTTGCCGGCCAGATTCAGCGGTTCGGAAACGATGGCGACGCCCTTCTGCTTCAGGTCCTCCGCAGCCCGGTCAAAGTCCTCGACCATGACCGCGATGTGGCGAATGCCGGGAGTCTTCATCTTTGCAGGCAGCGCCTCGCCTTCGGCTGGAATGATTTCGAGCATGGCGCCATTGGGCGCCTTGACAAAGTAATTGCCGCCGTACTCGTAGTTGATGCGGAATCCCAGCGTGTGGACGTACCAATCAGCGAGCCGCTGCGGCTCGGCAGACGCGATCGCCGTGTGCTCAAGTCCCGTGTAGAGCATACATTCCGGAGTGTAGCAGGCGAAGTGACGGCGATTCAGCGGCGCTGGCTCCGGGTGGAGGATTGGGAGATTCACGGAATCGCCGGCCATGCTGCGGTACACTCTCGATGAGGCAGCATACGATGGGCATACCGCGTAGCATCCACATCAAGAGTTTCGGCCCGATCGTCGAGGCAGACGTTGAATTTGGTGACTTGACCGTCATCGTCGGCCCCCAAGCCGCCGGGAAAAGTCTGTTTCTTCAGCTTATGAAGTTGCTGGTGGACCGTACCAGCATCGTCCGGGAACTCAAGAAGCACAACATTCGTTGGAGCAATCAGGAAGAATTCTTTCGGATCTATTTTGGAGAGGGTTTGGCCGGGTTGTGGACGAACCAAACGGAGGTTTTCCTCGACGGCCGCCAGGTGTTTCCCTCCCGCCTCCAAAGCACGAAAGGCAAGCCCGGCGAGCCTAAGGTCTTTTACCTGCCGGCCCAACGCGTCATGGCGTTACGCGACGGGCTGACTCATCCGTTTTCCGACTTCCGCGCCGGTGATCCTTATGTTGTCCGTTCCTTCAGCGACAACATCCACCGCCTGGTGCAAACGGAATTCACCGGCAGGGAAAGGTTGTTTCCTACTGAGGGAAGGATGAACCAGGCCATCCGGGAAGCCCTCGCGCAGGCGCTATTTGGCCCCTTTGAACTTCTGCTGGACCGGACGGAAGCGCAACAGCGCTTTGTGCTCAAGGGCCTTGGGGCCAGCTTGCCGTTCATGAACTGGTCTGCCGGACAGCGTGAATTCACTCCGCTGCTTTTGGGGCTGTTGTGGCTGATGCCCGCCGGAGGCGCACAGCGCCGGGACACGCTGCAGCACGTCGTCATCGAAGAGCCGGAGATGGGATTGCACCCGAAGGCAATTTCCGCTTTTCTCCTCGTGGTGCTGGAGCTGTTGCGCAGGGGATACCGCGTTTGCCTTTCCACGCATTCTCCTCATGTGCTGGACGTGATTTGGGCGATCGGACTTTTCCGCAAGCATCAAGCCGGATCGAAGGACGTGCGCCGCATGTTTGAAGTGAAAGGGAGTCCTTTTATCGAGTCAGTAGCAAAAGCTGCGCTCGGTAAAACGTACAGGACGTACTACTTCCCGATTGGTGAAAGGGCCGTGGATATCTCCTCACTGGATCTTGGTGATGACGAGGCCTCGGTTCGAGGTTGGGGCGGGTTGACTGCCTTCACTGAAAACATCGGTGACGTCGTAGCGGACGTGGTGTCGAGGAGGCAGCGCCGATGAGCCTGCTGGGGGAATGCATCATCCGCGGCATCGGATTGGATCTTTCAGTCATTTGCCCCGGCAAGCAGGCGCTGGACGAAGATTGTTCCAAAGCGCTGGGAACAAGAGACGGTTGGCGGTTCGACGCCTCGGTCGATCTGGATGGGGCTCTCCGGAAAAGTCATGCGAACGAGAACCGTTGGGATTATGGCCTCGAAATTACGGGCCCTGGTGGGAGGCGCCGCCTTGAGTGGGTGGAATTCCATCCGGCGTGCTCCAGCGACGTCGAGACTGTGATTCAGAAAAAAAGGTGGCTTGAGAAACTGTTAGCCGACACGCGGGCCTGCCCGCGCCCGGACAAGAAGAACTTGCACTGGGTTGCAACGAGTGGCGTTCATATTGACAGGGCGCGGATCCAGAGGCTTGCCCAAGCCGGGATGGGCCGGCCGCAAAAGCAATTCCGCCTGCCACTGCCTTAGCCCGGCCGCGGTCTTTCGTCCTTGATAAAATCTGGCCAAGGCGACGGATTATGATCACCCGACGCGAAATGTTGGCAGGGGCGCCGGCGGTGCTGCGGGGCGCTGCGGCGCAGGCGGGCAAGCGGCGGAATGTCGTCTTCATCCTGAGCGACGATCACCGCTACGACGCCATGGGCTTCGTGAAGGCGCAGCCTTGGCTGCGAACCCCCTGGATGGACCGCATGGCTGCCGAAGGCGCGCACTTCCCCAACGCTTTCGTCACCACCGCGCTCTGCAGCCCCAGCCGCGCCACGGTCCTCACGGGCGTCTATGCGCACCGCCACCGCATCGTGGACAACAACACGGCCATTCCGAAGGGCACCGTCTTCTTCCCGTCCTATCTTCAAAAGGCGGGCTACAAGACTGCCTTCTTCGGCAAATGGCACATGGGGCATGAGGGCGACGACCCTCAGCCCGGCTTCGATCAATGGGTCAGCTTCCGCGGCCAAGGCACGTACAACCCGAGCGCCAGCGGGCTCAACATCAACGGCAAGCGGGTCCCGCAGAAGGGCTACATCACGGACGAGCTCACCGATTACGCATTGCAGTGGCTCGATTCGCTCCCGAAGAGCCAGCCCTGGTTCCTCTATTTGTCCCACAAAGCCGTGCATGCGGAGTTCGAGCCGGCGCCGCGCCACAAGGGCATGTACAAGGACGCCCAATTCGTCTATCCCAAGACCATGGCTGCTGCGGGCGAACACGCCCAAGGACGGCCCATGTGGGTGCAGAACCAGCGCAACTCCTGGCACGGCGTCGATTACCCGTACCACTCGGATCTCGATGTCGGCGAGTATTACAAGCGCTACGCCGAGACGCTGATGGGCGTGGACGAAAGCATCGGGCGCGTTCTCGATGCGCTGAAGGCGCGCGGCGAGCTGGATTCGACTCTTGTGATTTACATGGGCGACAACGGATTCGCCTTCGGCGAGCACGGGCTGATTGACAAGCGCACCGCCTACGAAGAGTCGATGCGCGTGCCGCTGCTGGCGCGCTGTCCGGAACTGTTCGGCAACGGACGGACCGTGGAGCAGGTGGTGGCGAACCTCGACATCATGCCAACGGTGCTGGAAGCGTGCGGCGTGCCTTCGCCAACCGGCATCGATGGTGCGAGCTGGCTGCGCCTGCTGCGCGGCGAAACCGCGGGCTGGCGCAGCGAGCTGCTCTACGAGTATTACTGGGAGCGCAACTTCCCGCAGACGCCCACGATCCACGCCCTGCGCACGGACCGCTACAAGTTCGTGCGCGTCCACGGACTCTGGGACCTCGACGAGTTGTACGACCTGAAGGAAGACCCGCTCGAAAGCCGCAATCTGATCCTGCAGCCCGAGCACCGCAAGACGGCGGAAGAACTCAGGGCGCGCCTGTGGAAGATTCTGGAAGACACGGGCGGCATGTACATTCCGCTGCAGCCTGACCGCGGCGGGCAGATGAATCTGCGCCATCCGGACCGAACAAAAGCAGCGGAGTTTCCTGAACAGCTCAAGCCGCGCCTCAAGCGAGCGGCCCCGGTGCACCGCTAGCAGGCGCTCCGTGGAACGCTACACTGAAGAACATGGATCTGAAGGGTAAGCGCATTGCCATCTTTGTCGACCAGCAGTACCAGGAAATGGAGGTCTGGTATCCGTACTACCGCTTGATCGAGGCTGGGGCGGAGGCGCAGTTCATCGCCGCGGAAGCGCCCAAGAGCTACCCGTCGAAGACCGGTTATCCGTGCGTTTCGCACAAGTCCTATGACGCCGTGCGCGCCGCCGATTACGACGGCGTGATCGTGCCGGGAGGATTCGCGCCGGACTTCATTCGCCGGCACCCCGCTTCCAGCCACTTCATCGCCGAGATGAACGCGCAAGGCAAGCTTGTGGCGGCCATTTGCCACGGGCTGTGGTGCCTGTGCTCGGCCAACGTGCTGCGCGGCAAGCGCTGCACGTCGTTTTTCGCGATCAAGGACGATGTCGTCCACGCGGGCGGACTGTGGGAGGACAGCGAAGTGGTCGTGGACGGCAACCTCGTCTCCTCGCGCAAGCCGGACGACCTGCCGGCTTTCATGAAAGCCTGCATGCAGGTTCTTTCGAACCGCTAGTCCATGAGCGACTCCCCCGCCGCCATCCGCGTTCAGGGCCTGCGCAAACTTTACGGCAGCTTTGAAGCCGTGCGCGGCATCAGCTTCGAGGTCGCTCCCGGAGAGATCTTCGGGCTGCTCGGGCCGAACGGGGCAGGGAAAACCACCACGGTGGAGATCCTCGAAGGCTTGCGGCAGCGCAGCGCCGGCGAGGTTTCCGTTCTTGGATTCGATCCGGAAAAGGAGACCGGCGAGGTGAAGGACCGGATCGGGGTCGCTCTGCAGGCCACCAATCTCCCGGAGAAGATCAAAGTACAAGAAGCGGCGGAATTGTTTGCGGCCTTTTACACGCGTTCAGTGGCGGTGGACGATCTGCTGAGGAAGCTCCAGATCTGGGACAAGCGCAACGCCTTGTACGGCACGCTCTCCGGCGGGCAGAAGCAGCGCCTCGCGCTGGCGCTGGCGCTGATCAACGATCCCGAACTTGTGTTTCTCGACGAGCCGACCACCGGGCTTGACCCGCAAGTGCGCCTGGAAATCCACACGCTGGTCAGCCGCCTGAAAGAGCAGAGCCGGACGGTGCTGCTCACGACGCATTACATCGAGGAAGCCGAGCGGCTCTGCGACCGCGTGGCCATCATTGACGAAGGCCGCATCGCCGCCATGGGGAGCCCCCGCGAATTGCAAGAGCGCGTGCTGGGGCACGCGAGGGTCGAGGTCTCCACTGCGCAGCCGATGCCGCAGGAGTTGCCGGAATCGTGGCAAGGGCAAGTGGCAATTTCGATGAACGACGGGCGCACCCGGTTGTCGGCTTCCGCAGCCAAGCCTGCCCGCGTGGTTGTTGAGCTTGTGCGCTGGCTGGAAAGCGCCGGCATCGAGATCGAAGATCTGCACATCAAGCGCCCGACGCTTGAGGATGTTTTTCTTGAACTGACGGGCAAGAGCCTGAGGGAGTAGCCGTGCGCCTGCGCGCATACGCCGCCTACACCGCCATCACGCTGAAACTGACGCTCCGCGACCGCGTGGTGCTGTTCTTCAATTTCCTGATGCCGCTTCTGTTTTTTGTCGCCTTTGGCGAAGGCATGGGAGCGAAGACCAGCCCGGGCGCGATGTCGCAGGTCCTCAGTCTCGTGCTGATGTTCGGCGTGCTGGGCACAGGGTTTTTCGGCGGCGGCATCCGCGCCACCATGGACCGGGAAGCCGGCATCCTGCGCCGCTTCAAAGTGGCGCCCATCACGCCGGCGCCGCTGCTGGCGGCTTCCATGATCACCGGATGGGCCGTGTTCATTCCCTCTGTTGCCTTGTTCATCAGCCTCGCGCGGTGGCGCTACGGCTGGGATCAGCCGCTCAACCTCGGGTCTCTTCTTATCGTGGTCAGCATCGGCGTGCTGGCGTTCCGCAGCATGGGGCTCATTATCGCCTCGGTGGCCAACAGCATGCAGGAGAGTCAGATCATCGCGCAACTGCTCTACATGCCCATGCTGCTGCTGTCCGGCGCCGCGGTGCCTCTGCAGATCCTGCCGGACTGGCTCCAGAAGCTGGCGCAGTTCCTCCCTGCCACTCACCTTTACCTCGGCACGCAGGGCATCCTCGTGCGGGGTGAAACCGCCTGGGACAATCGCGATTCCATCGGCGCCATGCTGCTGGCGATGGCCGTGGCGCTTTGGGTCAGCATCAAGCTCTTCCGCTGGGAGAAGGATGAGAAGGTCAAGCCCGCCGCCAAGCTCTGGATTGCAGGAGTCATGGTTCCCTTCCTTCTGATGGGCGCCTGGCAGTTGTACGACAAGCGGAACGAGACCCGCATCCGGATGCTGGAGCGGCAGTCGCGCCGCTCGCAGTCCTGGTTGATCCGGGATGTCCGCATCTTCACCGGCGATGGCGCGGTCATCGAGCGCGGCGGCGTGCTGATCCGCAACAGCCGCATCGAGAAGGTCTATGAGGGCGCCACCCCGGACCCCGATGCTGTGCGCGCCGAAGCCCTGGAGGCGGGAGGCCGCACGCTGCTTCCTGCCTTGATCGACTCCGGCATCCAGTTGCCGGTCGGCAAGGGCAATCCTTCCGGCGATGCCGTGGAGCGCGCGCTCGCTGCGTACGTCTACAGCGGAGTGGGCGGCCTGAGCGTTGTCCGTGACCCCGGAGGGCTCGCGGACGCAGTGCGCGCCCGCGTGGACTCCGGCGAATGGCTCGGCCCCGAGATTCTGCCCGGCGCCGCTCCCCCGCCGGTCAGCCTCACCGCGGCGCAGGCGGCTGCGGGCGACCTTGCCGTGATTCACGATGATCTGGCCCAGCAGTTCTTCGCGGGGCCGTATCTGCAGGGGCTCGCCGCGCTGCGAGGGCACCATCAGCCCTTTCCCGGTGCCCTGGAAAAAGCCGCCGCCGCGCTGCGTCTGTTGTTCGAACGTGGCGAACTCCCGCCGCCCTGCAGCGCCGCGGCAGGATGGCTGCAACTGCATGGTCCCGGCCTGGTTCACGAACTGGCCTTGTGGGTCGAGGCCGGCATCCCTCCGCGCGAAGCCCTGCGCGCGGCCACGTCCGCGGCCGCGCAGCGGGCCGGCGCGGCGTCGCGGCTGGGAAGGGTGCGTGAAGGACTGGATGCCACGCTGCTGGTGGTCGACGGAAACCCGCTGGAGGACATCCGCGCGCTGGGCCGCATCCACAGCGTCTTCGTGCGGGGAGAGCGCATTGCGCGCGGCGAGCTCGCCAGCAAAAACAAAAAGTCTCAAAAATGATTTATGGAAAAAAGTCCCCGGGGGCCGGGCTCAGGTTCGGCCCCCGGGGGCTCAAGCGTTTCAGCGCTAAACTTGGTCCGGTCCGCCCGCCTCGTCCAGCCAGTCCGGACGGCGCAGCACGTCGCGCGGCCTCGCCCCATCCGGCGGACCAATGATCTTTTCCTTTTCCATGCGGTCCAGCAGGCGCGCCGCCCTGCCGTAACCGACCCTCAGGCGGCGCTGCAGGATCGATGTCGAGGCTTTGCCAACCAGGCAGACGATGCGTACAGCTTCCACGTACAGCGGGTCGTCGTAGCTGTCTTCCTCGTCTTCTTCCTCCGCGTCCTCGTCGTCCGATGGAGGCGCCAGCAGGAAGCTCTGGTCGTAGTCCGGCTGCGCCTGGTTCCGCCAGAAGTCGACCACTTCCGTGATCTCGCTTTCGGTGACAAAAGCGCCATGAATGCGCACCAGCCGCGACGAGCCGGGAGGCAGGAACAGCATGTCGCCCTTGCCCAGAAGATGTTCGGCGCCCATCACATCCAGCACTGTGCGCGAGTCCACCCGCGTCGCCACGCGGAAGCTGATCCGCGCCGGGAAATTCGCCTTGATGAGCCCGGTGATCACGTCCACGCTCGGCCGCTGCGTAGCCAGCACGAGATGCATCCCCACCGCGCGCGCCATCTGCGCCAGCCGGATCACGGACTCCTCGACGCCGGCGCGCTCCAGCATCATCAGGTCCGCCAGCTCGTCGATCACGATCAGAATGTAGGGCAGCGGCTTTTCCGGCTCGGCTGCCTCCGCTCCCTGCTGCTCGTCGAACAGCGACAAAGGGCGTTCGCTCAGCTCGCGGATCCGTTTGTTGAACTGCTCGATGTTGCGCACGCCGTAGGAAGCCAGCAGCTTGAGCCGCCGCTCCATCTCCAGCACCGCGTTGCGCAGCGCGTTCACCGCCTTCTTCGGCTCGATGATCACCGGCGTCAGCAGATGCGGGATGCCGTCGTAGATCCCCAGCTCCACGCGCTTCGGGTCGATCAGGATCATCCGCACTTCGTCGGGCGTGGATTTGTAAAGCACGCTCATGATCAGCGTGTTCAACATCACGCTCTTGCCGCTGCCGGTGGATCCGGCAATCAGCAGGTGCGGCATTTTCTCGAGTTCGGTGATCCGTATGCGCCCCGTGATGTCCTTGCCCAGAGCGATGGTCAGCCGCGAGGGCGAGTCGATGAAATCGTCCGACTCGAGAATCTGGCGCAGGCTGATCGTCTCCCTTCGCGTGTTGGGCACTTCAATGCCCACGGTCGGCTTGCCCGGAATGCGCTCGATGAGAATGGACTCGGCTTGCAACCCCAGGCACAGGTCTTCGCTCAGCGTGGTGATCCTGGAGATTTTTACTCCCGCATCGGGCTTGAATTCGAACGTGGTCACCACCGGCCCCGGATTGATCTGGACCACGTTGCCGTACACGTTGAACTCTTCGAGCTTGCCGCGGATGCGCGCGGCGATTTCCTTCAGCTCCTCGGAATCATAGGTCTCGCGATCCGGCGGCGCGCTAAGCAGTCTCGTTGGCGGCAGCCGGTAGAAAGCCCGCCGCGAGGCCTCTTCTTTTGGTGTGCGTTTGGGCCTGGCTGCGGGAGCGGGCGCGGGCTCTTCCAGGGCGCGGATCGGAATGTCTTCCACGGCGACCGCTGCCGCCGTTTCCACCAGCGGGCGCGCTTCCAACTCGACGATCGGCGGCGATGGAGGCTCCTGAACCACGTCCGCCGCCGCTTGCAGGTCCGCTGTCAGGCCGTTCGGCGACACAGCCACCGCGGCGCCTGCGGCTGCCGCAGCCGCGCGGCGCGGCGGTGCACCGGTCCTGTCCTCATCTTCCGCAGCAGTAGCTGAAGAAGCCGGCACGCGCCGCCACCGCGGCAAGACCGGCACGATCGTCCTCTCCACAGCTTCCGCCAGCCGGTCGACGGAGAAGGAGGAAATCAGGTAGAGGGAAAGCATCGCCGCGAGCAGCAGGAAGATTGCCGCTCCCAAAGTGTTCAGAGCCGCTTCCAGCGAAGAGGCGACCAGGAATCCGAACAGCCCCCCTGCTGCGAACGGCAGGGAATGCCACGCCCCTGCGCGTGCCAGCTCCAGCCCTGCTGCAGCGGAAACGACGAGCAGTAAGAAGCCGGCCATCCGGATCAGAGGAGACGACAGCGCGCGCCGCCGCAGCCATGCCAGCCCCGTCCAGAAGAGCAGAACGGGCGCCAGCCACGCTGCCAGGCCGAATGACTGCAACAGAAGATCAGAGGCGTATGCGCCGACAATGCCGATTTTGTTCGAAGCGGGATGCCGCCCTGTCGCCGTGTTCCAGCTTGGATCCAGAGGGTCGAAGGATGCCAGCGAGAAGAGGAGCGCAGCGGCCAGCGCGAGGCACACCACACCCGCAAACTCCTTCAGGCGCGGCGCAGGGGATGGCTGAATCGTGTTCATTCCGCCAGCCGGCGGAAAAAAGCCAGAGCGAATACGAGTATACCAAAACTGACGCGGTATGCAACAAAAAACCGCAACGTCCTGCGGCGGAGAAACCGCAGGAACCACGCAATCACGGCGCACCCCGTGGCTGCGCTCACGGCCATCGCGGAGAAGAAGACGGCGCGCTCGCCCGGCGGGATGCCGCCTGCCCGGTGCAGATCGAGGAAAGCGTCCGCGGCGGCGGCAGCGATGGCCGGAGTTCCGAGCAGGAACGAGAAGCGCGCCGCCGAAGCCCTGTCCAGCCCGCGGAACAGTCCCGCCACCAGAGTGATTCCGCTGCGCGAAGTGCCCGGCACCACGGCGAGCGCTTGAGCCGCGCCGACGAGCAGCGCGTCTTTCCAGTCCACTTCGCTCACATCTCTCGTGAACCTTGCGGTGCGCTCCGCCCAGGCCATCAGCAGTCCCACAAGGATCAGCATCGAGCCGATCACCCAGGGCGTGCGGAACACCGTCTCGGCCGCATCCTTCAGCAGCAGCCCCGCAATGCCCACCGGCACGGTGCCCGCAGCCAGCATCCACAACATGTGGCGCGGAATGGCGTCCTTTGCCGCCGTCTGCCTCCCGATCCCGAAACCGTCCAGCAGGATCCTCCGCCAGTCTCGGGCGAAGTAGATCAGCACACCCAGCAATGTGCCGAAGTGCAGGGCAATGTCGAACGCCAGCCCCTGGTCTTTCCACCCCAGCAGCCATGGCGCCAGCGCGAGGTGCGCGGAACTGCTGATGGGCAGAAACTCGGTCAAGCCCTGGATGACTGCGAGAAGAACCGCCTGGTGGATGGGCATAATGGAAAAGGACATGGTAGCGCACGCCGCGCCGCCGCCGTTTATGACGAACACAAAAATCATCGCCACGCTTGGCCCTGCCACATCCAGCGCCGGGATGATCCGCAGTCTGATCGAAGCCGGCGTGGATGTCTTTCGCCTCAACGCAAGCCACGGCACGCCGGAGTGGCGGGCGGAAATGGTCCGGCTTGTGCGCGAACAGAGCGCCGGCACACCGTTTCCCATCGGGATTCTGCTCGATTTGCAGGGCCCCAAAATTCGCCTGGGCCGCTTTGAAGGGGGTTCGGCGGTGCTCGAAGAGGGCGCGGATTTTGTTATCACAACCGAAGAAATTGAGGGCGACGCGTCCGCCGCTTCGACCACCTACCAGGATTTCGCCCGGGACGTCAAGCCGGGCGACCGCGTCCTTCTGGCCGACGGCGCGCTCGAGTTGAAGGTGCTGGAAGCGGACGGCGTGAAGGCGCGCTGCCGCGTCATCCGCGGGGGAGTCGTTTCAGACAAAAAAGGGATCAACCTGCCCGGCGCGCAGCTCTCCACTCCATCCCTCACCCGCCGCGACATGGAGATCCTGCAGGCCGGCCTCGAATCCGGCATCGACCTTGTGGCCCTCTCCTTCGTCCGCCGCTCCTCCGATATCCTGCGGCTGCGCCTGTTTTTGGAAGAAAAGGGCGTCAATCTGCCCATCGTGGCGAAAATCGAGAAGCCGGAAGCCGTCGAAAACCTCAAGGATATCCTTGCGGAAACGGACGGAGTCATGGTGGCCCGCGGCGATTTGGGCGTGGAATGCCCGATGGAAAAAGTCCCGTTCATCCAGAAATCCATCATCGAGCAGGCGCGGCGCGCGGGGAAATTCGTGATCACGGCCACGCAAATGCTGGAATCCATGATCGAGAACCCCTTCCCCACGCGGGCCGAGGTCAGCGACGTGGCCAACGCGATTTACGACGGCACGGACGCCGTCATGCTCAGCGGCGAAACATCGGTCGGCAAGTATCCGGTGGAGGCTGTCCGCATGATGGACCGCACGGCGCACGAGGCGGAACTGTCGCTGGGCCGCCTGGGCTTCCGCGAACTCCCGCGGCGCGACTCGGTCACCCACGCGGAGATTGTCGCCGACGCGGCCTTCCATGCCGCGCGGCTCGCTGGCGCGCAGGCCATCGTGGTCTTTTCCGCTTCCGGTACGTCGGCGCGGCTCGTGGCCCGTTACCGCCCGCCTGTGCCCATCTACACGTTCACGCCTTCTTCCACGGCTGCGCGGGCGCTTTCCGTCGTCTACGGCGTCCATGCGATTCCGCAGCCGCACGTCTCTTCCACCGACGAGATGATGGCTCTGATGGACCGCGTCCTTCTGGAGCGCGGGCTGGTCAAACCGCGCGATGCCGTCGTCTTCGTCGCCGGACAGCCAATCGGCCGTCCCGGCACCACCAACATGATGAAGCTGCACCGCGTCGGCGAGGCGGTTTGAACGGCGCGCCGCGATTGTCAGCGTTTCGTCCTGTGCTGAGCGCGGCTCCGTTGCCCATTCACTCCGAGAGAGCCTGCTGGAAGGAGGCTCCGGAGCCGCACACGGGGACGCCGGCGCTCTGGCAGAATGGAAGCTTCCGCAAGCCGGAGCCGCATGACGCCCCTGCACCCTTACATCGAAGCCACGCTGGCGGCGATGGTTCTCATCGCCGCCTACACGGACCTGAAGCGCCGCCAGATCCCCAACTGGTTGTCGGTGGGGGGCATCGCCGCCGGCATCGCGCTCAATACATGGTTTGCCGGACTGGCGGGGCTCAAAACGGCAGGCGCGGGGCTGGGGCTGGCGGCCCTGATCTTCATCCCGCTTTTCGTCATGCGCTGGCTGGGCGGCGGCGATGTCAAGATCATGGGCGCCATCGGCTCGCTGGCAGGCCCCCAGTACATGATCGTGATTTTTGTTTTTGATGCTATCCTCGGCGGCATCGCCGCCCTGGTCCTGGTGATTCTCCGCGGCCGCCTTCTGAAAACGATCAAAAACATTCCGCGCATCTTTCGTGTGGAACGGGAGGCGGAACTCGAGGCCGGCAGCGAGAAATCGCTCGGGCTGCCAAGGGCGGTCACCATCGCCGCCGCCACGCTGCTGGTGCTTTGGGGCGCTACTCGAGCACCGGCAGGATGACCGAGCTCGGCGTCTGTTTCGAGCGGTAGACGCGGTGCGTCGCCTTGATGAAGTCCGCGGGTTTTGCCTCATGGATCCGCACGAACTTCTGCGGGTTGCGGTCCACCAGCGGGAACCATGAGCTTTGCACGTGGATCATGATGCGGTGCCCGCGCCGGAAGGTGTGGAACACGTCCGGCAACTCGAACTCGACTGTTTCCACTCTGCCTGGCGTGAACGGCGACGGCTTGTCGAAGCCTGTGCGGAACCGGCCGCGGAACGGCTCGCCGCGCACCAGCATCTGGTATCCGCCCATGCGGACCTCTTTCGGGTTGGGCTGCGGATCCGGCGCGTCGTTGGGGAAGACGTCGACGAGCTTCACCACCCAGTCGGCGTCGGTGCCCGTGGTGGAGACGTGCAGCACCGCTTTCAGCGGACCGGCAATCCGCAAATCCTGCTCCAGGGCCTCCGTCTGGTACACGAGCACATCCGGGCGGGTGGAGGCGAAGCGCTGGTCGTCGGTCATGTAGTCATAGTTCATGCCGCGGTCGATGTACGGCAGGAAGGGCACGGGCTTGTTGGGATCGGAAAGATACTCGTCAAAGCCTTCCGCGGCCGCCGGCGCCTCCACGGAAAGCCGCCCTTCCTCGCGGAAGTAAAAAGTCCTGCGGCGCAATTCTTTCGGAGGCCAGGCCTCCATGCGGTGCCACTCGTTGCGCCCGGTCTCGAAAACAAAAGCTTCAGGAAGCGGTTTTGCCGGGGTCTCGCCCTTCAGATGCTGCATGAAAAACGGAAACTCGATCTCTTCCTGGAAAAACCTCGACGTGTTCGTGGCGAAGCTGATGTTGCCGAGCGACGTGCCGTCTGTGCGCGCCCAGCCGCCGTGGCTCCAGGGCCCTTCCACCAGCAGATTCACCGCGCCCGGATTCTGGCGCTCCGCCGATTCGTAGAGCCGCAGCGGCCCGTAGACATCCTCGGCGTCGAACCATCCGCCCACGGTGAGCATGGCGGGCTTCATGTTTGCCAGGTGCTGCCTGAGGTCGCGAGATTTCCAGAACTCGTTGTAGGTGTCGTTTTCGAGCAGCTCCCGCCAGAATTTCACCTGTCCTTTGAAAAGCTTCTCGTCATAGTTGGCCAAAGGGCCGATGGAGAGGTGAAACGTGTATGCGTCCGGGCCTTCTACCTCGAAACGCGAACCCGCCAGCAGCCCCTCGGAAGGCCGCGGCCTTCCGAATGCCCCGAGGAAATTGAAAGCGTGGGCGAGGAACAGCGCGCCGTTGTGCCGGAAATCATCGCCAATGAACCAGTTGATCACGGGCGCCTGCGGGGAGACCGCTTTCAGCGCAGGGTGGGCATCCAGAGCCCCCATCGCCGCATAAAAGCCCGGATACGAGATGCCCCACATGCCCACGCGCCCGTTGTTGCCGCCGATGTTCTTTACCAGCCAGTCGATCGTGTCGTAGGTGTCCGACGCCTCGTCCACATCGGTCTTCGACTTCTTGTTCGGAATGTGCGGCCGGACGTGGACGAACTCGCCCTCGCTGCGGCCGCGCCCGCGCACGTCCTGATAGGCGAAGATGAACCCTTCGCGCATGAACTTCTCGCTGGCCGGGCCGAGGCTCATGCGGTAGTTGTCGATGCCGTACGGCGCCACCGAATACGGCGTCCGCAACAGCATGATGGGGCAGGTGCGGCTCCTGTCCTTGGGGACGTATACCGAGGTGAACAGCCGCACGCCGTCGCGCATCGGGATCAACACTTCGTGTTTGGTGTAGTGCTGGCGGATGTAGGCCGCACGGTCGGCTGCCGCCTGCGGCAGCGGTTGCGGCGTGGCCGTGCGCGGCTGCGCCGCCAGCATCAGCGGTACCAGCAGGGCAATCAGGGATCTTCGCGTAATCATCGGCAAATCCTCTTACCGGAAAAGAAGAAACAGGCGCATTGCGCCCGCGTAACTTGCTTCTACCAGCCACCGGCCCAAACCGGTGGAGAACATCAGCACAAGCAGCAGGATGAATCCGAACCGCGTCAGCTCGATGTAGAACGCAAGCGGGATGCGCGCCGCAATCAGAATCTTCGACCCGTCGAGCGGCGGGATGGGGATCATGTTGAACAGAGCCAGAAACAGGCTGATAAACGCGGCGCGGAACAGGATCTCCAGAGCTGAAGGAAATACCGCTGCAAGCACGGCCAGCAGCAGCGCGAACACCACGTTGCTGGCCGGCCCGGCGAGCGCCACGGCCAACAGCCCGTTGGCGCCGCCGCGCAGTTTGGCCGGGTTCGTATTGACCGCCCTGCCCCAGCCGAAAAACACGCCGCCAAACAGCGACGACAACAAGGGCACGAACACCGTTCCCATCCAGTCCACGTGCGCCAGCGGGTTCAGCGTCACCCGGCCCTCCAGCCGCGGCGTGTCGTCGCCCAGCCGGTCAGCCACAAACGCATGGGCGAACTCGTGCGGCGTCGTGAGGATCCAGAAAATCGTCACGTTCAGCAGCGCCTGCGTGAAATCGAGCTGCATCAGTTGTCCTTCACCCGGTATTTCTCGAACCACGCAAGCAGGTAAAGCTGCTGCATGAGCTGGTGCGACGGCCGCCGCCAGCCGTGAAACTCCTCAGGCACGCGCACCAGAAGCGTTTCCTTTTTGAGCAGTTTCAGCGCGCGGTAGTATTCTTCGCTCTGCGAAATCGGCGTGCGGAGGTCGGCTTCCCCGGTCATGACCATGGTGGGCGTGGTGACGTTGGCGACATAGTGCAGCGGCGAGCGCACTGCGTATTCCATCGGGTCTTCCCATGGCTTCTTGCGGAACTGGTCGTACCACATCACGCCGTCCGTCGTGCCGACAAAGCTGTGCCAGTTGATCACCGGGCGCATCGAAACAGCGGCCCGGAAACGGTTCGTGTGGCCCACGATCCACGCGGTGAGCACGCCGCCGCCGCTGCCGCCGCATACGAACAGGTTGCGCTCGTCGATGAAACCCTTCTTCAGCGCAGCGTCCACACCCGCCATCAGATCGTCGTAATCCTTGCCCGGGTACGCATACTGGATTCCGTTGACGAAATCCTGCCCGTAGCCCGTGCTGCCGCGCGGATTGGAATAGAGCACGGCATACCCGTTGGCGGCGAAATTCTGCCAGGCCCAGTTGAACGCGACGCTGTACATCGACCACGGCCCGCCGTGGATGTACAGCACCAGCGGGTATTTCTTCTTCGGGTCGAAATTCACCGGCTTGACCAGCCAGCCTTGAATCCTGAAGCCGTCGGGCCCTTCCCACCACATCTCTTCTACTTCGCCCAGCGCGCGGTCTTCCAGCACATCCTGGTTCACGTCGAGGATCTTCGTCACGGTATTGCCGCGCACGTGCACCAGCGAAGCCGGCTCATGAAAGGACGACCGCACGGCGGCAATCTCGCCCGTTTTCGACAGGCTCGCCTGCGAGATCACGTGCGTGCCTTCGGTCAACTTCCGCGGCGCGCCGTTCAGCGGCAGGAAATAGAGCTGCGCCGCGCCCTTCTCCTCCATCGCGAAGAACACGCCCGAGCCATCCGCGCTCCAGTGCAGTTCGCCCGGTCCCGACGGCAGATTGCCGGCCCAAAGCCGCTTCTGTCCGCCCTCGCTGTCCATCAGGTAAATCGACGGCAGATGGTAGGTGAGCAGCCGGTCGTCGAAGCCCGTGTATGCGATCCATTTGCCGTGCGGTTTCGGATTGTTGTCCGGCCCCTTGCGGTCCGTGAGCTGGCGGATGTTGCCCGTGGCCACATCCAGCGCGTAGATTTCGGTGTCGTTGCGCAGGTATTCGGCGTCCGGCTTGCGGATGCCGCTGAAGTAAATCGTCTTTCCGTCGTCCGACCACTGCGGGTCCCGGTGATTGTATTTCCCGGTGGTGAGCTGTTTGGCCGTGCCGCCGGTCACGGCGTCCACCACGAAAATGTGCGACCACCCCTTGGGGACGGGGCCGATGCCGTCGCTGGCCCAGCTCAGCCTGTCGACGATCACCGCCGGCTTGGCCCACTGCGCGCCCTCGGGCCGCCTGGGCAGCTTGATCGGAAGAATCGGGTCCTCGTCGGGGATGGTCATGGTGAAGGCGATCTTCTTCCCGTCCGGCGACCAGCGGATCTGCGAGGGCGCTTTCTCGACGCGCGTCAGTTGCGCCACCTCGCGCGTGTCTGCCCACATCACATGGATCTGCGTGGTGCCGTCGCGGTCGCTCAGGAAAGCGATCCGCTTCCCGTCGGGCGACCACACGGGCGAGGAATCGCGCCACGGTCCGGCGGTCAGTTCGCGCAGCTTTGCGCCCGCGGAGTCGGACCAGCCGGTGATCAGCCACAGATTGTTCCGCTGCTGATCTTTCAGCCGGTCCACGAATCCGCGGGCGAAGACAATCGCCTTGCCGTCGGGCGAAATCGCCGGGCTGGAGATGCTTTCCATATCGAACAGGGTTTCCGGTTCCAGCCCTTTCTTCTGTTGGGCGGGCAGATGGATGAGTAGCGACAGGGCGAGTGACGCCAGGGATGCGGCTCGGGACATATCCTCATGCTACACTTCAGCCACTCGAGGCAAGGAATGAGAGCAGAGGGTCCGTTTGACGCGCCGCACATGGCGCAGGGTTACGCCAGCGCACGACCGCTGCTGCACCCGCGCATTCTGGCGCGGGCGCTGCGCGCCGCCGGTCTGCCGCACGCGCAGGGGGTTGGTCTCGATGCGGGCTGCGGCGCCGGTCTTTCCACCCGCGCAATGCTTCCGTATGTCGGCGTGGCGCTCGGTGCCGACCCGGCTCTCTCCATGGTTTGCCAGGCGGCGGCGTGCGTGCCCGAGGCCCGCTTCTTCGCCGCGCGCATGGAGAGCCTTCCGCTCAATGACGGCTGTTGCCGCCTCATCACAGCCGCTGGCAGCCTCAATTACACCGACATCCCCGCCGCCCTGCGGGAAGCGGCGCGCGTGCTGTCGCCCGGCGGTCTGCTGATCGTTTATGACTTCGCGCCCGGCAGGCGCTTTGCCGGCGACAAATCCCTTGAGAAATGGTTTGACGCGTTTCTGGGCCGTTACCCGAAGCCCGCGGACGGCGCCGCCGCGCTGGATCCGCCTGCGCTTCGCGCCCTCGCCGGCGGACTCTTCCAGCCTGTGGCCGAAAGCACCATCGAAGAGCGCGAGATCTACGACGCTTCCCGCTATGCGAATTACATGATGACGGAAACCAACGCCGCCGCCGCGGTCTGCGGGGGGGAGAGCCCCGCCGCCATCCGGCAATGGATGGATGAGACCTTGCCCGCCGTTTTCGGCGAGCGGACGCGCGAAGTCCTGTTCGACGCCTACTTCGCCGTCTTGGCGAAGCCCAGCTCCTCCAGCACCCGCGTGGCGCCGTAGACCGCCCGCAGCGCCTCGAGGATCCCGTTGGAGGCGACGTGCACGCACCGCTCGCCGCGGTCCATCCCGTACACGAACCGGTTGTGCATGGCCTCATAGTTCGAATCGAACACGATGCCGGTCACTTCCCCGCGCGTGTTCACCGTCGGCGAGCCCGAGTTGCCGCCGATGATGTCCGCCGTCGAGACGAAGTTGAACGGCGTCCTCAGTTTCAGCGCGGACTTGCGTTCCAGCCAGCGGGCGGGCAGCTTGTAGGGATCCTCGCCGGTGGCGCGGCGGTAGAGTCCGTCGAAATCCGTCGCCCAGCGGACGGGCTGCCCTTGCGCGTTGCGGTAGCCCTGCACCGCGCCGAACGAAAGCCGCAAAGAACCGGTGGCGTCGGGGTAGACCGATGTTCCGTAAAGCGCGAATCGCGCGCGGGCGATGCGCGACGAAGCGTCGCGCACGACCGAATCGAACTCTTCCTCGTAAGCTTTCCGGATCGCCCGCGCCTGCGGGTCGATCATTCGCACCAGCCGGATCATCCCGTCATCGGAATTGCGGACGGCCGCCGGGTCCGCAGCCAGCCGCTTCCGCTCGGCCACTTCGTGCACCTTCGAGCTGAACACATACGCGCGCGCCGCGTCTGCCGGCGCCCGCCCGTCGAGAATTTGCCGGACCACCGGGTGTGACGCGCCGAGTTCGGCAGACAGCAGCTCGAACCACTTTTCGAGCATCAGCGCTTCCAGCTCCGGCGTGACCGGCGTCTGCGCGAAGAGCCGCAGCTCGAGCGAGGGCAGCGCCGCGTCGCTGTACTCGCGCAGCCTCTCTGCATTCGGCTTGGGGCGTTCTTCAGCGAGACGGTACAGGTGGCGCGCAAAGGTGAACATGTCGCACAGAGTTGCACCGGTTTCCAGCAGATACTCGGACGAGCGCGGCCGCCATTTCTGATAGGCCGCCGCGATCTGCTCGAACGCGCCGCCCAGTTCCGCCTGTGCTTTGGGGTTGGCCGCGGCCGCGGCGCGGAACTGCTCCTCGCTCCGGCGCTTGGCTTCCATCAGCCACGCCTCGCGCATGCCTTTCATCTCCCCGTCGCGCACCTTGAAGGAATTCTCCGCGCCGAACAGCTTGTCCCGCGCCACGCGGTGGTTTTCCTCGCTTTTCGCGCCATACTCCTTCAGCGCGTCGATGATCGCCTTGAGATTGCGCAGCGTGCGCGGATACGTCACGTCGCGCAAAAACTCGAGCTGCGCCAGCGTGATGAAGCGATCCGTCGAGCCCGGATGGCCGCTGACCAACGCCAGCTCTCCCTCGCGCGGCCCGTTTTTCGACCACTTCAGGTAATGCGGAGTGGAGGCCGGCTTGCCATCCTCGTAGGCCCGAAGAAACGTGATGTCCAGGCAGTAGCGCGGATAGGTGAAGTTGTCGGGATCGCCGCCGAAGAAGCCAAGCGACTCCTCCGGGGCGAAGACGAGCCGCACGTCCGTGTATTTTTTGTAGCGGTACAGGTGATAGAGCGCGCCCGCGTACAACGTCACTACCGAGCACGCGCCTCCGTGCTGGTCCATGCACTCCTTTTCGATCGTGTTCATCGCCGCCTGCCGCTGCGTGGCGGCTTTCGGGTCGGAAGGCGGCGCCGTCACGGCGTGGTTCACGCGTTCCGTGACGTCCTGGATGTCGACAAGCACCTGCACTTCCAGCCCGGGGCAACGCAGCTCCTTGTCAGGCGTCTCGGCGTAAAAGCCGTCGCGCATGTAGTTGTGCTCTTTGGAGCTCACGTTCTGGATGCAGCGGGAGGCGACGTGGTGGTTGGTGAAAATGAGCCCGTTGGGGCTGACGAAGGAACCGGAACCCCCGCCGAAGCGGACGGAGGCAAGCCGCAGGTGGTCGAGGAAATCTTTTGAAGGCCTGAATCGGTATTTCGACGCAAGCTGCGATTCGGGGATCGCATTGAAGAGCCACAGACCCTCGTCGGCGTGGATGAAGGAGGCAGCAAGCAGGGCGAGGAGGAACAACCTGGTTCGTTTCATCAGAGAAGCCTTTCCTTCTCAGGATAGCGAGGTGCGAAATGCCGCGCCGCGTTCGGGTGTTCGACAATGAAAGGGATGGCAGGGGCAGGGTTGACGGAGCGGCAGGCGCAGGTGCAGAGGGGCTTGCGGCTCGAGTACATCACACTGAGCTACAACGTCATCGAGGCGGCGGTTTCGATCACCGCCGGCGTGATCGCGGGCAGCATCGCGCTGGTGGGCTTCGGCGTCGATGCGGTGATTGAAAGCATTTCGGGCGCCGTGATGCTGTGGCGGCTGCGGATGGACGACCACTGCCGCAGGGAAGAATTCGAGCAGCGGGCGCTGCGGCTGATCGGCGTCTCGTTCTTCCTGCTCGCCGGATACGTGCTCTATGAGGCGGTGGAAAAGCTGGTGCGACAGGAGGCGCCGGATCGTTCGATTCCAGGCATCGTGCTGGCCTGCTGCTCGCTGGCGATCATGCCGGTTCTGGCGCGCAAGAAACGGCAGGTGAGCCGCGAAATCGGCAGCAGCGCGATGGCAGCCGACTCCAAACAGACGCTGCTGTGCAGCTATCTTTCAGCGATTCTCCTCGGCGGACTGGTTTTGAATGCGACCCTCGGCTGGTGGTGGGCCGACCCGGCAGCGGGTCTTGTCATGGCGCCGGTCATCGCCCGCGAGGGCTGGCTGGCGCTGAAAGGCGACGGCTGCGGGTGCCATTGACGGCAGTCAGCCCTTTGGTTTGCGCACACCAGCACTTGCGCCGCCACTTTCTGTCCGGGCTGCGGGAGGCGGGCTTTGCAGATGTGGCTCGCGCGGGCGACGACCTTCTCATCGCCGCCAAGGGCGCGTGCTGATCACTGCTTCTTTTTCTTCGGGGGCTCGGGCGTGATGGAGGGCGGCACCGTCTTCGATTTCGGCGTGTCGTCTTCTGCCTCCGGGAACGTGATTTCGCTCTCCACCTGAAGCACCTGCGACTCCACCTGGAACTTCCGGTAGTTTTTGAACTCGATCTCGTTGCGCGTGCAGGTGAACGTGCCGCGGAAGCACGCCAGGTTCTCGCTGCGCACAGGCAGCAGGTAGCGCGTGCCGGCGATGTCGATCCAGCCGTAATCCACCGTCATCTCCACCTTGTCGATGTCGTAATTGGAAGGCAGCCGGCGGCTGCCCATCTCAATCCGCAGCACGCGCGCCGTGTCCGGATCGATCCACAGGGCGCCTGTATGCGCCGGCTTCACTGCATAGCCGTAACGGATGGTCCACTGCGAGCGCTCCTGCGGCACGGAAAAATCATAGACCTTCGCCTTCAGCCCCGAGGCATCGGAGTCGCCGCGCAGGCGGAAATCCTCAGGGCGAGTGGACGAGAAGATACTGACGAGCGTGGTGCCGAAGTCGCCGGTGGACCACGACCCCGAATCCTCCGGGCTGCCCTTCTTCAGCGGCTTGCCGTTGATGCGGATGTTGCGGTACTCCTCCTTGCCCTTCGTGTAGGCGAGTTCGAGCTGCACGCGGTCTTTCAGCTTCCATTCCGGCTTCAGGGTCTTGCTCTCGTAGCGGCTGACGAACTGGTCGCAGATGAAGCTCGGCAATTTGTCGTTGAACTCAGCGGCGGCTTCCGCAGCACGCATGAGAAGGTCGTCGCGGCCGGCTGCGCCGTGCTCTTCCAGCACCTTCTCCGTCCGCCCCTCTTCATCCACCACTACTTCCCGGTACGGGACTTGCGCGGGACGGCGGTTCTCAGGCTCGCTCACCGGCTCGCGCTTCTGTGCGGCGCCGCCGCGCTTGAGCACCGGCCGGCCGGGGTCAGGCGCCGGCTCGGGCGGCTGCTGGCCGCCGAGCGGCAGGAGAACCAGCGCTGCAATCCAGGCCCGCATGCGTATCGCCGCCCTTCAGACGCGCCCCGCGCCCCGGCGGTTACTGTGCAGGGATGATGCCCCGCACCATCAGCCAGTCCTTCAGCCGTCCGGGCCAGGTGGAGAGCACCGGGTCTTTCGGCGCCAGCCCCACGCCGTGCCGCCCGTCCTGGTAGATGTGCATCTCGGCGGGCACGCCCGCGCGCCGCAGCGCGAGGTAGTAGAGAATGCTGTTCTCCGGCGGCACGCCTGTGTCGGCATTGGTGTGGAACAGAAACGTCGGCGGCGTCTGTGAGGTCACCCGCAGCTCGTTGGAGAGCTCCCACACGAGCGCCGGGTCCGGCGGGTCGCCCAGCAGCGCGCGCATCGAGCCGCTGTGGGTGTAGCGGGTGGTGAAGCTGATCACGGGATAGCAGAGGATGGCGAAGTCCGGCCGCTCGCCTTCGCCGAAGTGCG
>Ga0308414_1000334_pt1 | contig 30128 bp, 22 predicted proteins | sample HotsprSampleOS50_FD_205667 | JGI IMG/M metagenome (GOLD analysis project Ga0308414, IMG submission 205667) | Hot spring phototrophic mat microbial communities from Octopus Spring, Yellowstone National Park, Wyoming, United States - 20090730_OS50 ...
GTCCCGCAAAAAAATGGAGGGGCAACGGCCTCGTTGCCCTCCTGTCCCGCAAAAAAAATGGAGGGGCAACGGCCTCGTTGCCCTCCTGCTCCGCACGCATCAGGCGGCGACGGCCGGCGGCCCCCTCTAGTCACTGGATCTAAGAGAAGCGCAGCTTCCAATGGCCTGCGCCTGCACGCGCGTACAGTCTTGCGACGAGCTCCGCCGTCGCGATCCAGCTGTGCCGGTGGCTTGCAGCCGTGATCGTTGTTCGCGGTACCACGCTGAACCATCGCGGCGTGCATTATTATGGGATGAGTTTGTGTATCATACATCGGATCTTCCGGAAAAAAAGCCAGCCGGTATCAGCGCGTACATTGCTCTTGTTTAGCGCCTGACACGGTTCCGCCGCAGCCACGTCTTTGTGTGCACACGCCGCCCGTCCGGCGTAAGCCGCCGCGGTAGCTTCACTCCCGCTTTCTCCAGCAACCGTTGCACATCTGCGCACGGTTCCGGAATCGTCCAATCCGCCATCTTCCCGTTCACCATCACTTCCCTGACGCACAACTGGATCAACCGCTCCAGCCCTTCCGCCCCCGTCATCTGTTTACCCTCCCACGCCCGCTCCTGCGCCTGCACTAGCCGCACCGTCAACCTCGTTACCAGCAGTAGAGGAGCCATCCTGGCTCCTGAAGCGGCAGGATGCCGCCTCTACGTTACCGCTATCAGCACGCGCAGGTACCGTTTCCTGTGTACAGTGCAAATGGTACTTCTCCACTCCGCCTCATACACCTCCTGCAGCGTACGTCAAATAATTGCAACTGCAAGTGTTGCATCGGCAATAATTCCTCGATGTAATGGCCGGCCGGCCGTGACGCACAGCAAGCCGATGACGATTTGCCGTTTGCTGCGTTTGCCGTCGCGGTTGTAAGCCCCAATCGGCCAAGGCGTTGCAGCGGCCTTCAAGACAGGAACTAGTCACGTCGTACAGGACGACGCCGGAGAACGGCGCGGGCGGTGTGCGGCGCTGCAGGTGTTGCTCGATGTGCACCTGCTCGTCCGCCAGCCATGCTAGGTTGGCGTTCAGGTGGTCTCCTGTGCCGCATCATTTCTATGAGAAGTGTCCGGCATGACGCATAGCAAATGATGAGGGACAGCAGAACGCACAAACCAAAACGCAGACCTCACAAAGCACAATGCAGAATCCAGAAGCATCACGCTCAGCAGCCGATGCCACACTGCTTTGCCACGTCTTCTGCACCAGCCGTGTGCCCGGGTTTTTAACGCCAAGTAGCCACTATGCATTCAATCATTTCTTGCCGATTGCAAACGGCAAAAAATGATAATAGACAAGCCGCGTGAGGCGCGCGGGTAAAAAGAGCGTGGTACGTTGCGAGGCTCTTGGCAATACGCGTTCTTTTTGCTATCGTTGTGATGTAACATTTAACCACCTGCCAAGGAGCATGCGATGACAACGCATCAACGTACCACGCGGTATGTCGCAGGCATGGAACTGCATAACCTAGATCCGGCGACTCGCAACATAGGCGTGGAGCGGCAGCGGCCTCGCTGCCCGTGTGCCCTGCAGGCATCAGGCCGCCGGTGCCAGCGTTTCTTCATAATAATTTCGATACCAATGATGGGAGGAGCAACGGCCTCGTTGCCCTTTTACCCCGCGTACATTAGGCCGCCGAGGCCGGCGCCCCTCCCTAGTCGCCGGATCTGGGTATAAACGCACGCTGGTCATGACCATCATGGATCATGATGGCGCAGTAGTATACCAAAACCGTACCCACCGGCGCAAGCAGGCGTGGCTGGCAAAGGTGCTGGCGCCGTATGGAACGGATATCACTGTGTGTGTGGAGAGTACGTACAACTGGTACTGGGTGCGCGACTGGTGCGCGGCACGCGGGATACCGTTTGCCCTGGGTCACGCGTACTATTTGAGCAAGCTGAGCGCGTCGAAACACAAGGATGATGACCGCGATGCCTACAACCTGGCGCAGCGCATGCGGCTGAGCGATGTGCCGGTGGCGTATGCGCTGCCGAAGGAGATCGTGGCGGTGCGTGATCTATGCCGGCGGCGGTTGAAGTATGTGCGCATGCGCGCAGGGGTGCGGAACCATATCGAATGTGTGCATGACCAGTATCTGCTGGAGGAACGCCACGAGGAACTGCTCAATGGGCCGGAGCGGGCGATCTATCAGCCGGTGTGGGACAGTTTGGACGCGGACCAGGAGGTGAGCACGTATCTGGAGCACCTTACCCAGAGGCTGGAACGGACGATCGCGCGCCATACGCGGCACCTGCAGAACCGCGCGTGGGAACTGCTGATGCGGATACGCGGGGTGGGCGCGGTGATAGCGATGACGCTGCTGTTGGAAATCGGCGAGGTGAAACGCTTCAAGAGCGTGCAGGCGTTTTCGTCGTATGCGCGCGTGGTGAACGCGCGGCACGAAAGCAGCGGGAAATGCGCCGGGCGCGGCAACAACCGCAACGGGAATCCGTATCTGTGTTATGCGTTTCACGAGCTGGTGGAGACGAGCCGGCGGTATGTGCCGGAGATCGCGGCCGTGTTCAACGAGCTGAAGCGGAAACGCGGACTGCGGCATGCGCACCGTGTGCTGGCGCACCGTTGGGCGGAGGTGATCTATTTTATGTTGAAACATGCGACGGAGTGTTCGCTGGAGAAGTTTGTGCATCCGTATCGCGGATGCGTGAGCACGGCAGGCCCACGCAATCGACTGGACGCGCAGAGCGTGCGCGAGCCTGAAGAAATGATTGGCAGCCAGCGCGCATCCGCCTGATCGTGGCACGGCCCGGGAGGGACGGCGCGAGCGGCGTGGGGGGCTCGCGCCGCCCTCCCTGCGGGCGTGCAGATAGGCGTAGCAGTGATGACGGCACTCGCACGGAAAGGAGCAGTAACGACTGGATGCCCGCCACGGCGCGGCGACGGCCGCGCTACGTATGGCGCAGGCAAGCCAACTATGTATGACTGCCACCGTGCGGGAACAGATCGTATGTCTGGCATGCGGCCGGCACTCCGCTGCGACAGGCCGCGCGGCGTTCGCGCCGACGGGCGCGAACCAAAGCCAAGATGTGTGTGTGGCGCCGCTCATCCAGCTGTGCGGTGACACGGCGGAAGCTTTGCGGCAGCCATAGATGAAACCCCGTTGCCGGCGTCATGCGTACGCAGAGGAAGATACGTTTCCAGGGTGCATCGAGCCCCCTGGAAACGACGGGGAACCCGTGCGCTTGACATCGGCGGGCTAATATGTGTTGACTGAACTCTCTGCCCCGCCCATTTCTCCGCTCCCCCGCCCGTTTGCTCTTACAATTTCGCCGCCAGCTCTGCAAGCATACGCCCGTAAGCCATGCATTCTTCCCGCGTTGTCGTGTCATCGGGCGCATGAATCGCCACCGGGCCATATGGAAACGTCGCGGAACCCCCCGTCAGAACCATGCCGTGCACCAGCATCGCGTGCAAAATCGACAGTAGCGTCGTTTCATTGCCGCCGCTGACCCGCGCCGACGAACAAAACGCACCCCCCACTTTCCCGCGCAACGCACCCTGTACCGCAATCGTCGCATCCAGAAACTTTTTCACATCCCCCGCCATGGCCCCGTAATAGCTCGGCGAGCCAATAACAATGACATCGTACTGCACCAGCTCCTTGACATTGACATCTTGCACGGCGCTGCATACCGCCTGCGCGCCTGCCGTCTGCGCGCCTTTGGCAATCGCATCAGCCATTTCCTGCGTATGCCCCGTACGGCTGTAATACACGACTAAGACTTTTTTCATATGTCGTCCATCCAAACACGTTAACAACCAAGTTTCGCCGCCAGTTCGGCCACTAGTTTGCCATACTTGCGGCACTGGCGCAGCGCACGATCGTCCGGCGCGTTGATCGCTACCGGCCCATAATGGTCGCCCGCGGCCACGCCTGGCACTATCATGCCATGCACCAACAACGCTTGAATGATGGACAAAATCGTGGTTTCATTCCCGCCGCCGATGTTCGCCGATGACGCAAACGCACCGCCGATTTTGCCCGCCAACTGCCCATGCACTTTGACTGAATCATCAAGCAGCTTCTTCAGCGGCGCCGCCATCCCGCCGTAGTAGTCCGGCGACCCTAACACAATCGCCTTGTACGGCAGCAGCGCATCGGGCGTCAACGACTCCACGGCCAGCACATCCGCCTGCGCGCCCGCCTCGTGCGCCCCCGCCGCGATTTCTTCCGCCATCGTCTTCGTGTTCCCTGTCCGGCTGTAGTAACCTACCAGTATTTTACTCATCGTCATCTCCCTCGTAGTTGAGCATACGCATGACTGTTCGCGTGCGCGCGCGCCGCCCCTGCTGTTTGCTGAAACAGCCATGCACACACATAGTGATTCGATCGCGCATCCCAGGCATGCACTTGCGCCGTGTAAATGCCCGCTGCCAGCGGCGCCGCAAACGGCAGTGTTACCGTGCGCTCGGCCGCGTTCCACTGCGCATCCACCCAGCGCCAATTCCATTTCATCCGCACGGCGCGGATTGGCTCCGGCATCTCTGGCAGGCGCGCCACCAGGCGCGTCGTACGGCCGCGTGGCATGGCGCCGTCGCACGGCTCTGCCTGCACCGCTAACCGCCGCGCCGCCATCTGCTGCAGCAACCCTTCCGCGTCCATCCATGGCGCCACAACGATCCGCCCCAGCTGCAACAACGGCGTCCCCGCCTCGTTGGCACTCGGATTCACCGTCATCGCCGTGCGATACCCCGCCGCGCGCACCAGCGCAATCACATTCGTGTTGTAGTAGCCATACGGGTAACAAAAATGCTCTACAGGTACGCCAAGATGCTCCTCCAACACCGCACGCGCTCCTGCAATCTCTCGCTGCAACCTCTGTGCATACCGTGCACTGTCCTCGAATTGGTACGGCCGCGCCAAGTCGCTGTGTGTCGCCGTATGGCAGCCAATCACGTGCCCCCGCCCCGCCACCTCGCGCAATTCCGCCCAACTCATCGTCTCAGGTGATCCAATCGTGGCGGTATACACGTAAAACACTGCCCGCATTCTCAGCTCTTCAAGAATCGGCAGCGCATACTCATATTGATCCCGCCACGCATCGTCAAACGTGATTATTACCGGCTTCGCCGGCGCCGGCATCCGCCCCTGCACGGCCGCCACCCACTCATCCGGCGTAATCACGGCATAGCCATGTTGCTGCACCGCCTGCAACTGCCGGCGCAGCAAATCCGGAGCCACTACCATGTGATTGGTTGCATGCGGCGTCACGCGATGATACGCAAGAACGGACAGCTGCGGCACCTCCCGCTCCGGCATGGCCACTGCGGCCTGAAATGGCTTCACAGGCGCAATGCTGACCTTGCGTACACACGCGCTCAGCGCCACCACCCACACCGCGGCCATACACACGTTACACAGCGCACGTCGTGCACTGCGCGCCGTGCGCGCCCAGTCTGCATGTGACACCTTCATACTCATAACAGCAATTGAGCCATGAGTATATCAAAAAACCGGCCAAAAAACAACCTGCTTCATTCCCCGCTCCGGCAACTAACGACACAGGCGTGGAGGGGCAGCGGCCCCGCTGCCCTTGTACCCCGCGCGCGCAAGGACGCCGTGGCCGGCAGCACTCCCTCGTCGCCGGAGCGAGGATTCCCCGCTCCGGCGACTGCGCATCAGCCTGCATAGCCGCGCCAGAAGGGCCATCCCCAGAAGCTACAGCCGCGCCTTTTGCCGTGATTGTGTCACACGTTTGCTTCATGCGCCAATGTACGCAACGGGTGCCTGCCCCTTTCTTTCACAGGCACACACTCTTGCATGCACGCTCAATCCCTTCGGCGGCCGTCCATGTACCAGAGCGCGGCAGAATGCTACGCACCCGGCGGCAGTAACGGCAACGGCAGCCACGCCAGCCCGAGATCGCGCCGCATGTGACTTAGGGTCGCTCCACCCGGCGCATCATACATCAGTGCCAGACGGTTCCCTACGCGTATGACCGAGGCCATCCCAATACATGCCCGCGACCACGTGCAATTGTGCCCATCCAGCACAATCGCCTTGTTGCGCGCGTCCCAACGTGTGATATCCTGTGTCCAGTACACCCAGATCGCATCTGTATATTCTATGCCGTTGTGTATGCCCACGTGATTGGTAAACAAAAACCACGTCTCACATGCTGGTTCGAAATACAACGAACTGTTCTCAATTTGTTCCGCAGGCGGCACAATCGGTGCGGGATCAATTGCCCAGCGGCCGTTGAGGTCACGTGTGCGTGCGATGCCCAGCGTGCGTGGCATGGATGCGCTGAAAAACATCAGGTATTCTTCGCCGTTTTTGACGATGTGCCCTGGGCTGGCCGTATCAGCATAGTATGACCCTGGCCGCGTCCTGAACGGGACGACCTCGGGTTGTTTTTGCCACGGCCCGGCCAGCCTATGACTGCGTGCTTTCAATGTGCAATAAGGAAAGCTTGGCACATAATCTGGCGCCGGACTGGCGTGCGGTGTCCCCAAATAAAACATGTGCCACTCCCGCCCATCATGAATCACCCACGGCGATGTCGCCGCCGCATCTAATGCACCCGGTGCTCCCAACTCCAGCACCGCCCCGCGTCTGTCCCAATGCAATAAGTCGTCACTGACTGCCAGACATGCGCGCCAGCCGCGCGGCCCCGCGCCGTCATAAAACAAATGAAACCTGCCATCCTCAACAAACACCAGCGCTTCGCGCGCCCCGCGCGCGTCGCAACCATCCGGACCAGCGCCGTGCCGCAGCACAACCCCGTGGTCAACCGCGTCCAGCCGCAAGGCCGCGTGCGGCCGGCCATCTTCATATCCCAGTCGCATCACGTCCAATGTGCCTGTACCGTTTCAATCATCGCAAGAATGTTTTCCACTGGCGTTCCCGCCTGAATGTTGTGGCACGAGCAGCAAATAAAACCGCCCCCAGCTCCCAACTGCTCCAGACACGCCCGCGTCTCCGCTCGCACCGCCGCCGCATCCCGAAACGGCAGCACGTCCTGCGTATCCACCCCGCCGTGGAAGATCAGCGCAGAGCCGAAATCGCGCTTCAGCCCCTCCATCTCCATCCCCGGGCACTTGTGCTGAATCGGATTCAACACGTCTACGCCTTTTTCAATGTACTGCGGAATCAATGGCCGCACCGCCCCGTCCGTGTGATGAAATACCTTCACCCCATGCGCGTGTATCAAATCGCACCAGCGCGTGAAGCGCGGTTTGATAAATTCCTCCCACATGCCAGGTGCAATCAAAAGCCCTTGCTGGCTGCCCATGTCATCGCTCACAAACACTGCATCCAGCGCACCCTTTGTGTGCGCAAACATGTTCTCCAGCATGGCCGTTTGTATGGCTTCAATTTTGTCCAACGCGGCGTTGACAAACTCCGGCTCAAGGGCAACATCCATCATGGCTTGTTCGAGCCCGCGCATCGTGCAGTAGATTTCAAACAATGAAACCCATGGCCCCAGGGTCGCAAATTCCTGCGCCAGCTGGCGTGCCCGCCTTCCCACTTCAGCATAGTCAAATGCGTCCGGATCGGGCCACGGATCCTCGTTCAGATTCTCCAGTGTGTAGCCTGCCAATGGCAACTCAAGCGGCTCCATATATGTTGCCGGGCCCGATTGTATGGTCTTAAACTGAACACCCCAGTGGTTCACTGCTGCGGCGCCCGGCTGTTGCCGTGCCAGCGCCCCCGTATAGGCCGGATTCACCCACGCCCATTTGTCAACGCCCAAGGCGCGCCACATGGCTGGCTCGTTGTCGGTCCCCGTGTGCTGATAGAGCGCCTGCAATATCTCGCCTACATACCACATGTCTACCGGTGGCCGGTCAACAGGTTTGCGCTCCAGTGTGTGAAGAATGCGTTCGCGTGCTGTCATGTCGCCCTCGCTTTAGTTACTAATCTAATACCTTTTCCCAAACGCTCCTTTTCGGTCTCTCTTCTTGTCTCTCCATTAAACCTCTCACACCGTGCGCGTGCTCGGCCGCGCCCGTTGCGCACCCACAGTTCCACCGGCACCTCTTGTGTGCCCGGTGCCACGCCCACCTCCATGTTATTGCGCAACGTCCGCTCACTCTCCAGCATCCCATCCGCCTTGCGGTGCGGTGCCCGCCGCTCCAGCCGCTCTCCTCGCCCGTGCCAGAGCGATTTCACACGTGCTTCCTGAGGCTCTATCTACTACAATGCTTCATTATCGCATTTTGCCTCTGGTACGTCAACCACCACATGCCTCCTAAATCCGGCGGCTCGCTGTGGAGTGCGCAAGCGCAGCTCCCGCCCGCTGCCCCCAACTTGTCACCATATCATAATGTGCCATATTGATCAATCACCGCTGATGCTCTGTTCCTGCGCTAGTCGCCGGATCCACGTCACCACCTCTCTTGCAAATCCCGCTCCAAAACGCTACCATGATCTAGTATGCATGAGCACACGAACCATTCCACACGTGCACCTCAGCCCCCTGAGCTTGCAGGCGTCCGCGTCCATCTGCGCACCTACGGCTGCCAGATGAATGTCCTCGATTCCCAAATCATCGCCGGCCTCCTCGCTGCCAGCGGCTTCATCCTCGTAAACGACGAACACCACGCTGACGCCCTCCTCTTCAACACCTGCAGCGTCCGCGACCTCTCCGAACGCAAAGTCCTCGGCAAACTCGGCCAGCTCCGCCACGCCCGTGCCCGCCGCCCCGAGCTCGTCCTCGGCGTCTGCGGCTGCATGGCGGAATTGTCAGGTGCACGCCTGCTCGAGAAGCTTCCGCATCTTGATTTCGTCTGCGGTACAAATGCTCGCGGCCGCATCCCTGCGCTTCTCCGTGCAGCATTGCAGCGCCGCCTCGCCGCCGCACCTCTCACCCGTCATAATCTGCTGCACCTTCAACGCCTGCGCGCTGCCCTGCCAACGCTCGAAGCGCCCGCATGTGACCATGACCTGCGCTGCGCCACCGGTACTGCCACGCCCGAAACCCTCGACGAACGCATCGCGCGCCGCCCCCATCCCTGGCAGGCTTTCGTCGAAATTATGCGCGGCTGCAGCAACTTCTGCTCCTTTTGCGTCGTCCCCCACGCCCGCGGCCCCGAAGTCAGCCGCCCCATGCATGACATCCTCCTCGAGCTCTCCGAACTCGCCGCCCGCGGCTGCATCGAAGTCACCCTCCTCGGCCAAAACGTGAATTCCTACGGCAAAGACCGCGATGGCCGTGCCGCCTTCCCCGAACTCCTCCGCCGCGCCGCCGCCATCCCCGGCCTGCGCTGGATTCGCTTCCTTACCTCCAACCCGCACGATGTTTCAGACGAGCTGATTGACACCATCGCTTCATCCCCGAAAATCTGTCATCACATCCACTTCCCGCTGCAATCCGGTTCCGACCGCATCTTGCGCGCCATGAACCGCAAATACACCTGCGCTGAGTACCTTGACAAAATCGCCCGCTTGCGCGCCGCCGCCCCTGATATGGCCTTCAGCACCGATGTTATCGTCGGCTTCCCCAGCGAGACAGACGACGATTTCGCCGCCACACGCGCCGCAATGGCATCCGTGCACTTCGCCAGCGCTTTTATTTTCAAGTTCAGCCCCCGCCCTGGCACGGCGGCCGCCGCACTCCCCGATGACGTCCCGCCCTCCATCAAGGAAGCACGCCATCAGGAACTGCTCGCTCTGCAATCTTCTCACACACTCCTCGCCCATCAACAACACATCGGCACCGTGCACGATGTGTTGATCGAAGGCCCCAGCAAACGCAACGCGGCCATGCTCCAAGGCCGCACCGCGCGCTTCTTTAACGTCGTCCTTCCCGGCCCGGGCGCCTGGGCCGGCTCGATCCGCCCTGTTCGTATCACACATGTCACGCCCCTCACACTGTATGGCCAACCGCTCTCCTAAATCACCTCCCCTTTCCCCCGCGCCCAACAAACACAAACCACAATTGCGCGAAAAACTTACCGCAGAAGGCCCCGCCGCCCTCTCCATCCCTGAATTGCTTGCCATCATCTTCAACACCGGCACCCGTGCTGAATCCGTTGAACATATGGCCCAGCGCGTCCTCGCAGAATATGGCAGCCTCGGCATGCGCGACATCCGCGACGTGCGCCAGCTCCAACGCGCAGCCGGCCTGCAACACACCAAAGCCTGCATGCTGATCGCCTGCTTCGAACTCGGCCGCCGCTTGTTCGTCGAACAAAAACGCAACGCCGGCACCTATATTATCCGCTCTCCCCTCGATATCTGCACCTACGTCAGCGACATGCGCACCCTGCGCAAAGAACAACTCCGCGGCTTGTATCTCAACGCCCGTAACGCCGTCATTCACGACGAAGTTATCTCGCTCGGCACCGTCACCGCTAACCTCATCCACCCGCGTGATGTGCTCTTCCCAGCCATCATTCATTCCGCCGTTGGCGTCGTCGTCGTCCATAATCACCCCTCCGGCAATCCCGACCCCAGCGACGAAGATATTGCCATCACGGCCCAGCTCGTTCAGGCCGCTTCCGTCATGCAAATTAAGTTGATTGATCACATCATCATCGGCGGCGAACACCATCCCTATCGTTCGCTTGCCGAAATGGGGCTGGTGTGAAACGCCGCGCCATGTGCCTCGCCGCAGCCGCGCTGGTCTCGGCACGTCTCCCCGCCGGTCCGATGGACGACGGCGAACGCGCCTACCTCGCGCGCGATTACCGCACCGCCCTCGCTGCCTACACAAAGGCCCTCACGTATGATCTTAACCAAGAAAACCGCGCCCGCTGCTGGGTTATGATTGGCCAGGCTCATCTCATGCTCGGCAATATGCGCGGCGCACGCGAAGCCTTCTCCACCATCATGTCCCGCTACGCCACAACCGAATGGCTCGCCCATGCATACCTCGGGCTGGGCGATGTCTTCTATCGCGAAAAAAATTACCACGCTGCCCTCGCCAAGTACAAGAATTCAATGACGTCGCGCTTCGCCAGCCAGTTCGCTCCCTCCGTCTATTATCGCATGGCCTTGTGCCACCGCGCTTTGAAACAGACCTCAGAAGCTGCCAAACTCGAACACATGATTCGCACCACCTATGCAGAAAGCCTGGAAGCCCGCCTGGTTGTCAACACTTCCAAGAACGCTCCCACCGCCGCTTCTGCTGCTTCGCGCGCCGCCCCCGCTCCTGCCGTTCACTACACCGTGCAAGTCGCCTTCTCCCCACGCGCCGATTTGGCCGCGGAACTCGCTGCCAGTCTCAAAGCCAAAGGCTACCACGCCTACGTGGACCGCGCCACCGTTAAAAACCATAACGGCTATCGCGTCCTCGTCGGCCGCTACCAAGGCCGTGAAGCGGCTCAAGCGCTCGCGGCCAAGCTCGCCTCAACCGAAAAACTGCGCGGGTTTGTCACCACCATCCGTTCTGAATAGCTTTGCCTATGCCGCCCCGTGATGAACTCACTCCCATGATGCGCCAATATCAGGCCATCAAACAACAGCATCCCCATGCCATCCTCATGTTCCGCCTCGGCGATTTCTATGAGATGTTCTACGACGATGCCGTCGAAGCCGCTAAACTGCTGAATCTCACGCTCACTCGCCGCGGCACCCAGAAAGGTGAAGATGTGCCCATGTGCGGCGTCCCTTATCACGCCGCCGAGGTCTACATCGGCCGCCTCTTGCGCCACAATCGCCGCGTCGCTATCTGCGACCAAATCGAAGACCCGCGCGCCGCCAAAGGCATCGTCAAACGCGCCGTAACCCGCGTCGTCACCCCCGGCACCACCTTCGACGAACGCCAGCTCTCTCACGCCAGCAACAATTTCCTCGCTGCACTCTATCCGCTCCCCCCCGCCAAGTCCGGCGCGCCGCCCGCCCGCATCGGCATCGCTGTCCTGGATGTCACCACCGGCTCTTTCGAACTCTGTGAAGTCTGCGGCGATGATGCCCTGCGCCAGGAACTCGTGCGCATCCAGCCGCGCGAGGTGCTTCTGCCGCCACACGCTCCCCTCGATGCGTGGAATGCCGATCTGTTCGGCCACGCCCTCACCGTCCCGCTCGACGAGGTGTATTTTGATGACGGCCGCAATACCTTGCTGAAGCATTTTGGCGTCATCTCCCTCGACGGTTTTGGCTGCGAAAAGATGACCTGCGCCGTAGCCGCGGCTGGCGCCGCGCTCCGCTATGTACGCGAGAATCTCCCCGATGCTGGCCTCGAACACATCCGCACCCTGCGTGTCTTTCATCGCGAACATCACATGATCCTCGACGACGTCTCTCGCCGCAATCTTGAACTCACGCATTCCCTCCGCGATGCTTCCACCCACGGCACGTTGCTCGGTGTCCTCGATGATACCTCTACCCCCATGGGCGCCCGCATGCTCCGCCACTGGATCGCTGCACCCCTCCTCGACATCCCTGCCATCCGCGCCCGCCAGGATGCCATCGAAGCCCTCGTGCAGGCGCAGGAACTCATCCCCCGCCTGCAACACATCCTCCGCACCATCGGCGACATCGAACGCCTTACCAGCCGCCTCGGCACCGGCTACGGCTCCCCGCGCGATCTCGCCGCCCTGCGCGCCGCGCTCCAGGCTGTGCCGCATCTCCGCACGCTCGCCGAAGCTCTCTGCGCTCACCGCGCCGCCGCTTCGCTCCCGCTCGCCGCCGCCGAATTGCATGACCAGGATGCCCCCAGCCCCCTCCTTCGCCAGCTCTCCTCCCGCCTGGTTGCCCCCCCCGAGCTCCTTGATCTCCTCGTCCGCGCCCTCGTAGACGACCCGCCGCTGAAACTCCAAGAGGGCGGCATCATCAAGTCCGGCTACAATGCTGAACTCGACGAGCTCCGCACCCTCGCCTCTAACGGCAAAGATTGGATCGCTCAACTCCAACTCTCCGAATCCAACCGCACCGGCATCAAATCCCTCAAAGTCAGCTACAACAAAGTCTTCGGCTACTACATCGAAGTCACCAAACCCAATCTCCATCTTGTACCGCCCGATTACATCCGCAAACAAACCATCGCCACCGGCGAGCGTTTCATCACTCCCGAACTTAAAGAAATGGAGTCCCGCATCCTCAACGCCGATGAACGCTCCCGCCAGCTTGAATACGAACTCTTTCAGGAACTGCGCCTCCACGTCGCCGCCCACAACGCCGCGCTCCAAGACCTCGCCACTGCCATCGCCACCCTTGATGTGCTGCAAAACCTCGCCTGGATCGCCTTGCGCCGCAATTACTGCCGCCCCCTCATCACCTCTAGTGACACCCTCCACATCACCGCAGGCCGCCATCCCGTCGTCGAGTGCCTCCTCCCTGACCAGCAGTTCGTCCCCAACGACACCTTCCTCAATACTTCCAATGCCCAAATCATGATCCTCACCGGGCCCAATATGTCCGGCAAATCCACCTATATCCGCCAAAATGCCCTCCTCGTCCTCATGGCGCAAATGGGCAGCTTCATCCCCGCCACCGCCGCCGAAATCGGCATTGTTGACCGCATCTTTACCCGCGTCGGCGCCAGTGATGAGCTCTCCCGCGGCCAATCCACCTTCATGGTCGAAATGGCCGAAACCGCCAACATCCTCAATAACGCCACCCCGCGCAGCCTCATCATTCTTGACGAAATTGGCCGCGGTACCTCCACCTACGACGGCCTCGCCATCGCATGGTCCGTCGTCGAATACTTGCACAACTGCCCTGCCGTCAAAGCCAAAACGCTCTTCGCCACTCACTACCACGAGTTGCTCCAACTCGAACATCAGCTCTCCGGTGTCGTCAATTACAACGTCGCCGTGCGTGAGCATGAAGATAACGTCGTCTTCATGCATGAAATTGTAAAAGGCGGCACCGACCGCAGTTATGGCATCCATGTCGCCCGCCTCGCCGGTATTCCCGCCCCTGTCATCGCCCGCGCCCAAGCCATCCTGCTCCACTTGGAAGAAACCCGCCAGGAACGCGCGGTTGCTACGCTCATCGAAGCATCTCTGCCCTCGCCTCCGTCTGCACCAGCTCCCCCAACCGCACCTCCCTCGCCATCGCCTCCACCACCAGAACCATCTCAGCCTGACCCTCAGCTGTTTCTTTTTTAAGCCCTCTCGCCTTTCTCCTAATCACCACCTGTCTCCTCCGCCCACGCCCATACCGCCCCTCCTGTCCTTCCACCACCCCACGCTTTCGTTTGACTTTCCGCACCGCTTTCGTTATAATACCGCGAACAATTTATGATAAAGGATATATGAAACGTACATTTCAACCATCTCAACGGCACCGCAAAAAAACACACGGCTTTCGTCAACGCATGAGCACCCGCGGAGGCCGCGCGGTGCTCAGCCGCCGCCGCGCCCGCGGCCGCAAGCGCATCGCGGTGTAACCATGCTTGCGGCGCCGCACGGTGCGCATTCCCGCCAGCCCGCGCTCACGCCTTGCTTCCGCGCTCCTGCGCGCTTGCACCGCCAGCGTGACCTCGCCTTGGTCTTTGCCTCCGGCCGCCGCGTCCATGGCCGCTTTATGACCCTTGTCGTCGCCACTGCTCCGCTCAACCAGCCCTTTCTTGCTGCCGTCATGGCGCGCAAAAAAGATTTCCGCCGCGCCGTCGCCCGCAACCGCGCTAAGCGCCGCCTCCGCGAACTCCTGCGCCTCCACCGCCACCTCTGCCCCCAGTCCATCTGGTTGATCCTCATCGCGCGCCCCGGTCTCTGTGAGGCCCCCTGGCAAGACCTCATCGCCGATTTCACCGCGTGTACGCGCCGCTGCGCATGAGCCACTCCGTCTCTTCCCTCTCTCCCCTTCCGCGCCGCTCGCTCGCCAGCCGCGCCGGCGTGGCTTTTTTCCTGGCGCTCATCCGCCTCTATCAACTCACCCTCGCAGTCGTCTTGCCCCCCGCCTGCCGTTTTTCCCCTTCCTGCTCGCACTATGCTCAACAAGCGCTCCAAAAATACGGTGTCCTCAAAGGTCTCTGGCTGGCTCTCAAACGCATCGCCCGCTGTCACCCCTGGCATCAGGGTGGATATGATCCTGTGCCCTAATTCGCGCCCCGTCGCGCATCTGTTTCGTACCTGAAGGAACTCTATGGACCGTGATCGCATTACTGGTTTGATCATCATTGCACTGATGATAGTCGTGTATTTCCAATTCATCGCACCACGCCAAGCTAGCAAGCGCTTGCACACTCTTGAGGCCACCAATGCCGCTTCTCTGGCCGCAACAGCGCCTCAAGGCACCGCCAGCGTTCCTCAAGTCTCCGCTGCTCCCGCTCCGGTTGACGCTGCACTTCACGCTGCCCCCGCGCCCCACCCGCCGCTCCCGTCCACTCTCCCTTGCGCCACACTCTCCAACGACGTCGCCGCCTTCTCCTTCACCTCCTTCGATGCCTGCATGACCCAAATCGAATTGGCCAACACCCCCATCGTCCGCAAAGGCCCCATCATCACCGCCACCGCCGCCAGCAACGCCTGGGAAATGCCGCTCCGCTTGCGCAGCATCGGCTCACACTCTCTGCCCGGTTCGCTCCTTGCCATCGAGCAATCCGCCTCCCACGCCCTCAGTTTCACTGGCATGATCACTGATGGCATCTTCCTTCGCACTGCCTACCTGCTCACCAACGGCTATTTCCTTCATGCCAGCCTCACGTTGAGCAACACCACGCCAGATGCCGTACACACCACCAACACCTGCACCGTGTGGCTCGGCCGCATCAATCATGTCGGCTCCACGCCCGATCGCTACGACGTCCGCAGCGCCGACGTCTCCCTCGCCTCCCCTAACGGCAAGTCCGTTTTGCGGCGTGTCAAGCCAAGTAAGAATGACGCTCTTGAAACTCTTGACGGCCCGGTTGTCTGGCTCGCCGTCCGCAACAAATACTTCGCCCACATTCTCGTCCCTGATACGCCCTTCGCCGCCGCCTATGTTGCTTCGTGCGGGCCACCCAATGACCGCCTCGTCTCCGCCTATGCCGCCTTCCTTCTCCCTCCTCTGCCCGCCGGCGCCGCCGCCTCCTGGCACGCCACCCTCTACGCCGGCCCAAAAGCCTACGAGCAACTCAAGCACCTCGCCGCCCGCTTCGGCCGCGGCCAGGATTACATGGACATCCTCAACCTCGGCTGGTTCTCCATTCTCGCCAAGCCCATCCTCGTCTACGGCCTTAAAGGCCTCTATCGCTATACCCATAATTATGGCATCGCCATCATCATTCTTACCATCATCATCAAACTCCTCACCTGGCCCCTGCAGACCAAGAGTTTTGACTCCATGCAGCGCATGCAAAAACTGCAGCCAGAACTCAACAAACTCAAGGAGCAATTCAAGGACGACCCGCGCAAATTGCAGCATGAGCAGATGCTCCTTTACCGCAAACACGGCGTGAATCCGCTCGGCGGTTGTCTGCCTGTCCTGCTGCAAATCCCCATTTTCTTCGCCCTCTACCAGGCTCTCAGCAATGCCATCGAACTCTGGGGCGCTTCCTTTTGGTGGATTAAGGACCTGTCCCTCCCTGACACGGTCGCCCATCTGCCATTCAGCATCCCCTTCCTCGGCAACGCCATCAACCCCCTGCCCCTCCTCATGACCGCCGCCACCATCGGCCAGCAAATCGTCACCCCCCACACCGGCGACAAATCCCAAAAGCAAATGATGTACATGATGCCCGTCATCTTTCTGTTCCTCTTTTACAACATGCCTTCCGGCCTCGTCTTGTACTGGTTTGTCAGCCAAATCCTCTCCGCCGGCCAAATGCTCTATCTGCACTACCTCCGCAACGCATGATCTCCATTCAACTCCCACCACTCCCACATTCGTGCAGCGTCCCAATGCTGCCATGGAATTTCCCCTCTCCCAAGAAATACGTCCTATCCGTCCCATACGTCCTCTCTTCTCCCACACACCCCCGCTTTGATTTGATTCTCTTAATCCCCACATGATGGATTCCCCCACCACCGCCGCCACCATCGCAGCGCTCGCCACCCCGCCCGGCCGCGGCGCCATCGCCATCATCCGCATCTCTGGCCCAGATGCGTGCGCCGCGGCCGATGCGCTCTTTCACCCGCACCGTGGCCGCCCGCTCTCGCAACGCTCTTCTCACACGCTCGTGCACGGCGTCATTGCTGCTGATCATGAACTCATAGATGACGTGCTTGCCGTCCTCATGCGCGCTCCTCATTCCTACACCGGTGAAGATGTCGTTGAATTCCATTGCCATGGCAATCCGCTCATCGTTGAACGAGTTCTCTCGCTGCTCTCCGCGCGCGGTGTGCGCATGGCCGAACGCGGCGAATTCACCCGCCGCGCCTTCCTCAACGCCCGCATGGATTTAACCCAAGCCGAAGCCGTCGCCGATCTGATCGCCGCCCCCGGCGACGGCGCCCGCCGCGCCGCCGTCGCTCAACTCTCCGGCGCTCTCGCTCTTCGCCTGCGCCATCTCCACGACGAACTTGTCTCGCTCCTCGCCCTGTCTGAAGCGTGTATCGAATTCCCTGATGATATGGACGACACGCAGCGCCATTTCCGTGACATCGAGACGCGCCTTGCCCGTTTGCAAGACCTCACCGCCGCGCTTCTCCGTACCACCCACATGGGCCGCATGCTCCACGATGGCTATCGCGTCGTCATCGCAGGAAAACCTAATGCCGGAAAGTCAAGTTTGCTTAACGCCCTCGCCCGCGAAGAACGTGCCCTCGTCACTGAAATTCCCGGCACCACGCGCGACACTCTCGAAGTAGACGTCGCCATCGAAGGCTTCCCCGTCCGCTTCATTGACACCGCCGGCCTGCGCGCCGCGCGCGGCCGCATCGAACAACACGGCGTCGCTCGTGCCCGCAACGCCCTCGCCAACGCCGATCTCATTCTCTGGACAGCCGACCGCGCCTGCCCCCTCTCCATTCCTGCCATTGATGAAGCCCTGCAACTCGCGCCGCCCGCCCGCTCACTCTGGCTCTGGAACAAATGTGACCGCGTCGCCCGTGTCAGCGCCGCCGCCCGCGCCCGCGTCGCCGCCTCCTGGCATGTCATCGAACTCAGCGCCCGCACCGGCGAAGGCCTCGACGCGCTCATCGCCGCGCTATCCACCCGCCTCCGCGCCCTTTACTCCGATGCCGCTGATTCCCTTATCATCCTCCGCACGCGCCACCGTGATCTCCTCTCCCGCACGCACGACGCCCTCCTCAGTGCCCAAACGTCTCTCTCCTCTTCCGGCATCTCCGAGTTGCTCTCTGAAGACCTGCGCACCGCCATGCATGCCCTAGGCGAACTCACCGGCGCCATCTGCACCGACGACATCCTCGACCGCATCTTTGCCGGCTTTTGTATCGGCAAATGAGCGTGGCACGCGCTTCCTGCCCCCCGTCTATCTAACTCCCACAATGTGGCAGCCACGCGGCGAGCCGCCCACTACGCTGACAAACCGTCCCAGATCCTCTTTTCTGCCCCACGCAGCGCAGTCGCCGCTCACACCTTGGAACTCCTTCTCTAACACCATGTTATCAAAAACTTCCCTTCCCCTGCCCGCCTTGACATACTTGCAGATTTATGATATAATGGTACCAGATATGATTATACCGCTGCTCATCCGCTTCTCCAACTCGTGGCAGCCTTACCTGCTCCGCTCGCTCGGTTATGCGTTGCCTTGCTCCACCGCTTCATCACCTGCTGATCCTGCACGCCGCTCTCCTCCCACGGCTTCTCTCGCATTCATGCCAATACCCTTTGCACTTTTGCTGACCCCACGCTCCTGTCCCGCGCCCTCCCTGCGCGCTCATGCCGTCCTCTCGACCTCTCGCCACACTTCTTTTCGTATGGCATTTCAATTGCTTGTATCTTCGCGGCATTATTCTTAACCCTCGTATGAACAAGATATGTACAACCTCATGCAACGGTACGCGCTAATCCCTGCGCTACTAATCCTCTTCTTCTTCCACGCCCCCACTCGCGCGGCTGATTTCTCGCTGCGCTTCTACGGCACCGGTACCGGTGATATTGACCGCGTCAAAATCCCCTCCTACGGCGCCGCCAACCCGCTTAATATCGGCAACGGTCATTTCACCATCGAATTCTGGTTGAAGGCCTTTCTCTCCAATAATACCGGCACCGTTGCTGGCGGCGGCGATTCGTGGACAACCGGCAATATCATCATTGACCGTGACATCTTCGGCAATGGCGACTTCGGCGATTTCGGCATCTCGCTCGGTAACGGCCGCGTTGCCTTCGGTATCCATAACGGCTCTTCCGGCACCACCATCCTCGCCTCAAACAACGTCGCTGATGGCATCTGGCATCACATCGCCGTCACCCGTTCCTTTTCCGGCGCCATGGCTGTATTTGTCGATGGCACCCAGGATGTCTATCTGGCCAGCGGCCCCGCCGGCAATATCTCCTATAACACCGGCCGCACCACCAGTTGGCCTAATGATCCCTATCTTGTGATCGCCGCTGAAAAACATGACTACGACCCTTCAACTTATCCCTCTTTCAACGGCTGGCTTGACGAACTGCACATCTCCACCAACATCCGCTACTCCACCAATTTCTCCCGCCCAGATCAGTACACCATACCCGACCAATTCAGCGTCGGCTTGTTCCGCTTTAACGAAGGCAGCGGCACCGTCGTATCCAACTACGCCAGTTCCTCCCCCACCCACGGCGTCCGCATGGTTGCTCTAAACCCCGAACGCCCCGCCTATGTCACTGATGTACCTCCGCTCGTCCCCGAGCCCGCCGCCGCCCTCCTCCCTCTAACTTGCCTCATCGCCAGCTCGCGCTTCCCTCGTAACGCTTCATCTCTTCTCCGCTTATGAAACACCTCTTGCTGTTAACGTCTCTCATCACCTGTGCCCCAGCGTGGCACTGCGCCGCGGATGACTGGCCGCAGTTTAATCACGATTGCCAGCGCACCGCACGCAGCCCCCATGGTATCGCCCCGCCCTACCGCGTCCGTTGGATGTGGTTCGGCGCCGAAGGTACCCTCCGTAACGCCGCCAGCGAAACAAATACCCCCGGCTGGATTCACGACCTAACCTCCCGCGAAGGCTACAGCTTCCCTATGCCCGATCCTGTCTCGCACACACTGGCCATCAGCGCCCAGCCCGTCATCTCCGATGGCCGTGTCTTTATTGGCGACTTGCAAGGCCGCGTCTACGGCATCTCCGCCCACGACGGCTCGACCTTGTGGAGCAATGGCGTGGGCGGCGCGGTCACTGTGGCAGCTGCCGTAGATGGCTCAAACGTAATCTTCGTATCGGTCGGCCGCCGCGTCGCAGCCTTCGACGTCGCCTCGGGCGCCGAGCGCTGGCGGCACGAGCTGCCTCGCCCCTGTGTCAGCGCACCCTGTGTCCTCAGCGGCCAAGTCATGGTCACCTGCCTCGATGGCCGCGTGCGCGCCTACGCTACCGGCTCGGGCTCGCCGCTCTGGACATCCCCCCATCTCGGCGCTCCTATCCAAGGCGGCCTCGCCGCCGATCATCGCGGCATCTTTGCCGGCGCTGAAAACATGTGGTTCTTCATGCTCTCACCCGCTTCCGGCGCCATCCTCGCCAGTAATCGCGTCTATGGCTCGAGTTTCCGCATGCTCTGGCCCGTCGTCTGGTCCAATTGGGTTGTCGTGCGCACCTGTGGCGAGCTGCTCATCGGCAGCGAGTATGTCATGGAGGATGTCATGCAGTCCGCCAACAACCGCACCCAGGAAGAGTCGCGCATCCGCCGCTGGCTGCTCGGCGATGCCAACGGCGGCGCATGGCCAGATGCGGTCTCCAATGGCCACCGCACACTCTACGCCATGGTCATCGGCCCGCTTACCCAGGCCAATGTCATCGCTGCCGGCCCCGTGGACGGCTGCGGCATCCCCGGCGAACCCCCCTGCGTTGACTGGCAAGGCCGCGTCCTCACTTGGTGGAAAACGCGCTTCCCTACCCTCCTTCAAGACGGCCCTATTTTCGGCTCTGACTACGCTGTTGATATCGCAGGAATTGATTTCAGCACCGGCAACCGCATCGTCATCCAAAACTCGCAGCGCGCCAGCATTATGCGCGAATCTGATAACTTGTACGGCCTGTCGGTCGGCGGAAATTTCATCTATCTGCGCCAGGAATACCGCGGTACGCAATGCATCAACCTGCAAACGAGTGACGCTCATCATATCCAAGCCCGCCAACGCTATCAGGATGGCGGCGGGTTCGCTCACGCCCATATTTGTTACGTCCAGGGCAACATCAACGTCTCTGATGATGATCCGCTCATCCCCGACGTCCCTCAACCTACGGTCTACGCGCGCCCCCCAGTCGCCATCGCCAACAACCGCTTGCTATGGTGTGAAGAATTCGCTATTGTCTGTGTGGAGCATCAACCATGAAATCTTTTCTCCAAACTTCCCTCCTCATCGTTTGCATGGGTGCACTCGCCGCCCGCGCCGCGTATGAACGCTACGTGGAAGAGTATCCCTTTACCGTCGGCATCTCCCCCAGCGCCAGCAACCTGCTCGCCGAGTTGCACGACGAAATCGCCAAAATCCTCACCGCCGGCCGCCTCGCCCCCCTCCGCATCCATTACGCCGATGAAATCTACCGCGGCTATTATGTCTACACCGAAACGCTGCGTGATCTCATCACCATCGGCGCTGCCTTCCCCTATCTCACCGCCTCCCAGCAAACTGCTGCCCGCGCCTTCGTGCGCACCCAATGCCTCAACGCCGTCTGGTGGTCCATGATCGAAAACCCTCCCACCAACGGCGCTCGCCGCGAGCTCTATGTCACCCGCGACCCTCTGCACGGCTGGGGCCACCGCTACGGCATGGATATTCAAAACCGCCCACGCGTCGCTGGCTTGATCGGCCTCGAACTCTATGCGCGCTCCTCCGGCGATTGGCCCCTCATCTCCAATTACTGGAGCAATATCCTCGATTCCTACGGCCGCAACGATATGTGGGGCGGCTATCTCGGCTACCAAGGCGACCTCTACGGCACGCTCGGTGCTCACATCGCCGTCGCCCGCATGGCCGCTATGGTCGGTGACACCGCCACGCGCAGCCAGGCCCTCGCCCGCTTGTCCCAGCAATTCCCCCAACACACTAATTTCGCCACGATCGTCGCCCGCTCCACCAACTGGTACTACCAGTTCCTCGCCGCAGACCGCTCCGCCCCACTCCTCTTCCATGGCTGGCTCTTCCTCAATATCACTCCCGAAGTCTGCCGCTTTATTGACGACCACCCAGCCCTGCGCGCCGCCGCTCTCGCCCACATCGACGCCGGCCAGCGCCTCTTCCCCCTCTGGTGGCTGCATCAAGCCCCCTATTGGACCCGCTGGACCGGCGACGAAGGCATGGGCCTCTCCCCTGAAATCCTCGGCATGATCTTCCCCCTCGAACGCTGGGTCCGCCGCACCTCCCACGACCAACTCGCCGCCTGGCTCTCCGCCCCTGTCGGCCGCGGTGATTGTTACTACATCGAAAGCCTCATTCACGCCTTCGAAGCCCACGGCACTACTGTCTGGACACGCTTCCCTGCTGTCCCCTGTGCCTTGCTCTCTCCCAACGGCGGCGAGGTCTTGCCAGAACTCTCCTCCGTTCCCGTCTCCTGGCACATCACTTCAACCGTCACTTCGGTTAATCTCGAATTATCAGCTGACGATTTCTTCTCAACCTCGCTCATCGCTTCTAACATCCCTAATACCGGCCTCTTTCTCTGGACAACTCCGCCTGCCTTCTTCACCAATGCCCGCATCCGTGTCTCCGCCAGCGATAATCCCGCCCTCTTTGACGCCAGTGACCACCCCTTTGTCATTATACCGGAACCAGCGGGCCTTCTGCTGCTGCTCTTGCCGCTCCTCTTGCGGCGCTTTCACATCTAACACGTGCCCAATGCTGCGTCCCCTCGTTTTCCTACTGCTCTTGCTGGCGCTCTCCTCCCTCGCGCACGCCAATCTTCTCTCCAACCCCAGCTTTGAAAACAATGCGGCCGGCTGGGAAGGCATCACCGCCGCCCAGATCACTTCGGCCGACGCACACTCCGGCAGCCGCGCACTCCGCCTCACCTCCAGCCTCCAAGCCGCCCAAGGCTGGATCCCGCTTGCCACCGGCCTCGTCTACTCCGCCACCGTCTGGTTTAAATGGCATTCCTTCGGCTTTTCCGATTGGGGCTTTAATCACTTTTCTATCGTCAACGATGACTGGTCTGCCGCTGCACGTATCTTGTCCTTGCATGACCGCTGTCCCAGTGGCACTTGGACTAAATTTGCTCTTACTTTCACCGCTACCCACGCCGCCGTCCGCGTCGAACTCGGCGTCTACGGACCTCAATCTCCTGTTCACATCCTCTTTGATGATGTCTCCCTCGTCCCCCGTCTAACAAACCTCCCTCCTCTCGTCGCACCTTCCGCTTCTGCCCTCTCCGGCTCCGTCCCCTTCACCGTCAACTTCTCCGCCAACGGCGACGATCCCGATGGCGCTATCGCCCACTACGCCTGGGATTTCGGTGACGGCGCCGCTGCCCGCGAAGCCCTCACTCGCCACACCTTCATCCAGCGCGGCTCCTTTCCCGTCCGCCTCACTGTTTGGGATAATGACGGCTCTCTTGTGTCCTCCACGCTCACTATCACCGTCAGCGACACCGCCGCTCCTGTGCTCACCCTGGCCCCAGCGCAATCTCTCTCCACTACCAATCACTTCCTCCAACTCGCTGGCTCCGCCACCGCAGGCGCCAGCCCGCTCGCCCGCCTCGTATGGGATAATCTCTCCACCGACGACGCCGGCCTCGTCCCGCTCTCGTCCGCACTTACACAAAACTGGACCGCCACGCTCCCACTCAAGCCCGGTTCTAATCACCTTTTTTTCACCCTCCACGACTCCGCGGGCCGCGTCTCCTCTCTCCCCGCCCACTGCTACCGCGCCTTCGGCCCTCCACGCATCACTGCCGTCTCCTCCAACGCCGCCATCCTCCCATGCTTCGCACCCTACCACCTCACGTTTGACGTCCTCACAGAAGCCCCTTCCTCTTTCTTCTGCTACGATCCCGCGCCGCCCCCCGGCGTCCAGCCTAATCTCGGCATCTCCGTCCTAGCCCTCATGCGTGATCCTCAACAACACCTGTTCTCCCATCCCGCTTTCTGGGCGCGCCAGGCCTCCCGCCACGGCGATCGTTACATCCACTCCACCAACACCGCGTGGCATTTCAGATTTACCCCCACCCTTACCGGCTACTACGACGTCACACTCGCTGCAACAGATTACCGCGGCAGCGTCACCCACTATGTTGGCCGCCTCCTCGTCACCAATTCCAACGCCCGCGGTTTTGTTGTCGTCTCAACCAATGACCCGCGCTACTTCCACTTCATGAACGGCGACATCTTCTGGCCCATCGGCCCCGTGATGAGCGACTACCCCTCTGCCGCCGCCCACGGCCTCAATTTCTCACGCTTCTGGCTCGGCGGCATCGGCATGTACAGTGCCAACTGGTCCCGCTGGATCTCCAGTGCCGAGCTCCACGGCAACGAAGGCTTCATGGCCCGCTTCACCTATCTTCGCTCCCTCCCCGGCACCGAACTCTCCCACGAAATCTTCTACCCCCAAGGCTATCGCATCTGGCTCGGCTTCCTCGACAACCTCTTCGCTGCCCGCCTCTCCCCCGGCCAGCTCTATCAAATCAAACTCCGCCTCCGCTGCGAAAACATCGCCGGCCCCGCCCACCCCGGCTACCCTTGGGGCTTCACTGTCCGCAACGGCGGCTGGCCCGAACCCTCTATGCACGCCTTCTGGGCCAGCATGCGCGCCCGCCCTGCACTCATCCCGCATATCACCGGCTCCCGCCCATGGCATACTGTCCTCACCAACTTCGTCGCCGAATCTAATCCCGCCTACCTCGACGACCTCTTCCTCTACCTTGATAACGTTACCAGTGGCGCTGTCTATGTCGAAACCTTCTCCATCCGCCCGGTCTTCCCAGATCTATCCCTCGGCCCCGAACTCGTCCGCAATCCCCGCGCCGACTGGCATACCTATGCCGAACAACGCCCCGCCGCTTTCCTTGATGATCTCCTCTCCAGTGGCGCCCTCTACGGCATTTATCACAAACTTGTCGTCCAAGATAAAAATGATTGGATCCCCAATCACCTTACCGACATAGGCCTGTTCACCTATCCCGGCCACGGCTACTTCCAACGCCCAGGCACCAAAGCCGCCTGGCTTCAAGAGCAATGGTGGCGCTATCTCACTGCCCGCTGGGGCTTCTCTCCATCCGTCCATTCATGGGAGCTGTGTAACGAAGGCTCTCCCACCGACCCAGCTCACTGGGCCCGCGCTCAAGAATTCGGCGCCTTCTTCCGCCACCATAATGCCCATCCGCAGCTCAAAACCACTTCCTTCTGGGCCACCTGGCAGCCCGCCTTCTGGGGTAATTCTAATCTCTATCCAGATGTAGACTATGCCGACATTCATACCTATGTCACCGGCTCCGATCCACTCCAGTATGACATGGTTGCCTGGCACATCCTTGAAGCCACCAACGCCGCGGCAACCCCCGTGGGCAAGCCCGTCATACGCGCCGAAACCGGCATCTACGCCGAGCCCGGCTTCTCCACCTTGAGCGCCAGCAATAATCCCGGTATCTGGTACCATAATCTACTCTGGCCCCAGCTCGGCGCCCCCGCGCTCTTCGAACCCGGCTACTGGTTCAGCGAACACTTCGCCCGCATTAACCAGCATGCCGTCACACGCCCCTTCGCTGATTTCGTCCGCCAACTCCGCTTCCATGAAGGCGGCTATCACCACCTCTCATACGTGTGCAGCAATCCCCTTCTCCGCGTCATCGGCCAAGCTCATCTTACCGGAAATCACGCCGTCCTCTGGCTCCAAAACGCACGCCACACCTGGCGCAATCTCATGGGCCTCTCCGGCGCTCAACCTGTCACCCCACAAAACGCCGATCTCTTCCTCCGTCTCTCCCCTAACGCAACCTATCTCGCTCAGTATTGGGACACTTATTCCGGAGCGTTCTTCTCCTCTCAAACCCTCGAAGCCAACTCAAGCGGCGACCTTTTCCTGCCTGTGCGCGCGCTCACCAACGACTTCGCAGCCGTACTCACCCTTATCCCCGAACCCACGTCGTGCATAACACTACCGGCCGCCCTCTTCCTCTTCCTCTCCCTCCGCCGCCATCGCCACTACCCGCGTTAGCAGAGCCCCCTGCTCCCTGCCCACCCGCACCCCCATCCCCTCCACTGAAATATGTCCCATCTGTCCTTTCCGTCCTATCATACATCACTCTAGCGCATCGGTCTCGCAGCTCCGCCCGGCGCTCGTCGCCGCACCCGTAAATCCGCCACCTCTTGCATTCTCTCAAACATTTTGTTATACTAATCTCACCTCGCGGGCGTAGCTCAGTTGGTAGAGCGCAACCTTGCCAAGGTCGAGGTCGTGGGTTCAAGTCCCATCGCCCGCTCCATCCACCCCTGTCTGCGTGGCAGTTCCCGTTCCTTATTTCCCTATTTCTCTATTTCTCTGCCATTCGCCGTGCCACCTCGCCTTCCAAGTATAACGTACGCGTGGGAAAGGCAATCGACACGCCCAACGTCGCCAGCGCGCGCATGAACTTCAGATTTATGCGTTCCCGCACTGCGAGGTATTCCTGATAGTCCGCCGTGCACGCAAAATAAATCACCGTGATATTCAAACTCGACTCGCCAAAATCGTGAAAACGCACCACGATAAACTCCTTGTCAACCCCCGCATCATCCTGCAAGACCGCCCGCAGCGCTTCCAACACCTGTTCCATCTGCTCCGCCGTCGTCTCGTATGTCACGCCGATCGTCTGCGTGACCCGCCGTTTGTGCATGCGCGTGATGTTGTCAACATTGGCGTTGGCGAGCGTCTTGTTCGGCACCGTCACTTGTGTCTTGGTCAACGTGCGAATCCGCGTCGAACGAAACCCGATCTCCTCAACAAACCCGTCTATGCCGTCCATCACAATCCGGTCGCCCACCTTAAACGGCCGGTCTATCATGATATACACCGAACTAAAAAAATTCGCCAGCGTGTCCTGCAACGCCAACGCTACCGCCAACCCACCGATCCCCAACCCCGTCAGCAGCGCCGTAATATCTACTTCCAAAGTGTCTAGCAGCATGATCACCACGAGGATCAATGCCACAACTTTGGCCGTTTTTCGCCCCATGATGATCAAGTGTTCATCTAACTTGGCCGAGGTCGTGCGCGCCTTGACAATCCACACATTCGCGACAACGTCAATCATCCGGTCAATCAACCAGATGATCATCAACGCCAGCAAAACTTTGCCAAACTTATTAATTATCCCCCAGACATGCTCGCGCCCCACTGACATAACTGACGCCGCGATCATCAATCCACCCAGATAGATCAGTCCTTGCATCGGCCGCTGTGCTGATGCTACCACGCGGTCGCCGTGCGGCACGTTACGCCGCGCCAACGCCAGCGCAAGCCGCGTGTGCATCACATACCCCACGAGCTGTGCAATGATTATGGTGATGAAAATCACTACTACGCTCCATGCGATCTGCCACACCTGCACACCCCACACACGAAGGCGTGCCCATGCATAGCGAGTGCTCACCGCTTCCGCCCGTACGTTAAAGTCTTCCAGCAATCTGTCTAACACATTCGTCGCGCTCGCCTGCGCAACTCGATTCGTATCTGCACCATCCGTGATTCCATTCGTCTGCGCACTTGCCATCAGCGTTGCCACTACGGTCAGCAACACCACCACCGCCTCCAGGCATTTCCAATATCGTTCAGCCTTCATACCCATTTCTGCCCATGTTCTGTATCACTGGAAAATTCTGGCATCTGGTCTCTGCACTCTGTATTCTGCACTCGGACGTCCTACGCCCGCACCTGCGCCCCAAGCTCCTTCTGTAACGCGCTCACTAACGACGCATGAGCCGCCTCTACTTCTTCATCCGTCAGCGTGCGCTCGTCACTCCGGTATTCGATGTGATATGCCATGCTGACATGTCCTTCTGGCACCTGCCCGCCTTGATAGCGGTCAAACACTCTCGCACCGCGCAACAATGGCCCGCCGTGCTGCCGTATTACGCGCATAATCTCCGCCTGTGTCGTTGCTGCCGGTATGATCAGCGCCACATCACGTGTCGCGGCCGGGAAGCGCGGCAAGCGTGTGTAACGCATGCTCGTCTTTCTCAATCCGGCCAGCACCGCCACATCTAACTCCGCCACCACCACTGCATCGTGCACATCCCACGCCCGTCCGACCGCTGGATTCAGTTCGCCAAACCACCCGATCTCCGTGCTCGTTGATCCCCCGCTAATCACCGCCGTCCGCCCCGGATGCAGCCCGGCACGCTCCACCCCACGGTATTCCACTCCCTCAATCCCAAGCTCCGCCAACACCTGCTCAATAACCCCCTTCATATCGTACACGTCGCACAGCCGTTCCTTCGTCCAGACTCCTTGTTCCTCCGCCGCGCCCCATAACACTAGCCCGCACCGTTCATACTCTTCAAATATCCCCGCCTGTCCCGTCCGCTTGTACACCCGCCCCAGCTCGAACAATCGCACACTTGTTGCCCCATGCGCAATATTGTGCTGCACGTTCCGTATCAAGCCCGGATACAGCGCCGTGCGCAACACCGATTGTTCCTGCGTTGTTGCGTTGGCAATTGCAATTGGCTCGCTGCGTTCACCAGCCGTCTCCACCCCCGCGCGCGCCAAAAGCTCTTCTGACACCAGGCTCGGATTATACGCCTCATACAATCCCGCCGCCACTAACGCACTCCGCACCGCCGTACGGCACGCATAGACCCCCGGCACCTGCGCCAGGCTGCGAAACGGCGCGTCCATGTCAACTGGCACACTCTCGTATCCGCACACCCGCGCAATGTCTTCTGCAATGTCCGCGCATTCCCCCACATCAACGCGATGCGGCGGAACCATGATCTCCCACCCACCGCCCTGCACTCTGCACTCATATCCCAGCGCGCTCAACACCGTTTTCACTGCCGCCTCTTCCAACGGCATGCCCAGCAGCTCCGCACAACGCGATAACGTCACCCGCACGACCCGCGCTGGCTCTTGCTGCTCCTCATTCACCATGCCGCGCCGCACGCGCCCGCCCGCGTACATGGCCATCAACTGCGCCGCCCGCCTGCTGGCCGCCTCCGCCGCCCCGCGTACGCCGCGTTCAAACCGCTTCGATGATTCTGAATGCAGATTCAACAGCTTCGCCGCCCGCCGGATCGCAGCTGCATTGAAATACGCGCTCTCCAGCATGATCTGCTCGGTCGCGTCCGTCACTTCCGTGTTCTGCCCGCCCATCACGCCCGCCAGCGCAATCGCGCGCTCCGCATCCGCAATCACAAGCATCTGTTCGTCCAGCGTGCGCGGCGCGCCATCAAGCGTTACCAGCTCCTCCCCCGCACGCGCCTGCCGCACCACAATCTGCCGCCCGGCCAACCGTGCACCATCAAACGCGTGCAATGGTTGTCCATATTCCAGCAGCACATAGTTCGTAATGTCTACCACGTTGTTGATCGGCCGCAACCCCAGCCGGTACAGCCGCGCCTGCATCCACAACGGCGACGCACCAATGCGCACACCGTCAATCACGCGGGCAATATAACGCGGACACAGCGCGCGCGCCTCCACGCGCACGCCGATGGCTTCTGCTGCTGCCGCTTCACCTTCCTCCATTACGATGGGCGGCAGCTCATACGCCGCGGCACGTCCTTCCTTGCGGCGCAGGTGCGCCCATATTTCCCGCGCTATCCCAATGTGCGACAGCAAATCCGGCCGGTTGTTCGGTATGTCAAGTTCGTAGATAAAATCTTCGCCTGCTACGACTGATTCAAACGGCGTCCCTGGCGCCAGGCCTTCATCCAAAATCAACAATCCCGCGTGATCCCCCGAAATCCCCAGCTCGTCCGCCGCACAACACATGCCATACGACTCCACGCCGCGCAGCGTGCTCTTCTTGATCGTCCTGCCGCCCAGCCGCGCGCCTATCAATGCCACCGGCACATGCTGCCCCGCGCGCACATTCGGCGCTCCGCAGACAATCTGCAATACCTCCTTCCCTACATCAACCCGGCACACCGTCAGTGTGTCCGCATTCGGATGCATCGCCACCGCGCGCACTGCCCCCACCACGATATTCTCATACGGCCGCCCCCAATGTTCCAACGCATCCACCGCCATCCCCT
>Ga0308414_1000335_pt1 | contig 30126 bp, 26 predicted proteins | sample HotsprSampleOS50_FD_205667 | JGI IMG/M metagenome (GOLD analysis project Ga0308414, IMG submission 205667) | Hot spring phototrophic mat microbial communities from Octopus Spring, Yellowstone National Park, Wyoming, United States - 20090730_OS50 ...
CGAGATCCTCGCCCTCATCGTCGGCCAGACTTCCGTCCGGGAAGTTCCCGGCGGCGCCGAATGCGAGATCGTGCTCGACCGCACCCCGTTCTACGCCGAATCCGGCGGACAGGTCGGCGACACCGGGCGCCTGCTCGATCCGGAAACCGGCGCCGTTCTGGCCGAGGTGGCGGGCTGCTTCCGTCCGGTGCCCGGCCTCCACGTCCACAAGGCGCGCGCGTTGCAAAACCTCCGCGTGGGCGCAGCCGTTGAAGCCGCTGTCGACGATTCCGCGCGCCGCGCCACCATGCGCAATCACACCGGCACGCACCTGCTGCATGCCGCCCTGCGCCAGGTGCTCGGCGCGCACGTCAAGCAGGCGGGCAGCGTCGTCGAGCCCGCGCGCCTGCGCTTCGACTTCACGCACTACGCGCCGGTCGCCCCGGAGGAACTGGCCGAAATCGAGCGCCTCGCCAATGAAGCCATTCTTCGCGACCTGCCCGTCAGCATCCAGCAGATGGAACTGGAAAAAGCCCTCGAAACCGGCGCCATGGCCCTGTTCGGCGAAAAATACGGCGACCGCGTCCGCGTCGTCACCGTCGGCGATTTCAGCCGCGAGCTTTGCGGCGGCACGCACGTGCGCCATGCCGGCGAAATCGGCCTTCTCAAGGTGGTTTCGGAAGGCTCCATCGCCTCCGGCGTCCGCCGCGTCGAGGCGCTCACCGGCTCGGGCGCCCTCGAGCGATTCCAGCAGACCTCGGCCGCCGTCCAGCAGGCCGCCTCCTTGCTCCGCGCCTCCGAGCACGAGCTGCTCGAGCAGATCGAAAAGCTCCTCGCCCAGCAGAAGGCGCTCGAGCGCCAGCTGGAAGCGCTCAAGGAGAAAGCCGCGCACGCGGCCGCTTCCGATCTCGAATCCCAGGCCCGCGAAATCCGCGGCGTCAAGGTCCTCTCCGCCCGCGTCGACTCGCTCGACCGCGCCCAGATGCGCAACCTCGCCGACGCCCTGCGCAACAAGTGGAAGAGCGCCGTCGTCCTGCTCGCCTCCCCTGACAACGGGCAGGTGTCGCTCGTCTGCGCCGTCACCAAGGACCTCACGGCGAAAGTCCACGCCGGCAAGCTCGTCGGCCAGGTGGCCCAGGCCCTCGGCGGCCGCGGCGGCGGACGCCCCGACCTCGCCGAGGCCGGCGGCAAAGACGCGGCCGCCCTGCCCGGCGCTCTCGCCGCCGTCTACGAGTCCGTGGAACAGTGGCTCGCATGACAGACCCGCGCGAAGAGCTGCTGGACGCGGTGATCGTGGGCGCCGGCCCCACCGGCCTCGCCTGCGGCATCGAATTGCAGAAGCGCGGCCTGCGGGCGCGCCTCTTCGACAAGGGCTGCCTCACGAATTCGCTCTATAATTACCCGACCCAAATGGTGTTTTTCACCACGCCGGAGCTGCTTGAAATCGGCGATATTCCGATGACCAGCCTCGGCGAAAAGCCCGTCCGCATCGAGGCGCTCAAATATTACCGCCGCGTCGCGCAACATTACTCGCTCGACGTCCGGCAATACGAGCCGGTGCTCGGCTTCGAGGGAGAGCCCGGCGACTTCCGCGTCCGCACCCGCGACCGGCTCGGCGCGGAACACGAGCACGCCGCCCGCTTCGTCATCCTCGCCACGGGCTACTACGACCGGCCGAACCTTCTCGGCGTCCCCGGGGAAGACCTGCCGAAGGTCTCCCATTACTACAAGGAGCCTCATCCGTTCTTCGATCAGGACGTGCTCGTGGTCGGCGGGAAGAACTCGGCGGCCATCGCCGCCCTCGAGCTGTACCGCGCCGGGGCCCGGGTCACGCTCGTCCATCGCCGGGAAAAGCTCTCCGACAGCATCAAGTACTGGATCCGGCCGGACATTGAAAACCGGATCAAAAACGGAGAAATTACCGCCTTTTTCAACACAATTGTTAAGGAAATTACGCCGGATTCTGTGCTTTTAGGCGCGCCGGAAGGAGAGCGGAAAATCCGAAATGATTTTGTCTTCGCCTTGACTGGCTACCATCCCGACACGGACTTCCTCTCCCGCCACGGCATCGTCTTCGACGAAGAGACGCAACGGCCGAGGGTGAACCCGGAGACGCTCGAAAGCGAACGCCCGGGCGTCTACCTGGCGGGCGTGCTGGTCGCCGGCATGCACACCAACGAGATCTTCATCGAGAACGGCCGCTTCCACGGCGCGCAAATCGCCTCAGCCATCGCCCGCCGCCTCTCACCGTGACCGCCTCGGCGGCTCGATCCGGAACAATCCCAACCCTTTTTCCACCAGCACCGGCGTCACACCCCACGTCGCCGGCGCGTCCCGCAGCGACCGCCCCACCACGGCGTAACTCAGCTCGTCCACCGGCGCCGCGATCCACCGGATGCCCATGCCGTAGAGATGCAGCACGGCCTTGCGCCTCCACGCCATGCGTTGCACCGAGACCCTCTCCAGCCTCGCGCCCAGGTCTTCCCACCGTCCCGACGGCGTCAGCGCATGCAGAGCCACGGGCGGCCGGGGGGCCGCGTCGGGCACATGCAGGATCAGCGCGTCTGCCGGCCTCGGCCTGGTGAACGTCACCTGCCACCAGGCGCCCGCCCGGCTGTCGTCCCAGGTGCGCCACCGCGTGGCGGGGTTGCGGTCAAGCGCCAGCCACGCATCCCCGGGGTTGGGGTACGCGTCCAGCAACCACTGCGGCGAGATCGGAACCGCGCGGCCGCGCCACTCGATCCTCGCCTCCTGGATCGACCACATCCCCGGCCAGTCCATCGTCAGCGACACGCGAAACGCCCGGTAAAACCGCCCTCCGAGCCGCGCCTCGAGCGCCGCGATCCGCTCCGGCTTTCCTGCGGCCTCGATCAGCGCCATCGCTGCGTTGTCCAGCGCCGCCGAAGACAGCGGCCCCAGCGGAACCGCCGGCAGATACGCCGAAGGCAGCCCGTACAGGTCCAGCACCCCGTCCGCCCCGGTCAGCGCCGCCGCCTTCTCCGCAAACGAATACTCGTACAGGTGGCGCCGCAGGTAGTCCTGCTCCGGCTCCAGCCGCAGCGCCGCGCGCCACGGGAACCCCCGCAGCCGCCACGCGTGCTCGCCCGCGTACCGGTCCACAACCCACGGCGCGCAGGCCACCGCCTGCAGCAACAGCAACGCCGCCATCAGACGCGCCCGCAAAGCAAGCGCCGCCGCCAGAAACAGGAACGGCAGCGAGGGCATCAAAAAGCGCGCGCCGAGATTCCGCGTCCACGGCAGCAGGAGCAGCAGCCCCGCCGCCAGCAACATCCGTCCCTGCGCCGTGCGCGCCGCCAGCAGGCCCAGCGGCAGGAGAAACAGCGCCGGCCCGATGAGGCCCTGCAGCCGCGTTCCGTCGATGGCCAGCGCATGGAGCGCCTGCGCCGGCGTCGTTCCCCCGTAACTCGACAAATTCCGCGCCAGATTTTCCTCGCTCTGCGCGTGAAAATGGTCATTTGGAAAAATGCGGTTGCCGAGCGGCGCTGCCGGGTTTCCCGTCAGCGCGGCGTTCCTCGCCAGCCACGGCCCCGCGCACAGCGCCGCCCCCGCGCAGCACAGCGCCGCGGCGCGCCGTCCGCCCCGCCACGCCGCCCACGCGATGGCCCCCGCGGCCGCAACCGCCCCCGGCGTCTTGATCGCGTAAGCAAAACCTGCCGCCAGCCCTGCATGGAAATACAGGCGCCTCTCTTGCCCGGCGCCGAGCAGGATCCCGAAAGCCGCCAGCGGGAAAAAGGCCGCCGCCGCGTCGTTGTAGGCGCTCGTCCCGCTGATGCCCGCCACCGGCGTCAGAAAATACAGCCCGCCCGCGCAAAAAGCGGCGCGTGAATCGGCCCCCAATGTCCGCCCAATCCACGCGATTAACGGAACAGTAGCGGCAAAAAACCCGAAATGCACCAGTTTCGCCGCGCTGGGACCGCCGATCAGAAAGGCCGGATAAAAAAGCGTTTCCAGTCCGAGCGGCAGGAGTTCGTAAAACCCTGTCCGCGCCGTCATGCCGCCCCGGCGCGCCCAGTCCGCCACCAGCCCCAGATGGTAACCCGCGGCGTCGGGCTGAATCTCCGGCGCCAGGGCGTGCGCCAGGTAGTACACGCTGTACGCCGCCACAGGCAAGAAAAGCCACTCCGGCAACCGGGGCTTCACTGAATTCCGGATAACGGGAAGCAGCGGAACACTGGCGGCCACGCAGAGCGGAACAATCACCGCAGCCTGCGCCCATCGCAGCACGAGCAGCGCAAACAGAACCGTCCCCAGCAACGCCGCTCCGGCTGCCAGTTGGAGCGTCCAGTGCGGAGCGCGGCGCCACGCCGCCCGCCCCGTTCCCAGGCATGCGGCCAGTGTCAGCGCCGCCCCGCCGAGAATGCCGAACAGAGGATGCAAGGCTCTATTCTAAGCCCGCACCGCGCAGCCGTTCAGTTCTCGCTGAAACAGAAGACGTCGTTCGAGCCGTCCGGCGACAGGCAGTATTCCCCGTCTTCCAGCGGCTCGTTGACCTCCACCCGGAACAGCCCGGGTTCGAGCGGCGTGACCAGCATGAAGATCGGCTTCGGCCCGTCCTTTCGCCGCCGTCCTTGCTCCGGGATCAGCAGCGTCCGGCTCCCGCCCCGAGGCGTCATGCGGAACAAGGCCAGCGAGTCGGGGTTGATCTTCTCCGACCGGAACAGAAAAATCGGCTCCGGCACCGGCGTCTTCACGGGACTCTCTGCGCCGGAGACCGTGTAGAGCGTCCCTTCCTTCGTTTTGGTCTCTGTCGCCGCGCTCTGTTCGGTTTCGATCAGCCTGGTGGCGTGCAGCAGATAGGGCACGTCGGCTTTCGGAGGCCGCGGCCCCGTGTATTTCTTCGGCGCCTGCGCCGCCGCAGGCGCGATCGCAAGCAGGGCGGCCATCACGGCGCCGCAAAACATCGGTTTGCTCATCGGAGGCAGTCTCACAATCCAATGGATGGCGCCGGCGAGCCCGGGGTTCCTTCCACCGCCAGGGAAAGGTCGTCCAGCGTGTGGGAGCTCGGCTGCAGCGGCAGCGAAGGAACCCCCGGCGGCGCCGGCCTCGACGCGCTCGCCAGCCAACCCGTCACCGGCGCGTGCGCCTTCAGCCGCGCCGCGAATTCCGGCCAGTCGAGATCCTGAATCGACGGCGATGCGAACACCGCGTCAAACCGCAGCCGCGCCGCCATCTCCAGCGCCTGTACCGCATCCGCGGCAGGCACCGCCCGGTGGCCTCTCTCGGCCAGCTCGCAGATCAGCGGCCGCAACGCTTCCGCTTCCGGGTGCACCAGAAGCAACGTCAGCTGCCTCGCCGGCGCCCGGTGCTCCCGGCGCGCATCCTGCCGCGGCGCCGCCTGCTCCAGCCGGAACCGCATCTCGAAACGGAAGCGCCCCGGCGCGCGCTGCTCCTCAAACTCGCCGCCGCAACTCTCCACCAGCCCGCGCGCCGCTGCGGCGGCCTCGGCGGCCATCTCCGGCGATCCTTGCGGCGCCGGCGCCGTCAATGAGAACACGGCTTGCCCCCCGCGCGCTTCCGCAGCCATTTCCAGCGCGGGCGCCGGCGATTCCTGCTGCCACTGCTCCGCCGCCACCAGCAGCCCCAGAACCGCCTCCTCGAACAGCGCCCGCGGCGCGCGAACGGGCAACGGATTCCCGGAAAAACGCGTCTGCACTTCCATCTGCTGCAGCCGCCACGCGTGCCGCCGGAACCGGCACAGTTCCCCGGCCGCCTCCGCCAGGTCGAACACCGCCGGCCGCGCCACGTCCCGCTGGCCCAGCGCCGCCAGGCGGTCCACCAGGCCCAGCGCAGCCTCCGCTTCCGAGGCCACGCTCTCCCTTTCGGACCGCCGCCCTTCTTCGGCCATGCTTTCCAGCAAAGGACGCAATTCCCGCGCAATGCCGGACATCAGCAGGCTCGCCGCCGCAAGCTGCTCTCCGCGCGCCACCTGGTCCTTCAGGTGTTTCTGCTCCCGGATCTCCAGCGCCAGAGCCGCGTGCTGCGCCAGGTCGGCCAGCGCCTCCCGCACTTCCGGGTGCAATTCCAGCTCATTGTCTGACCCGACAAGCAGAATTCCTTTCTCTCTATGATCCGGATAAAGCGGAAATTCCAGCCGCTTTTGAGCCCGGAATTCCGCCGCAGGCCCGTCTCCGGGAAGTGACAGCGCCGCCTTCAGCGCCGGATCGCGGAGAATCCGCCGCAGGGCGTCTTCCATTCGTGCCGCCGCGCTCGCCGGATCGGGCGCGTGTACGATCTCCCGGCTGAGCTGCCGGATGGCCGACACCTGCCGCCGCAGCAGATTCAGACGCTCCAGCCGCCGCCACCACACCAGCGACGCCAGGCCGACGGAAACGGCGGCCGTGGCCAGCGCGGTCGCCGTCAGCGGGGAGTCAGGCGGGAAAGCCATGGCAACAACCTGGGGTCGCGGAAATCACTCACCGCAAGGTCCGCTTCCGGAGCTTCTTTCAGCGTTGTCAGCACCGCCACCACACGGCCGCCCGCGGCGCGCGCCGCCTGCAGCCCTCCCGGCGAGTCCTCGAAGATCACGCACTGGCGCGGCTCCACGCCCAGCCGCTTCGCCGCGGTCAGGTACACCTCGGGATCCGGCTTCGGCCTCTCCACCTGATGGCCGTCGACGATCACACGAAAACAGGGCCGCAGCCCCGTCCTGTCCAGAACAAAGTCCACGTTGGCGGGTTCCGCGTTCGTCGCCAGCCCGCACGGCACGCCGCGCCGGCTCGCCTCGCGCACAAACTCCTCCGCCCCGGGCACGATATGTTCGCGGAACACCGGCGCCATCAGATCCCGGTACAGCCGCTCTTTGTCCGCCCCGTGCCGGTGCACTTCGTCCTCCGTCAGCAACGGTCCCCACAGCACGCGCACGATCTCGTCATTCCGCTTGCCGAGCATTTTTTCCATCACGCCCGCCGACGGAATCCCGTGCCTCGCCAGATACTCCTCCCACGCCCGCGTGTGAATGGCGGTGGATTCGATCAGCACCCCGTCCATGTCAAACAGAAACGCCAGTCCCGCGGCAAGAGCAAAATCAGCCGGCATTCGCCGCCATGATACCACCACGCCCCTCTGCAACCATGGCGAAATCCCCGCCCGCGCGCCGCGGGCGCGCGGGCGCCAGCCTCATGGAACGCGCCATCCAGGCCTTTCCCGCCGCTACAATAAGGATGCGATGGACCTGTTCGAGGAAATCGTGCGGCTCCGCCGCTCGGGCCGTAAATCGGCGCTGGCCACCATCATCAGGGTGAACGGCTCCATCCCGAGCTACCCCGGCGCCAGGATGCTGATCCGCGATGATGGCAGCATCGCCGGCACCATCGGCGGCGGGTGCGTCGAAGCCGAAGTCTGGCAGGCGGCGCGCGAGGCCATGGAGACAGGAAAGACGAAAATCCTCTCCTTCTCGCTCGCAGAAGACGCCGCCTATGACAACGGGCTCATCTGCGGAGGCCAATTGGAGATCTACATCGAGCCGCTCGACCCTCTGCCGCGCGCCTGCATCTTCGGCGCCGGCCACATCTCCCGCAGCCTCTCCAGGCTTTGCGCCATGCTCGGCTTCTCGGTCGCTGTCATCGACGACCGCGAATCCTACGCCAACCGCGAACGCTTCCCGGAAGCCGATGAAGTCATCGCCGGGAATTACGAGGAGATTTTTCCGAAACTCGACATTCATTCCGGCTGTTATTTGATCATCGTCACCCGCGGCCACCGCGACGACATGCGGGTGCTGCGCTGGGCCGTCACCACCGCAGCCGGCTATATCGCCATGATCGGCAGCCGCCGCAAGGTCATCAGCGTCGTCCGGGAGCTGCAAAAGGAAGGCCTGGCCCCGGAACTGTTCGAGCGCGTCCACGCGCCCATGGGGCTGGACATCGGCGCCGTCACCCCGGAAGAGATCGCCGTCAGCGTGGCCGCCGAAATGATCGCCGTGCGCCGGAAGGCCGCCTCCAGCTGGCGGGCCCTCTCCATGAGCGTGCTGGGCGCGGGCGCGCCCGCGGCTGCCCCGAAGTGAAACCGCGGCTCACTGCCATCCTGCTGGCGGCCGGCGCCTCTTCCCGCATGGGCCGGCCCAAAGCGCTCCTCGAGTACCGCGGCGAGTGCTTTCTCGACCGCCAAATCGCCCTCTATGCCGCGCTCGGGGCCCGCGTCATCTGCGTGCTCGGCCCCGATGCCGGCCCCGTCGCGGCAAGCCTCCGCCGCGCATCGGAGGCCGTCCTCGTCCTCAACCCGGCGGCGGAAGCGGGCCAGTTGTCTTCTCTCCAGTGCGGACTGCGGGCGCTCGGCGCGGACTCGGACGCATTCTTCTTCACGCCCGCCGATTCGCCCGGCGTGCGCCCGGCAACGCTCCAGGCGCTGCTCGCGAATTTCGATCCGCAGGCCGCCGATTTCTTCCAGCCGCAATACAACGGCCGGCACGGCCATCCCGTCCTCGCCGCCGCCCGCATGGCGCCTGCGTTCCTCGCCTTGCCCGGCCATCTCTCGGCAAGGGAACTCGTCCGGCGCTCCAGGCGGTGTTTCATCGAGGTCCCTGATCCTTTCGTCCTGCTCGACGTCGACACGCCGGAGGCCTATCAGAAGCTGTTGGAGGGCCATTGGGAGTGACCTTCTCTCGCCCGGCGCGGCGCGCCGCGCTCGCGGCCGCAATCCTGTTCGCCGCCGCCGCCCTCCTGCCTCTTGTGGATCTTCCGGCGCTTGCGCCTCCTCTCCGCGCGGCGCTCGCGCGCGCCCTGGGCCGCCCCGTGGAATTCAGCACCGTCCGCTGCACGCTCCTGCCTGTGCCCGCGTTTCTCGCCTCCAGCGTCGTCATCGCCGAGGACCCCGCTTTCGGACTCGAACCCTTCCTCTACGCCGATGCAATGCGGGTCTCCGTGCGGCTCGCGCCGCTGTTGCGCGGCGCGGTCGTGGTGGACGCCATCCGGCTTTCCGGCGCCAGCCTGAACCTTGCGCGCGATGAAAAAGCCGGGTTCAATATCGCCGCATTTCTGAGAAACAGCCTTTCTGTTTCTTCCGATTCGGAACAGATTCCAGGAATCAGCCTTCGGCAAAGCCGGATCAATTTCAGAAGCGGCCCTCTCAAGTCCGTCTACTATCTCAACGCCGTGGACCTGGATCTCCAGCCGCCGCGCAGGGCCGGCCAGGAGCTGCGCTGGCGCTACGAGGCCTCGCCCGCGCGCACGGACCGCGCCGAGCAGGGCTTCGGCCGCTTCACCGGCACAGGACGGTGGATCCCCGGCCCCGCGGGCGGGCGGTTCGCGATCGACGTTTCCCTCGAACAGAGCCCCGTCTCCGAGCTCCTCATCCTGCTCACCGGCCGCGATCTCGGCCTCCAGGGCAGATTCGCCGCCCGCGCCTTTCTCGACGGCCCCTTCGACGGCCTCGATCTGCGCGGCGCCCTGGAATTGCAGGAGATGGAACGGCAGGCGTTTCTCGATTTCCGCCCCTCCGCCATGCAGCTCGCGTTTCAGGGCAAGCTTGACCTCGACCGGCAGACGCTGGACCTGGCTTCCGCGCCCCCGTCGCGCGGCCGCTCCGCTCTGCCCCTGAATCTGCGCATCGCGGGCCGCAGCCTGCTCACAGCGCCCGCATGGAGCGCCGAACTCGGCTTCGAGCAGATCCCGGCCGCCGGCCTTCTTGATCTCACCCGCCGCCTCGGCCTGGCCTCCCCTGCCTCTCTCGGCGTCGAAGGCGCCGTGTCCGGTTCGGCCAGCTTCGCCACCGGAGAGCCGGCGCGCGGCCGGCTCCTCGCGCCTGCGGTTGAGTTGCGCCTGGCCGGCGGGCCGCCCGTCAAAGCCGCCGGTGCGTCGCTGCTGCTGGAAGGAGAACGCCTGGCTCTGGAAAGCGCCCGCATCCTCTCCCCGCGCGGTTCGGAAGCCTCGGTCAGCGGCAACTGGGATTGGAAGAGCGAAAAGCTGGCCTTTGAATTCAGGACAGCTGCGATGGAGATCGCCGAGCTGAACGAGGCGCTCCGCCTGCTCCCCCCGCTGCCGCCGGTCCCGTTTCTCGAGCACTGCGACGCCGGCCAGTGGCGCGGACGCCTGGCCTTCGCCGGAGAAGCTGCGGATGAGACGCGCACGGCTCCGCCGGCGTGGTCGGGACAGGCGGCGTTGACCGCCGCCCGCTGCGCTCTCCCCTGGTTGCCCGGCCCGGTGCGGCTCAGAAAGGCCCTGGTGGAGCCGTCCTGCGCCGCCTGGCGCTTGCGGGACGCCGAGGCCGTCTGGGGCGGCTCTCCGCTCGCCTTGCTGGCCCGTTTCGATCCCGGCCGCAAGCCCCCGCTCGAGGTTTCCATCGACGCCGGACGCCTGGCCGGAGACGAGCTGGATTCTCTGTTCCGGACTGCGATGCCTCCCCGCAGAAGCCTGCTCGACCGCACCCTGCGGCGCCGCGCCGCGATGCCCTCCTGGCTCCGCCGGCTGGAAGCCGGCGGCGTGCTGCGCTCGGCCGCGCTCGTGCTGGGCCGGCAGGAATTCGAGGATGTGGAGGCGCATTTCCACTGGCACGGCGGGCAGATCCGCCTCCACGGCTTCACCGCCCGGTGGAAGGGCGCCGCGGTTTCCGGCGCCGGCAGCGCGGAGTTGTGGCGCGAAGAGCCGCTGTACCGCGCGCGCGCCGCAATCACGGGCCTCGCCGCGGGCCCGGCGGTTTTCGACGCGGAAATGGAAGCCTTCGCGTCCACGCTCGGCCCGGCGATCGCGGAAAAGGCGCGCGGCTGGGCCGAAGTCAGCGCGCCCCTGTTGCGCCTGCCGGCCGGCGCCGCGCGCCAGGTGCATGTGTCGCTCGAATACGACGGCGCAAGGCCCGCGCAGCCCTGGCGCCTGCCGGAAATCAGCTTCTGGCTCGACGGGCAATTCTGGACCGGCCGCGGCGCCGCTTCGCCGGAAGGCGCGCTCCGCGCCGAGTTCCCCGCCGCCGGCGTTTCCTGGGACGGATCGCTCTGGCCGCCCGCCCTTTCGCGCGCCGCCCGCTGAAGCCGCGATACACTGCACTTCAGCGGAGCGTTTCGCATCATCATGGAACCCCCATCCCCACAACAGGAAGCCATGGATTTGTTTGAGCGCGAAAAGCGCACCGCCGAAGAGCAGATCGCCGCCGCATGGCAGTTGCACGTCGAGTCCGTGCAGGAGCTGCTCGAGCGCGGCTGGCGGGAGCATCTCGGCAGGGCGCTCGAGGAGCGGTTCGAGGCTTTTCGGGAGGCCTTCGGGCAGGAGCTGGAATCCCGCGTCGCTTCGCGCGTCGAGCAGGATCTCGCCCGGGCGGCCACCGCCGCCGCGCGCTCTCTCGGCGAGCGGCTCAACCGCATCGCCCGCCGCCTCGCGCAGGCCGAAAACGCCTCCGGCTGGGCCGCCGCGCTGCTCGACGGCGCCGTCGAATTCGCTCCGCGCGCCGTGCTCTTCAGCATCGCCGGCGGCCGCGTGCGCTATGAGGACCACCGCGCCGCCGCCGGCTTCGCCCTCGCCAGAACGCCCGAGTTCCCCGTCCCTCTCGACCGCGCGCCCGCATTCCGAAACGTGCTCGACACCATGGATGCCGTCATCAGCCTCGCCTCCGCCGGCGAGCTCAGCGAGGAATTAAGCGGCGCCCTTGATGGCGATGCCGAAAAGCGCATCTGCCTGCTGCCCGTCATCACCGGCCAGCGCGAAGGCAAGCGCAAGGTCTCCGCCGTTCTCTATGTCGAGAGCGGCGACGAGCCAGTGGACCTGAACTTTCTGGAAGTGCTGGCCGCTCTCGCGGGGCCGGCGCTCGATGCCTTGCAGGCTTCCGGCGCCCTCGGGCCGGAGCGCGCCCCGGTGATTCCCATATCGCCCGCGGCGCCGCTGCCCGCGCCCGCCGCCGCCGCGGCCGCCGCCGCGCCCGAAGCCCCCGAGTGGTCCGCCCTGCCCCGGGAAGAGCAGGAATTGCACGCAAAAGCCCAGCGATTCGCCCGCGTCCGCGTGGCCGAAATCCGCCTTTATCACGCAAAAAAAGTTCGCGATGGCAGAGAAGTCCGCAATATTTATGCAATTCTCAAGGACGAAATCGACAGAAGCCGCGCGCAATTTCAGCATGAATTCCTGCGCGTCCCCTCGATGATCGACTACCTCCACCTGGAAATTCTTCGGACGCTGGCCAATGACGATGCGAGCCTGCTCGGCCCGGACTACCCGGGGCCCCTGGCCTGAGGCGGCCCTCCTCTGCCTCCTGCTCTGGGCTGCGCCCGCGCCGGGCCAGGCCGCCCCGGCTGCCGCGGCGGACCTGGCCCAAGCCGTCCAGGCCGCCGGCCGGGGGGAACCGGGGGCCGCGGAGCAGCTTGCCGCTCTCGCGCCCCGCTATCCCCTCGTCGCCGATTTCCTGGCCTTCTGGCGCGCCCAGGCGCTCGCCGCCCAACGCCGCCATCCGGAGGCCGCCGCCGCCCTCGACCCGGTGTGGCGGACCCCTTTCCCCTCCTCCATCGCCGGACGCGCAGCCGTGCTGGGCGCTGACGCTCTCCTCCAGGCGGGCCGGCCCAGGGATGCGGTTGCCATGCTCGACCGGCTCGCCCCCGCACAGTTGCCCGAGCCGCAGGCGACCATGGCCGCGGCGCGCGCCCGCCAGGCTCTTGGCGAAACGGACCGCGCCGTGGAGCTCCTCCAGCGCGTCTGGTGCCTCTACCCGCTCTCGCCCGAGGCGGAGGAGGCGGCCAAGGCGCTGGCTGCCGCGGCTTCCCCGCCGGCCCCCGGCGAACTCCTCATCGAGCGGGCCGAGCGGCTCGCCAGGGCGGGACGCCATCAGCAGGCGCGCGCCGAGTGGCTCTCGCTGGCTCGCGGCAGCGCCTCGGCGCATGCCAGGGAGCTCGCGGAAGCCGGCGCTGCCATCGCGTTGTACGAACTGCGCAAGACCCGCGACGCGCTCTCCGCCTTGCTCGCTTTGCGGCCCGCGGATGCCGAAACCGATGCCCGCCGCCTCCACTACATCCTGCTTTGCCACCGCCGCCTCGACGATCCCGATGCGATGATGGCGGCGCTGGAACGGGTTCGCCGCCGCGCGCCCGCCTCGGATTGGACCCTGCAATCGCTCATCCAGGCCGCCAACTATTACCTCGTGCGCAACGATTTTGCCTCGTACCTGCCGCTGTTCCGCGCCTGCGCCGATCAGTTCCCCGGGTCTCCGGCCGCGGCCGCCTGCCATTGGAAGGTGGTTTGGCGCGCCTATCTCGATCACAGGGCGGAAGCGGAGGGCCTGCTCCAGGAGCATCTGGCGCGCTTCCCGGCGTCGGACCGCGCCGGCGCCGCCCTCTATTATCTCGGGAGAATCCAGGAAGAAAAAGGCGATTTCTCTGCGGCTCAGCTCTATTTCTCCGAATTGCGGTCCCGTTTTCCCAATCATTACTACGCCATTCTGGCCGCATCGCGCCCGCAGCCCGCGGCCGGCGGCGCCGGCGGCGCCTCCGCCGCCCGGCAATTCCTCGCTTCGGTCGCCTGGCCGCAGCGCCCGCGCACGGCATCGTTCGAACCCGATGACGAAGGCCGCTGGCGCATCCGCAGAGCGCGGCAACTCGCGGAGGCTTCCCTCGAAAACTGGGCGGAAATCGAGCTGCGTTTCGGCGCCCGCAACGGCGCCTCGCCCTATCCCTTGGCCCTGGAAGCCGCTTCGATTGCTTCCCGCCGGGGCGCCTGGGGCGTCTCTGTGCGCCACATCCGCGGCATTGTTCCGGACTTCCTCTGGCTCCCCCGCGAAGCGGCGCCGCGGCGCTTCTGGGAGCTCGCGTTTCCCTTCCCCTACCGCGACGCCATCTCCCGGGAAGCCCGGAAGCACGGGCTCGACCCGCTGCTGATGGCGGCGCTCATCCGGCAGGAATCGGAGTTCGACCCCGGCGCCGTCTCGCCCTCCGGCGCCATCGGATTGATGCAAGTCATGCCCGCCACCGGAAGGGAACTCGGCCGGCGGCTCCGGATGAAGCCCGTCACTCGGCGGTCGCTCCATGACCCGCGCGTGAACCTGGCGCTGGGCGCGTATTATCTGGCTCGGCAACTCGAACTGCGCGGCGGCAGCGTCGAAGAAACCCTCGCCGCCTACAACGCCGGCCCCACGCGCATCCCGCTGTGGAAGCAATGGGGCGAATTCCGCGAGCCGGCCGAGTTTGTCGAGACCATCCCGCTCGCGCAGACCCGCGATTATGTGCAGATCATCCTCCGGAATCTGATGCTGTACCGGTGGCTCTACGGCGGGGCGGCGGCGGATGGCCCCTCCGGTTCTGTGAAAGAGGCAGAGCCGCCGGAGGCGAAACCGCCGCGCCGGCCCGCGCCCGCCGCCAAGCCAGGGGCAAAGAAGCCCGCCGCAGCACGGCAAAAATCCGTCGTGCAGAAAGGATCCGCCTCCAATGCCGGAAAACGCTGACCGCTTCCGCGCCGCGCGCACCGCCGGGTTCACCGAAAGCGTCATCCGCGAGATGACGCGGCTCGCGCTGCGCCACAACGCCGTCAACCTCGCCCAGGGGTTTCCCGATTTCCCCGCGCCCGAAGCGCTGAAAGAAGCCGCCGCCCGCGCCATCGCCGATGACCGCAACCAGTATGCCGTCACCTGGGGCGCCGGGCCGCTCCGCCGCGCCATCGCCGTCTCGTACCGGCGGTTCTACGGCCTCGAAGTGGACCCTGACGCCGAGGTCACCGTGGTCTGCGGCTCCACCGAGGGCATGATCGCCTCGCTGCTCGCCACCGCCGACCCCGATGACGAAATCATCCTCTTCGAGCCCTTCTACGAAAACTACGGGCCCGACGCCGACCTCTGCTCCGCGCGCCGCCGCTATGTCCGCCTGCATCCTCCGGATTGGACGTTCGATCTCGAAGAGCTCCGGGCGGCGTTTTCCAGAAAAACCAAAGCTATTATCCTGAATAATCCTCATAATCCGACCGGCAAAGTTTTCACCACGGACGAGTTGATGCAAATCTCCGGGCTTTGCCTGGAATTCGATGCACTCTGCATCACCGATGAAATATACGAGCACATCACCTACGGCGCCGCCATGCACGTGCCCATGGCCGCGCTTCCGTGGATGCGGGACCGCACCGTCACCGTCAGCTCCGCCTCCAAAACCTGGTCGGTCACCGGGTGGCGGGTCGGCTGGGTGGTCGCGCCGCCCGGCATCACCGCTTCCATCCGCAAGGTCCACGATTTCCTGACCGTGGGCGCCCCGGCGCCGCTGCAATACGCCGTCGCCGAGGCGCTCGCGCTGCCGGACGCCTACTTTGAGGAGCTCAGGTCGTCCTACGATCAGCGCCGGCGCGTTCTTGCGCAGGCGCTGCGCCAAGCGGGCTTCGCCTTCCACACGCCCGAGGGCGCCTACTACGTGATGGCGGACATCCGCCCGGCGGGCTTCGCCGACGGGGATGAACTCTGCCGCGCCATGGTGGAGCGCGCCCGCGTCGCCGCCGTGCCCGGCAGCAGCTTCTTCCACGAAAAACAAGCCGGCGCCGCCTGGATCCGCTTCTGTTTTTGCAAGAAATATGAGACGCTGGAAGAAGCGGGCCGACTGTTGGTTGAAGGGCTCCGCAAATTGTGATGCCCGGGCCGCTCGCCGGGCATGAATCGTGGCCATTCAAGTCCGGTTTCGAGGAAATTCCGATGCTGCCTGCGTTTCTCGTACCCGAATTGGAAATCCGCGAGAATGGTTTTGGCCCAGCCCTGGAACTCGGCGCCGCCGCAGGCGGTCTGCTCACCGTCACCCTTGGCATCCACCGCATCATCGAGCAGGAGAGCCTCGATCTCTCCATCAACGGATCTGCGGATGGCGTCCAGTGGATGCCGAAGCCGCTCCTCTCTTTCCCGCAGAAGTTTTATTGCGGCGTCTACTCGCGCGTGCTCGATCTGCGCGATCAGCCCGGCGTGAAATACTTGCGCGCCGAGTGGAAAGTCAACCGCTGGGGACGCGGCGGGCAGAAGCCCCTGTTCGGAATCTACGTCTTCGCCGAGCCTCTCAAGGCGGGCGTGCTGAAAGCCGCCGTTTGAGCCTTACAGCCGGTTGATCAGGCTGGCGACATAGCCGCCGCCGAAACCGTTGTCGATGTTGACCACGCTGACGTTGCTCGCGCAACTGTTCAGCATTCCCAGCAGCGCCGCCAGCCCGTGGAAGCTGGCGCCGTAGCCCACGCTGGTGGGCACCGCGATCACCGGGCAGCTCACCATGCCGCCCACGGCGCTTGGCAGCGCGCCTTCCATGCCCGCGCACACCACGATCACGCGCGCTTCCGCCAGCCTTTCGTAGTTGCCGAGCAGGCGGTGGATCCCCGCCACGCCCACGTCGTGCACCTGCAGCACCTCGTTGCCCATGATCTCCGCCGTCACCACCGCCTCTTCCGCCACCGGCAGATCGGTGGTTCCCGCGCTCACCACCAGCAGCTTGCCCTTGCCGCGCGGCGTGCGGTCCCGCCACACGCGCAGCGCGCCGGAGAGCGGGAAGTATTCGGCTTCCGGGAAGCTTGCCCGCAGCGCTTCATACGTCTCGCGGGTCGTGCGCGTCACCAGCACGTTCGCCGCGCGCTCCAGCAGCTTCGTGGCGATCCCCACGGTCTGCTCCACCGTCTTGCCCTTGCCGAAGATCACCTCGGGCATGCCCACGCGGATCGCCCGGTGATGGTCGATCGTCGCGTAGCCCAGCCTCTCGAAAGGCATGTGCCGCAGCTTTTCCAGAGCCTCGTCCACTCCCACGGCGCCCTCGCGCACCTGCGACAACAAACTCCTCAACTGTTCCTGGTCCATAGCAGCCTCGGTCAGACAAGATCAGAACTCGATCAGCGCGCCCGGACGCACGCCGTTGGCTTTCGCCACGCCCGCCGCCACCTCGAGCACGTACTGCGCTTCAAACCCGCCCCCGTACAGCGGGCACTTCTCCTGCGGCCCGGGACACGGCGGCGCCTGATGCACCACCTGCACCACGCGCTTGTTCCTGTCCAGCCAGATGATGTCCAGCGGCACTTTCACCTGGAACATCCAGTAGGAGTAATGGCCCGGCTTGCCGTGGTAGAAGATCATGCCCCGGTCCTCGGCCAGGCTCTCGCGGAACATCATCCCGCGCTCCAATTCCTCCGGCTGCGAAAGCTGCTCGGCGCGGATCACCTTCCCGCTCGGCAGGCGCACCGGGACGGTGTTGTACTCATCGAGCTTCATGGCCCTTTCACCGCTCCCGCAGCCCGCCAGCCCGGCCAGCAGAATCCACACCACCGGAGACAATGCGCGCATCTCCTAGAATGGTAATGGAACCGCTGCCGCCCATGCACACGGCCGCCCCCGTTTCCCGTCCCCTGAGCCGTTTCTGGCGCCGCGCCGTGCTCACGCTGGAGATGATCCGCTTCGAGCACTCCGTTTTCGCGCTGCCGTTCGCGCTCACTGCGGCGTTGCTCGCCTGGCGGGAAGCGGGCATCCCCAGCGCGCAGCTCTGGCCGCGGCTCGGCTGGATCCTCGCCTGCATGGTCACGGCGCGGTCGGCGGCGATGGCCTTCAACCGGATTCTGGACGCCGACATCGACGCTCGCAACCCGCGCACGCGCAACCGCCATCTGCCCGCAGGCCTCCTTTCGCGCCGCTTCGCCTGGGGCTTTACCGCGGCCTGCTCGCTGCTGTTCGTTCTTGCCGCGGCGATGCTCAACCCGCTCTGCCTGAAGCTGGCGCCCGCCGCGCTCGCCGTGGTGTTCTTCTATTCGTGGACCAAGCGGTTCACCTCGTTCTCTCACCTCGTGCTCGGCTTCGCGCTGGGCATCGCGCCGGCCGCCGCCTGGATCGCCATGACCGGCGCTCTCGACCCGCGCATCCTCTGGCTCACCGCCGCTGTCACGCTGTGGACCGCCGGCTTCGATGTCATCTACTCGTGCCAGGATTTTGAGTTCGACCGCCGCGAAGGACTCTTCAGCCTGCCGGCGCGGCTGGGCATCGGGCGCGCGTTGATGCTGGCCCGGCTGTTCCACATCGCCATGATCGCCGCGCTCGTCCTGCTGGCGCGCACCTTCGCCGCCGGCGCCGCCGCCTGGGCGGGCATCGCCGTGACGGCGGCGCTTCTGGCCTGGGAACACCGCCTCGTCCGCGCCGGCGATTTGTCCCGCGTCGACGCCGCGTTTTTCACCGTCAACGGCTGGGTGGGAGTGCTATTCTTTGGTTTCTGGGCCGCCGACATCCTTCTCCGGCCGCCGGGAGCTTGATTCCGTGATGACGACTTTGCCTGAGATCCCCGTGTTCGACGACGCGCGCCTGCTGCCCATCCTTGAGAAAGTGCAACGGCGGCAACGGCTCAGCTTCGACGACGGGGTGCTGCTGTACCGCTCGCACGACCTGCTCGCCGTCGGCTACATGGCCAACCTCGTGCGCGAGCGCCTGCACGGCAACGCCACCTTCTTCAACGTCAACCGCCACATCAACCCCACCGACGTCTGCGTCGCCTCCTGCAAGCTCTGCGCCTTCGGCAAGAAGGCGAAGGATCCGAAAGCCTACACGATGTCGCTCGAGGACGTCTGGGCGCGCGCCGCTCAAGGCGCCGCCGAAGGCATCACCGAACTGCACATCGTCGGCGGGCTGCACCCCGAGCTCACCCTCGACTGGTACTGCGACATGCTGCGCGGCATCAAGGAGCGATTCCCGCAGATCCACCTCAAGGCGTTCACCATGGTCGAGGTCGCCTATCTCTCGCGCCGCTTCCGCATCCCCCTCGAAGAAGTGCTGCGGCGGCTGCGCGAAGCCGGGCTCGACTCCATGCCCGGCGGCGGCGCCGAGATCTTCTCCGAGCGCGTCCGCCGCATCATCTGCGACCACAAGATCGACGGCGGCGAGTGGCTGGAGGTGGCGCGCCTGGCGCACCGCATGGGCATCAGGAGCAACTGCACAATGCTCTACGGCCACATCGAAACGGAAGAGGACCGCGTCGACCACCTCCTCCGCCTCCGCGCGCTCCAGGACGAGACCGGCGGCTTCGTCACCTACATCCCGCTGGCATTCCACCCCGACAACACGCCGCTCGAGCACATCCCGAAAACCACCGGCTTCGCCGATCTCAAGAACATCGCCGTCGCGCGCCTGCTGCTGGACAACATCCCGCACATCAAGGCCTACTGGATCATGATGACGCCCAAGATCGCGCAGATCGCCCAGCGCTTCGGCGCCGACGATATCGACGGCACCGTGGTCGAGGAGCGCATCTACCACGACGCCGGCGCCACCACCAGCCAGGGGATGCGCCGCTCCGAGCTGCTCCACCTGATCCGCATGGCCGGGCGCGAACCCGTCGAGCGCGACACCGAATACCGCCGCGTCGAGCGCTCGGAAACAACGTTCGCCATTCTTGTTTGAAACAGACCCGGGCGCCGCGCGTCAGCGCCCCAGGAACTTTTCGAGCCGCGTGGTTTCGCGGTCCGCGTTGTCCAGGTGCCGCTTCGCCGCCGCGGCGTCGCCGCGCTTGAGCGCCGCTTCCGCTTCGTCCATGTAGTACTCCATGCGTTGCGCGGCGGCGGCGATGTCGCCCCGCAGCCCCAACCCCATGCGCGCCTGCTCCTGCTTCAGGCGGTTGAGGCTCGCCTGCACCGCGTTGACGCGCGCGCCCAGCAGCATGAGCCGTTCGCGCAGCTCGCCGAGCTCGCGCTCATCCACCGCAGGGGCGGCGGGCTGGGCCGGCGCGGGCGGCTGATAAGAGGGCTGCGCTTGCGCGGGCGGCTGGTAAGCGGGCTCTGCCGCCGCGGGCGCTGGCCGCGCGGGCGGGTATGAACTTTGCGGCGCGGCTTCCCGGGCCTCCATGCGCCGTGCGGGGCCGGAGGGCTCACCGGAAGCGGCGCGCGCCGGAGAGGGAGCGCTCGCGGGGGCGGCGCCGCTCGCTCCGGGCTCGGCTGCCTGCGGCGCCGCGGCGGGCGAAGGAATGCTCTGGGCCGGCTCCGCCGCCGGCTGCGGCTCGGCCTGTTGTGCGGGTTGCGCCTCGGGCGGCGGCGCCGAAGATTCCAGCGCCGCGGGCGCGCCGGCGCGCGTGCCGAGGAAGCGCGGCAACTGCGTGGCGGCCAACACGAGAACGGCGATGGTCGCCACCGAGCCGATGACGATGTAGAGCGCGCGGTTGGAGTGCTTGCGCGGTTCCGGCAGCGGCGGCGCCGTGCCCCAGGCCTGTTCCGGGGTTGGCGCCGGGGCGCTCCATCCGCCTCCGGAAGGCGCCGCCGCCATGGCCGGCGCCGCCGTCGTAACGCCAAGGCTCGACGCCAGGCTCCGCAGCGCCGCGCCCATCGCCGCCGCGCTCTGGAACCGGCGGCTGCGGTCCTTTTCGATCGCCGTCAGGATGATGTCGTTCAGCCCCTGCGGCACGTCCGGCATCACCTGCAACGGCGGCACGGGCGCTTCCTGCAGGTGCTTCCGCATCAGCGAGTATTCGCTGTCGGCCTCGAACGGCACCCGCCCCGTGACGAGCTGGTACAGCGTGATGCCCAGCGAATAGATGTCCGTGCGCGCGTCGATGTCCGGCAGCCCTTCGATCTGCTCCGGCGAGATGTAGGGGAGCGAGCCCACCAGGAAGCCGGTTTTGGTCATCGACCGGTCCTGGGCGAATTTGGCGATGCCGAAGTCGAGCAGCTTCACCACGCCCTCCGGCGTCAGCATCATGTTCGAAGGCTTCAGATCGCGGTGGATGATGCCCTTCGAGTGCGCGTAAGCCAGCGCGTCGCACACCTGCGCGATGTAGTGGATGGCTTCGTCGAGCCGCAGCGGACCGGAGCGCACCAGCTCATCGAGCGTGATGCCGTCGACGAACTCCATCAGCATCAGGAGCTGGTTTTCATAGTGCAGCGCCGTGTGCAGCGCGGCGATGTTGGGATGGTTCAGCGTCGCCTGCAGCTTGATCTCGCGCACGAACCGCTCGCCCAGCTCGGGCTGCTCGGCCAGGTTCGGCAGCAGGACCTTCATCGCCTCCACGCGGTCCGAAATCAGGTTGCGGACCTTGTACACCTTGCCCATGCCGCCGGCGCCAAGCACGGCCATCACTTCGTAATCGCCAATCCGATCCCCGGGCTGATATGTCATGTCTCCTCCGCGGCTCCTCCTGCCGCCTAGTTCTTCACCGTGTCGCCGACCTTCGGCGGCGTGGCCCCGGTGAAGGTGCCGACCGCCGACTCCTCGTCCGCTTCCGTGATGGTGAGCGTTCCCAGTGTCTCTTCGACCTTGCGAATGACGCGCCCGGTGGCCGGGTCCTTGATCTCCCGCGACATGCGCCGCACGCTGAGCGTCATCCCCGGCCGCACGCCGGCGCGCGTGCCGACGTTGATCACCAGCGTGTTGCCCGTGACGTCCGCCACCAGCCCTTCCACGGGCCGGACCGTGGCCTCGATGCGGGCAGAGTTGGCGGTGAGTTGCTTGCCCAGTTGCTCCACCGCATGGCGGGTGGCTTCGCCCAGAATCGTGTTGGCGAAGTTCGTGCTCCGCATGTCCATCGCGCCGCCGCCGGCGGAGCCCCCGCTGCCTCCCGCGCCCAGCAGCGACGTGCCGCTGCGCTTGGATTCGCCGTTGCCGGTGGCGACGGCGAGAATCTCGCCCGTTTCCACATTGACGAGCCGCGCCGTCACCGCCACCACCGCCTTCGCGCTGCGCACGCTCGTGCCGCCCAGTCCGTACTTGCCCATGCTGCGGCCGAAGCCGCCCAGCCCCACCTGCCGGTCGTCGCGTCCGAACTGCGTGATGGAGCCAACGATGATCGCATCCACGCCCAGCAAGCGCCCGATGCGCGCCGCTGATGCGGGATCGGCCCGGTCGCTGTTGGAAAAGTTCTGCTCGGCCAGCAGCTTGTCCAGCGACTTGCGCTCGATGACGGAATAGGCGCCGCCTTTGATCAGCTCTTCCACCAGCATGTCGCTGATGCCTGTGCCGATGTCGATGTCGGTCCCGAAGATGGCCGCGGAGACGTTGCGGACAGTTCCGTAATCGAAGTTCAGCACCGCCACCCTTTTCTTTTGCGGCGCCTGGCCCCAGGCGGTGGCAAGGGACAGGCCGAGCGCAAGCGCCGCCATCCGGATCCGTTTCATTGCAGGATGTTCCTCCAGTGAGAGCAGCCCTCAGGTCTGCCCTCATCAGATTAAACGAAGAATCGGCCCGCGACAAGACGCTGGCGCGGCGGCAAATGCACTCAGGGTCCTTCGAGCCGCCGTCTGTGCCGCCGGGGCCGGGTGAATGGAGCCGCGATGCGAGGTCGGCGCAAACGCCCGTTTCAACGGCGCCCGGCGGGTCAGCCAGCCTGCCGTCAGCTCAGCCCTGGTTGTCCTTCCACTCCTCGTACCAGGCCATCTGGATGGCTTCGAGCTTGGCTTCGTTCGACGCCATCGGGTCGTCGTCGAAATCCTCGAGCCCGGTCACCATGCGGTGCAGGTCGGTGAAGCGGACGGTGAGCGGATCGGTGTCCGGATGCGCCTCGTAGAGGGCGATGCCGATGTCCTCAAAATCGTTCCACGTCATGGCCCCAGCCTCCTATTCGATCTTTGTGCCCTTCAGCGCCTGCCGCACGGCCGTGTTCATGAGGGTCTCGGCCAGCCGGCGCGTGGCCGCGTCGAGCTTCTCGATGCGGTCGCGGATCAGGTGGTGGTCGTTCGAGTGATAGACGACCTGCAGCTCGTTGATGGCGGCGTCGATGGCGGCGCGCTCGTCGCCGGTCAGTTCGAGCCAGGCATCGCTCATGCGCGCCTTGTCGACGGCGGCGAGGATGTTGTCCGCTTCGACCCGCGCTTCGCGCACCTGCCGTTCGCGCAGGTCCTCTTCCGCTTTTTCATACGACTCGCGGATCATCGCCTCCACCTGCTCTTCGGTGAGACCGTAGCTGGGCTTCACCTCGATGCTCTGCTCTTTGCCGCTGCGCAGGTCGCGGGCGGTGACGTTGAGGATGCCGTTGGCGTCGATCAGGAAGCGCACCTCGATGCGGGCCATGCCGGCGGGCATCGGCTCGATGTCCTTGAGGTCGAAGCGCGCGAGCGAGCGGCAGTCCTTCACCAGTTCGCGCTCGCCCTGCACGACGTGGATGAGCACGTTGCGCTGCCCGTCGACGCTGGTGGTGAAGACTTCCGTGGCGGAAGCGGGGATGGTCGAGTTGCGGTGGATGAGCTTGCTCACCACGCCGCCCATCGTCTCGATGCCGAGCGAGAGCGGCGTGACGTCGAGCAGCAGCTTGTCCTGCACGTCGCCGGAGAGGATCGCCGCCTGCACGGCGGCGCCGAGGGCGACCACCTCGTCCGGGTTCAGTTCCGAGTGCGGCTTGGCCTTGAACAGGGCCTCGACGGCGCGGCGGACCATCGGAATGCGCGTCGAGCCGCCCACCAGCACCACTTCGTCGATCTGCTCCGGCTCCAGCCCGGCGTCGCGCATGGCCTGCCGGCAGGGCCCGAGCGTACGGTCGACGATGTCGCGGATGAGGTTTTCGAACAGCTCGCGCCTGAGTTCGCGCTGGTAGCGGCGGCCGCGGTATTCGATGTCGATCACCGCGGCGGGCCGGAAGGAGAGCTCTTCCTTGGCGCGGATCACCGCCTGGCGGATGGTCTGCACGGCTTCGCCATTGTGCGAGAGGTCCTCGCCCCATTCGCTGGCGATGTCCTCGAGCGCGATGGCCAGCAGGCGGTTGTCGATGTCGTCGCCGCCGAGGTGGGTGTCGCCGTTGGTGGAGAGCACCTCGAAGATGCCTTCGTGCAGGCGCAGGATCGAGATGTCGAAAGTGCCGCCGCCGAGATCGTAGACGGCGATGATGCCTTCCTTGCGCTTGTCCAGCCCGTAGGCGAGCGAGGCGGCGGTGGGTTCGTTCACCAGCCGCAGCACTTCCAGGCCGGCGATGCGCCCGGCGTCGCGCGTGGCCTGCCGCTGCGCGTCGTTGAAGTAGGCGGGCACGGTGATCACGGCCTGCGTGATCTCCTCGCCGAGGTAATGCTCGGCGCGCCGCTTCAGCTCTTTCAGGATTTGCGCGGAAATCTCCGGCGGCGTGAACATGCGGTCGCCGAGCGCGAGGCGGATGACCTGTTCGCTGCCTTCGGCGATGCGGAAGGGGAACAGCTTCAGCTCCTCGGCGACGTCCTGGCGCCCGCGCCCCATCAGGCGCTTCACGGAATAGACGGTGCGCTCGGGCGCGTCGATCAGCAGCCGCCGCGCGGCCTCGCCCACGACGAACGAGCCGTCGGCGGCGAGGCTGACGATGCTCGGCACCATGCGGCTGCCGTCCGCGCCGGGAATGATCTCCGGCCCGGTGAGATCCATGAACGCCGCCAGGGAATTGGTGGTGCCGAGGTCGATGCCGACGATGCGGCGCTTCTGCGCGGAGGAGAAATCAATCTGAAAAGTGCTCATGGGATTGGCTGAGGGGCGCCTTCAGGCGTTGCGTGCGGTGAGTTGCTTGTCCACTTCCTGGACAAGGTTGCTGATATAGCGCCGGCGGTTGAGCAGGGAGCGGATCTGGGCCAGGACCTGCCGGCGCGCGTCTTCCGGCGCACCGTCATGCCGGGCGAACAACGACTCCAGATCGCGGTCGAGGTCCGCCAGCATGTCGAGAAACTTGCGGCGCATGGCGTCCAGTTGCGGCAAGACTTCGAGATCGCCGCCGCGCAGCTCGTCGAGCGCCATGTTCAGCTCGAAGACTTCCTCGAGCAGCTCCGGCGGCACGTCCTTGTTGCGCTGGTCGCCGATGGGGAACCCCTCCTGGCGAAGGACGTACTCGGCGCGCTGGATCGGGTCCTTCAGGACGCGGTAGGCGTCGTTGAGGATGGAAGAGGCTTCCAGCGAGAAGCGCTTTTCCTGCTCCGACCGGCGCGTGTAGCGGTCCGGGTGGAGCAGGCGGCTCAGCATGTAGAAACGGTTCTTGAGGTCTTCCGGGTCCAGCCCGAGCCGCCGGGGCAGGTCGAAGAACTCGTAATAGTCGGGGGTGGGCGCCTGGATGGTATTGCAGTAGCGGCAGAACAGCGATGCCGCGTCTTTCGCTCCGCAATGCCAGCAGTCGTGCAGGTGTGCCATCAGGCGGAAAACGACGTCCCGCACCCGCAGCTTTTGGTCGCGTGAGGATTCTCGAACGCGAAGCCCGAGTGCATCAGGGATTCCTTGTAGTCGAGCGTCATGCCGTCGAGGAAGACCATGCTCTTCGGATCGACGTACACTTCGACGTCCTCGAAGCGGAACACATGGTCGGACGGGCGCGGCTTCGGCTCGTAGCGGAACAGATAGCTCAAGCCCGAGCAGCCGCCGCCCTGCACCCCGAGGCGCAGTCCGCCGCCGCTGACGCCCTGCTTGGCGAAGGCTTCGCGGATCTTCTGGACGGCTTTTGGGGTGACGTGAACTTCCGGCATGGCGCTGCTTCCTTGCCCGGCCCCGGCGCCGGCCGCAAGGGCCGGCGCGCGGAGGCCCATTTCCAGATTACGCCGTCTGCGCGGCGCCGGCGGGCACGCCCGCCTTCTTCTTGTAGTCCTCGATCGCCGCCTTGATGGCGTCCTCGGCGAGCACCGAGCAGTGGATCTTCACCGGCGGCAGGCTCAGCTCGTTCACGATCACCGTGTTCTTGAGCTGCATCGCCTCGTCCAGCGACTTGCCCTTGATCAGCTCGGTGGCGAGCGACGAGCTGGCGATGGCCGAGCCGCAGCCGAACGTCTTGAATTTGGCGTCCTCGATGATGCCCGTTTCGGGATTCACCTTGATCTGCAGCTTCATGACGTCGCCGCACTCGGGCGCGCCGACCAGCCCCGTGCCCACGTTCGGGTCGTTCTTGTCGAGGCTGCCGACGTTGCGCGGATGGTTGTAGTGATCCAGAACCTTGTCGCTGTATGCCATGGTTTCTTCAAATCCCCTTCTGCATTGGAATCGGTACTGCCGGCGATGGCGCCCCTCAGTGCGCCGTCCACTCGACCTTGCTCAGGTCGATGCCTTCCTTCACCATCTCGTAGAGCGGCGAGAGCTCGCGCAGCTTCTTCACCACTTCGACGACCTTGCCGATCGTGTAGTCGATCTCTTCCTCGGTGGTGAAACGGCCCAGCCCGAAGCGGATGGAGGAGTGCGCGAGGTCGTCGCCGGCGCCGAGGGCCTTGAGCACGTAGCTCGGCTCGAGCGTGGCCGAGGTGCAGGCCGAGCCCGAGGAAACCGCGATGTCGTTGATGCCCATCAGCAGGCTCTCGCCCTCGACGTAGGCGAAGCTCATGTTGAGGTTGTGCGGCAGCCGCCGCTCCATCGTGCCGTTGATGTAGACCTCGTCGAGCTGGGCCAGGATCGCATCCTTCAGCCGGTCGCGCATGCGCTGCAAGCGCGGCATCTCTTCCGGCATCAGTTGCTGGCAAAGCTCGGCCGCTTTTCCGAAGCCGGCGATGCCGGGCACGTTGAGCGTGCCGGAGCGCATGCCGCGCTCGTGGCCGCCGCCGTCCATTTGCGCGGTGAGCTGCACGCGAGGGTTCTTGCGCCGCACGTAGAGCGCGCCCACGCCCTTGGGGCCGTACATCTTGTGCGCGGTGCAGGAAAGCAGGTCGATGTTGTCGGCGATCACGTCCACCGGGATCTTGCCCACAGCCTGGGTGGCGTCGGTGTGGAACAGCACGCCCTTCTCATGGCAGATCTGCCCGATGGTGCGGATGTCCTGGATAGTGCCGATCTCGTTGTTGCCGTACATGATCGACACGAGGATGGTCTTGTCGGTGATCGAGTCGCGCAACTGGTCCAGGTCGATCAGGCCGTCCGGGCGCACCGGCAGGTAGGTGACCCTGCAGCCGCGCTTTTCCAGCCGTTTGCAGGTGTCGAGCACGGCCTTGTGCTCGGTGGCGGCGGTGATGATGTGGTTGCCCTTCTCGGCATACATCTCGGCCACGCCTTTGATGGCGAGGTTGTTGGACTCCGTGGCGCCGCTCGTGAAGACAATTTCCTTGGGATTGGCGTTGATCAGCGAGGCGATCTGCTTGCGAGCCTTCTCCACGGCTTCCTCCGCCACCCACCCGAAGGCGTGGTTGCGGCTGGCGGCGTTGCCGAAATGCTCGCGGAAGTACGGCAGCATCGCCTCCAGAACGCGTTCGTCCATCGGCGTCGTGGCGTGGTTGTCGAGATAAATCGGGAATTTCAACATGGCGTTTTTCCTCTCCTGCCCCTATCCGGATATGACGGTCAGCGCCCCCGCGCGCCGCGCCCCGCCGGCACGGGCCGGCGGCTCGTCCCCGCTGAGGTCTGCTATGGTGATGCTCTCCAGAACCTGCTGGATGCGCTCATGCACCTTGCGCAGCGGTTCGCGCACATTGCAACTGTCCGAGATTTCGCACTCGCCCTGGCGGCTGAAACAGTTGGTCAACAGCACGGGGCCGTCGATGGCGCGGATCACCTCGAGCGCCGTAATCAGCGACGGGTCGCGCGCCAGCCGGTAGCCGCCGTTGACGCCCTGCTCGCTGACCAGAAACCCCTCGCGCACCAGCCGCTGCAGCACCTTGCTCAGGATGGGCAGAGGGATGCCATAGGCCTCCGACATTTCCTTGGTGCTGGCCGGGCGGTCCTTGCCGAAGACGGCAATGTGCTTCAGGCTGATCAGTCCGTAGTCGGCTTTCTTGGTCAGCTTGAGCATGGCAGGCGAATCCCGGACCGAATCAGTCCAATTCCAACTATAGCATCTTGGACCAAATTGGTCAAGTATGGCAGGCTGGATTCATGCAGGCCTCTTCAAAGAGGGGTGTCACGGACGCATACAACTTCGGCCGGAGGCTATGTTCGGCAGTGATAGAGACACCACGGCTTCTTTGGATTCAGGGCTGGGCCGCACGGCACGGCGGGCGCGGAGCCGGATCCATTCGAGGAGTCCGGCTCCGTTGGCCTCGCGCGGGTCAACCGGAACGCGCCCCTGTGGCGCAGCCCGGCCGCGTGTCCGGCCTCCGGAGAGGCGCGGCACCGAATGGGCCGTATTTGTTCGGGCTCATCAGGTCTTACCTTGGGCAAAATAATGTCTACGAGTCTTAACGTCCCTATAACACTGATCGGATTGCGTTAAATGCGTTGCGGATCGCCTTGCTGGCCCTACCTCGGGCCCAACACAAGCAAGCTTCGCACCCCGTCCCGCCTCATCAGCACCAGCTTCCGCCTCGAACTCCAAAATCGGCTTGAACACACGGCCCCGCCTCGAGCGCCGGCCGAAAGCCACTGCGCCTGTTCACCGTCGTCTTACCTGTGAACTGCATTGCAGGCCGCCGCGTCGGCCCCGAACCAGACGCAGGCGGCCCCCGCTTCGCAGTATCCAGTTGTTTGGCATCCTCCGCTATCCAACGTCTGTCGACCTCGCAGCAGCATAGCCGTCACGTCAACCCGCCGCCAGCCTTTCCGGCTGCACCGCCTGCGCGCGGCCGCCAGCGGCCTTAGGTTGCATGGTCACCAGTGTTGAAATTCGGAGACTCGGTTCGGGCTCCCGGCGAATTGGGTCATCTAAAATGTCACCGAAGCGAGGGTCGTTGGGTCACGAAGAAAGTAACCGTAGCCGGGTGGCGCCTGCCCTTCCCGCCGAGCGGCATGGTGAGCGGCGCGGCCACCCGTCAAGGGTGCCCTCCGGCTCGCTGCGCTCGCCCTTGACGGGCCCCGGCCGCGCCGCGGGCAAACACTCCGCTGACAAGCGGGAAGGGCAGGCTTTGGTCCGGCCGCACGGCCGCGGTCACACTGCGGTTATGGACGCCGAAGCTCGTAACCAGTATTTGCGTGACCTGCGCGAGGAGTACTGCCTGGCGCCGAAATCGGTCAAGAGCCGTCTGCTGGACGAGGCGGCCAAGCGCACCGGCCTGGCGCGGAAGGTGATCATCCGCAAGCTGGCCCGTCCGGCCACGCTCGTACGCCGCCCCGCCGGCAAGCGCCGGCGAACCTATGACGCCGCCGTCTGCACCGCCCTGATCGAGTTGTGGACGCTGTTTGATTACCCGTGCGGGCAGCGCCTGGTGGCGCTGTTGCGCGAGCAGGTGCCCCGCCTGCGCCAACGCGGCTTCTGGAATTGTTCCGACGAGGTCGCCGCCAAGCTGGTGAAGGTGTCGGCGAAAACGGCCGACCGCCTGCTGGCGCCACAACGCCGCCAACTGCGCCTGGGGCCACACCGCAGCCGCTCCATGCGGCGCCTGCTGCTGGAGCAGATCCCGCTGAAGGTGGCCGACGAATGGGACCGCCGCCAGGTCGGCAACCTGCAACTGGACTTCGTCGCCCACTGTGGCCAGTCCACCGCCGGCAGTTTCCTGTGGACCCTGTCCACGGTCGACATCGCGTCGAACTGGTGGGAGGGCGAGCCGGTGATCGACCGCACCCAACACAGCACGCGCTGCGCCCTGGATGCCATTCGCCGCCGCTTGCCCTTCCGGCTGCGCGAGATCCATCCCGACAACGACAGCTCGGTCATCAACCGCCTGCTGCTGGACTACTGCCGCCAGAACCAGATCGCGGTGTCGCGCTCGCGGCCGCTGAAGAAGAACGACAACTGCTGGGTGGAGCAGAAGAACTGGACGCATGTGCGCAAGCTGGTGGGCTGTCACCGGCTCAGCGGCGAACTGCAATACCGCCTGCTGAAGGATCTGTACCGGGTCTGGAGCCTGTGGCGGAACTACTTCCAGCCGGTGATGCGGCTGGAGTCGAAGACCCGGACGGGCAGCAAAGTCCATCGCCGCTACGATGTGCCGGCCACGCCCTGCCAGCGTCTGCTGGCTTCGGGCCAGCTCAGCACGATGGCCCGCCAGAGCCTGGAACAACGCTACGCAAGCCTGAATCCCGTCCTGCTGCGGAAACAGATCGAGCAGCGTCTGAACGAGCTGCTCAAAACCATCCACCGCAAGGAAACCGCCCCGGTTGCCGGACGGAAACTCAGCCCCCGTTCAGTTACCTCCTTCGTGACTCAACGGGGCGCCGTTCGGTTACCGGTTGAAATGACTTGACACGCCCGGCTCTATACTCAGTGAAGCGCTCTTTTGCGCCGTCGCAGCTTTGCGTTGGCGTCAGAGTCCAACCCGAGCTTCTTCTCCGCCAACTGCTCCATGTAACGGCGCAGCTTCTCGTCGCTGACGTCGGGCTCGCAGAGAATGATTTCCACCAGCTTCGGCCGAAGCACCTTGGCGAGCTCGTCGGTAGTCCTCCAAAGATCTCGTAGCCCGTCGTACCGAAAATGCTTGTGGTGTTGTAGGTAAAAGCCCAGATGGGAAAGGGCCAGGTTCGCCCGAAATTCGGCTCGGCGGCGCCGCTCGGCCT
>Ga0308414_1000336_pt1 | contig 30107 bp, 34 predicted proteins | sample HotsprSampleOS50_FD_205667 | JGI IMG/M metagenome (GOLD analysis project Ga0308414, IMG submission 205667) | Hot spring phototrophic mat microbial communities from Octopus Spring, Yellowstone National Park, Wyoming, United States - 20090730_OS50 ...
AAAAACGTCTTGAAATCATGTCGCTTTAACTCTCAACGCTGATGCCAAGCAAGAAAAACGCCAAACAGGTTGATTCATCACAAGAGGCACAACCTTTGGAAGCTCTGATTGCACGCCTTGAGGAAATCGCCAGACTCATACAGGAAGGTCAAGTGGGATTGGAAGAGTCTATTGCGCTTTACGAAGAAGGTCAGCGCATTGCACGGCTGTGCACCGAGCGACTGACTGCCGCACAACGCAAGTTGGACATTCTCTCGCCTGTGCGCGCCTCCGAAGAGGCTCTGCCGCCCGACACCACCGACCCTCACCTGCCACAGAGCCCGGAGAGCTGACGCTGAACACTGCGTGCCGAGCCGCCACGCGCTAAGTGAGGCGGATACAAAAAGAAAAACTCGGCGTGAGCCGAGCATGGGTTCTGCGCTCCGCGAGCAGGATTCGAACCTGCGACCCATCGGTTAACAGCCGATTGCTCTACCGCTGAGCTATCGCGGAAAGTGCGACATTTCAAGTGTAAGGGTTGCAAAGATAGCAGAGTTAATGCAGACTTCCAAAGGGTTTGAAAAAATTTTCATTTCTATTTCTCTTGTTTTATATTTGCCGCTCTTTTTGAGCACAATTACACTTGCGACGATATGTCTAAGCGAGAGCCGCTTGTGAAAATTAAAATATCGCACCTTTCGCCGGGTCAGCATCACTACCAGTTTATGCTTGCGGTTGCTGACTTTCAGGATGCGGCGCTCAGCCATACTGTGTTTTCAAACACGGTGGAAACCAAGGTTACGATTGACAAAGGTATGTCCGACATGAGCGTTACTATCCACGTCAGCACGGTGGTTACTTTGGAGTGCGACCGATGCCTTGCTGCACTTCATCGACACATTTCTGGTGAGTATCGCATTTTCTATGCACCGGCAAAGTCTGTGCGTGCCCAAGATTTGCAAGACGAAATGCGGTTGCTTGGCAAAAATGACTTTGAAATTGACCTGACAGACGACGTGCGCGATACGCTCTTGCTGGCGCTGCCTATGAAGAATGTCTGCGAACCAGCTTGTTCGCCCAGTGTAGGCAAGGTTTCATTTGCTGCGGCCGACCGTCCGTCTGCTCCTGAAACGGAATGGCAGAAGGCACTTAGTCAAATTAGTCAGAAACTTAACTTGCATTCAAACAGACCGAAACCCAGATAGAGAGATAAAAACATCACCGAGATATGCCAAATCCTAAACGCAGAATGTCGAATTCGCGCACGGATAAGCGTCGCGCACAGTTCAATGCTCGCACAAAGCCAGCAACCATGATTACCTGTCCAAATTGTGGCGCCATTACCATGATGCACCGCGCTTGCTACAACTGTGGATACTACCGTGGACGCATCATTGCCAAGAAACAGGCGCCCGCTGCCGAATAAGCATTCCATAACACTCAAATCTGCTGCACTGTCCGTGCCATGAAAGCCGCCATCACTGCTACGGCAAAATACCTTCCGCCAGATGTGCTCACCAATCACGATTTCGAGAAAATGCTCGATACCAGTGATGAGTGGATTCGCACCCGCACAGGCATCTGTGAGCGGCGCATTTTGAAGGATAAGACAAAAGCTACCGCTTTCATGTGCGCCGAAGCCTCTAAGGCACTGCTTGAAAAGCGCGGCATCAGTGCAACGGAAATCGACCTCATTATCGTGGCAACTGTCTCTCCAGACATGTTCTTCCCTTCCACAGCGTGCTTGGTGCAGGATATGATTGGCGCCTCGCGCGCTTGGGGGTTCGACCTTTCAGCGGCTTGTTCGGGATTCATCTACGCCTTGGCGGTGGGTGCACAGTTTATCGAGACCGGCATGCACAAAAAGGTATTGATTCTGGGTGGCGATAAGATGTCATCTATCGTTGACTATACAGACCGCAACACTGCCGTGCTTTTCGGCGATGCGGCTGGCGCCGTGCTGCTTGAGCCAGCACGCGATGGCTATGGAATCTTGGACATACGGCTTTATGCCGACGGCACCGCTGGCAAAAACTACCTCTACATGCCCGGTGGCGGCAGTCTTAACCCGCCTTCTCATGAGACCGTCGATAAAAAGATGCACTATGTTATCCAAGATGGCAAAGCGGTCTTCAAAGCTGCCGTCATCGGAATGGCGGAAGTGGCTTATGAGATGATGCAGCGCAATCATCTTACCAGTCAGGATGTGGATTATCTTGTCCCTCATCAGGCGAACTTGCGTATTATCAGTGCTACGGCAGAGCGCATGGGCATTGGCATGGATAAGGTAACGGTCAACATTGATAAGTATGGCAACACCACGGCGGCAACCATTCCGCTCTGCCTTGCTGAATTAGAAGAGCAGAACAAACTGCGCGATGGCGCAAACCTGATTTTGGTCAGCTATGGTGCTGGCTACACTTGGGGCGGCATCTATGTCAAGTGGCAGTTGTGATTTTTCGTAGGAACTATTAACTTGCAAAACGTCTTTCGCTACTTGCGTCATGTTCTTTGAAAAGTCCCCGATGTTTTTGCTGTTCTTTTGGATGGGCGAAAGAAACTGTTATCGGTATGTAGGGCACGCTATACCCATGACCAGGTGTAACTTCATCACATTTGCACCGCAGCAGCACCGAACTATGAATTTTATTTTGTTTAACCGTCAGTAGCCTCTAACTAAAACCGCATCACCTAATCGCTACTGACCAAACAAATAAAATTATGAAGAGGACGGCTCTCGTTTTTCCGGGACAAGGCTCACAGTATGTGGGTATGGCAAAGACACTCTGCGAGCAATATCCAGAGTGCGCCGAAATTGTCGCCCAAGCTGATGATATTCTGGGCTACTCACTTTCGGAGATTATGTTCAATGGCGATGAGACCTTACTTCGCCAAACCTGCCACACCCAACCCGCTATTTTCCTCCACAGCTACTTGCTCTTTCGCTTCATCGACAGCGATGAGGTGGCGATGACTGCTGGACACAGCCTCGGCGAATACACGGCACTCTGTTACTCAGGCTCACTTTCGTTTGAAGATGCGCTCCGGTTGGTCGCCAAGCGTGGTGAGCTGATGCAACAAGCCGGCGAACAACTTCCGGGCACGATGGCGGCCATTATTGGCTTACCTGAAGACAAATTGATGCCCGTGTTGGCTGGCGCCTCTGAATTTGGCATTATTCAGGCGGCCAACTTTAATTCGCCCGGTCAAATTGTCTTATCTGGCGAAGTGCCTGCCATTCGTGCCTCTCTTTCTCTTGCCAAGAAATATGGTGCGAAACTTGCCAAGGAATTGAGTGTGTCCGGTGCCTTTCACTCGCCACTGATGAAGCCAGCCAAGGATGCCTTAGCACAGGCTTTGGAGCAAGTTGAAATCCGCGATGCTCGCATTCCCGTGTGTATGAATGTAGATGCTTGCATCACGACTGATGCGACCGAAATTCGCAAAAAGCTGGTGCGCCAATTGACCAACTCGGTGCTTTGGCAGCAATCCATTGAGGAAATGATTGCCGCTGGCATCACAGAGTTCATCGAGGTTGGTCCGCAGCGAGTTTTGCAAGGCTTAATCAAGCGCATTCATCCCAGTGTAACCGTGTTCGGCATTGATACAGCGCAAGATGTCGAAAAACTGCGTGATTCCATGGTTGTTGAACGCAGCCTATAAACGCCATCAACGCTATGCACTTGGACTTGACCGGACAAATTGCTCTGGTAACAGGCGGCACCCGTGGCATCGGTCGAGCAATCTGCTTGCGTCTTGCCGACGCTGGCGCCTCCGTTGCCTTTACCTACAAATCGTCAGTAGATAAAGCCGAGTCGCTCAAAAGCGAGATTGAAGCCATGGGTCGTCAAGCCTTTGCCATGCAAGCCGATGCCGAAAATTTTGTCCAAGCCGAAAAGGTCGTGCACGATGTGCTGAATGCCCTTGGCGCCCTGCATATTTTGGTCAATAACGCTGGGCAAACCCGTGACACGCTTCTTATGCGGATGACCGAAACGCAGTGGGATGATGTGATTGCCAGCAATCTCAAAAGCGTATTCAACTACACCAAAGCCGTCATGAAACCCATGATGTCGCAGCGCAACGGTCGCATTGTGAATATCACATCGGTCATTGGCTTAACAGGCAATGCGGGTCAGGCTAATTACGCCGCCTCAAAAGCTGGAATTATTGGCTTTACGAAGTCAGTGGCAAAAGAGGTTGCCTCGCGCAACATTTTAGTCAATGCCATTGCTCCGGGCTTTATTGAGACGGAAATGACCAGCGCCCTTTCCGATGAACAGCGCAAGAGCATTGAAACCATGATTCCCATGAAACGAACGGGCTCGACCAAAGAAGTTGCCGACGCTGTGCTGTTCTTTTGCAGTCCACTTGCCAGTTACATTACTGGCGAAGTCTTACGCGTAGACGGCGGATTAGCCATGTAAAACTGAGGTTTGGGAGAGGTCATGGCAGATTGTATATTCGCCCCGTTTGCAAAAAACACTTAAACAGATTTCTTAAACATTTTTCAGGATTTACTGATTCTTTTAATCTAAAAACTCAACCTAAAACCACCTTACTCTTGGAGGCACAAATGACCGTAGATGAAGTAAGAGAAAAAGTCTACAACATCATTGTTACAAAGATGGGCGTCAGTCGCGACCAAATCAAAGACGATGCCAAATTCACGGAAGACCTGGGCGCAGATTCGCTCGACAATGTCGAACTTGTCATGGAGTTTGAAAACCAGTTTGGCATTCAAATTCCTGATGAAGATGCTCAAAGCATCTCAACCGTCAAGAATGCCATTGATTATATCCTTAGCAAAAAGAAGTAAATCCTTCTAATTTTTTCCACCAAAAGCCCAACTTTGCTCAGCCACACTAACAAAGTTGGGCTCAACTTTAAGTACCGATGAGACCACAACGCCAGCGTATTGCGATTACAGGTATCGGCGTTATTACGCCGATTGGGATAGGACTTCAAGCGTTCTGGGATGCGATGATGGCTGGCAAAAGCGGTGCAGGTCCTATCACCTTGTATGATGCGTCGCAAACCGAAACCAAGTTTGCCTGCGAAGTGAAAGGCTTTGACCCCAACACCTACATTGACCGCAAAACCGCACTACGCATGGACCGATACTGCCAACTTGGCGTCTCGGCAGCGGAAATGGCTTTGGCGGATGCCAAGTTCGACAGCCTCAACATTGACCGCACACGTGTTGGCGTTGTGTTCGGCACTGGTATTGGCGGCATGATTACCTACGACGCTCAATTCCGTATCTACATGCAAAGCGGTGCCAGTCGCATCAGCCCATTTTTCATCCCGATGATGATTCCAGATATTGCCGCTGGGCACATTTCCATCAAGCACAAACTGCATGGACCAAACTATGCAACTGCTTCAGCTTGTGCCACGTCTCTCAATGCGATTATTGACGCCTACATGATGATTCAAATGGGCTATGCTGATATGATGATTTGCGGCGGTTCAGAAGCCGTCATCACGCCGCTGGCGGTCGCTGGCTTCAATGCGGCACGGGCGCTTTCCACCCGCAACGATGACCCTGAACATGCTTCCCGACCTTACGACCGAGACCGTGACGGATTTGTGATGGGCGAAGGCGCTGCCGCACTGGTGCTCGAGACTGTCGAGGCAGCTGAAAAACGCGGGGCTCACATCTACGCTGAACTGGCAGGCGTCGGCATGAGTGCAGATGCCTATCACCTCACGGCGCCGCATCCCGAAGGCTCGGGCGCCATCCTTTCCATGCGCAACGCCCTGAATGAAGCTGGCATTGAGCCCAAGCATGTCGAATACATCAATGCACACGGCACTTCGACCCCATTAGGCGACATCGCTGAAATCATTGCGATTAAAAAACTCTTCGGCGAGGATATTCAAGGCGTCAGCATCAGCTCGACCAAATCCATGATTGGACATTTACTTGGTGCCGCTGGCGCCGTGGAATCAGTGGCTTGCATCTTAGCTATTCAACATCAATGCGTTCCGCCTACTATCAACATCTTCAACTTGGACCCGGCTATTGATGTGGATGTAACACCCAACACGCCTAAACCACGCAGCATTAACTATGTCTTGAACAATGGGTTTGGATTCGGCGGGCATAACTGTACAGTTATATTCAGGAAATATACTCCCGAGTAATTATCTTTGCAGAGCCTATTTTCACTACACTGAGCGTAGCAAATGATTTGAGGCAACCTAAAAAACTTAGGCGTGTTATGCGGCTTTGGGATGCGCTACTTGAGAGACTCTTTCGCCAGCAATCAGCACCTGCCCCAGCACCTGACCTATCGCCAGATGACCGTCGTCTTAAAGAACATCTCGAAGCGATTGTGCAATACCCCATAAATAGCTTACGCCTGTTCAAGATTGCTCTCACACATCGCTCCGCGATTGATTTTTCTGACAAATCTACATTTGTGTCCAATGAGCGGTTGGAATTTTTAGGGGATGCTGTGCTAGACCTTGCTGTGGCGGAATACCTCTACACTTCATATCCCGAGCTTGACGAAGGTGCACTGACCAAGCTGCGCTCCCTTGTGGTTAATGCTAAAACACTGGCTGGCTATGCACGCGCCATTCATATCGGCAACATGCTCATCATCAGCGAGTCTGCTGCGGCAATGGGCGTGCGCAACAGCGATACCACGCTCTCCGATGCACTCGAGGCACTCATCGGCGCTATCTATCTTGATGGCGGATATGAACACGCCAAGACGTTTGTGCATGCTCACATTCTTAGCCGCACGAACTTTGACCAACTGCTTAGCACGGAGCAAAACTACAAGAGTGTACTCTTGGAGTATGCACAAGCGCAACGCATCCCACTGCCCGTCTACATGATAACCAGCGAGGAGGGACCTTCGCATAACAAGATATTCACCGTGGCTGTCAAGCTGGGCGAAGAGATTATGGGGCAAGGCACGGGACGCAGCAAGAAAGAAGCCGAGCAATCTGCGGCACGTGAAGCAGCTGCCAAACTTAACCTTCCACGCGACCCACGCAAAACCATCAACTACAGCCGATAACGCCCTGACTTTTACGCTACCTACGGCTTCACGGTAATAGGAATCACCACTTTCGTTCTATCCCACACCAGCATCATTTCTGTGCTGTTGCCCTCAGGCTTTTTGAAGAAAATGGTGAAGGCTTCAAATTCTCCTTCGGTTTCACCAGTGGGCACATCAAAGCGCATGACCTCCTTTTTCTCATCCATGCGGAATTGTCCCCACAATCCCAGTTCGCTATTGATGAGCACGGTGAACTTGTCTTTCTGCGGAATCGTAAAGAGCGAATAGGTGCCTGCTTTGAGCGGTTTGCCTGCAATCTCAATGTCTTTGGTCAAAGTTATCTCGGTGGCTTCATTTGCGCCCGTGCGCCAGACTTCACCATATGGGACGAGTGCTTTTTCTTCTTTTGTGCCAAAAATCACTCGCCCTTTCTTGAACGGACGCGAGTAGACAACTTTGATGTAAGCCTCACCAATGTTGACTTTTGCAACCGCCATTGGGCTTTGGCGCGGCGCCAAGGAGCGAATGTAGTTGCTATCGGGCTTTTGTGCCCGTGCATGTTCTGCCAATAGGCACAGCATGACGGTAACGGCAAACACTCGTAGGGTCATCAGGATTTGTTGATAGATGGTTAGAAAAAATGGTGCATGCTACACATCCAAGCGGCGCACATACTTTGCATTGGCTTCAATAAATTCGCGGCGTGGCTCGACGGCATCGCCCATCAATGTTGAGAAAATTTTGTCAGCTTCCATTGCGCTTTCAATGCCCACTTGCAAAAGCGTGCGATTTTCAGGGTTCATGGTGGTTTCCCAGAGCTGTTCAGGATTCATTTCACCCAAGCCTTTGTAACGCTGGACGGTTACCTCTTTGCCTTTTTCTTCGAAGCGTTTGATGGCTTCATCACGCTCTTCGTCATCCCAAGCATACACGGATTCTTTGCCCGACTTAATCAGGTATAGTGGCGGCTGTGCGATGAACACCCTACCGCTCTCAATTAAGCCACGCATGTAACGGTAGAGAAAGGTCAGCAAAAGCGTGCGGATGTGTGAGCCATCTACATCGGCGTCGGTCATCAAGATGATTTTGCCGTAGCGCAGTTTGTCAGCATTAAATTCGTCATCGCCAATGCCCGTGCCTAATGCCATGATGATGGTGCGGATTTCCTCATTTTCCAACATTTTATTGAGCCGTGCTTTCTCCACATTGAGAATTTTGCCTTTGAGCGGCAAGATGGCTTGGAAGCGGCGGTCTCGCCCTTGCTTTGCCGAGCCGCCCGCGCTATCTCCTTCCACGATGTAGAGTTCACAGAGCTCTGGGTCGTTGATTGAGCAATCGGCTAACTTGCCCGGCAATCCTGCGCCATCTAAGGCATTTTTGCGGCGCGTCATTTCCTTTGCTTTGCGTGCTGCCTCGCGTGCTTGTGCCGCATTTAAGGCTTTCTCAATGATGATTTTTGCAACGCCCGGGTTTTGCTCGATAAACTCACTTAGCTTTTCATTGACAATAGTCTCGACAATGGTTTGGGTTTCGCTGTTGCCAAGTTTGGTTTTGGTTTGCCCCTCAAACTGCGGCTCTGGAACTTTGACGGAAACAATGGCCGTGAGCCCTTCTCGATAGTCATCGCCTGTGAGCTGGATGTTCTTTGCAGATTTGAGCAAGTCATTTTTGGCGGCGTATTGGTTCATGGTGCGCGTGAGTGCTTTGCGAAAACCAGTCAGGTGCGTGCCGCCCTCTACGGTGTTGATGTTATTGACATACGACAAAGTGTTTTCTTGGTAGGAATCGTTATATTGGAAGGCAATTTCTACCACCGTGCCATCTCGCTCACCTTCAATGTAAATGGGTTTTTTCATGAGCGAGAGTCGATTGGCATCAACAAACGAGACAAACTCGACAATGCCACCTTTGAAGTGAAATTCATCGCGTCGGATTGGCTGCTCACGCAAATCTTCTATGACGATATGCAAGTTACGATTCAGATATGCCAGTTCGCGTAGGCGGTCTGCCAGCGTTTCGTAGCGAAATTCACGATTTTTGAAAATTTGTGGGTCAGGCATGAAGGTGGTCTTTGTGCCTGTGTCTTTTTCTTTCGTCTTGCCAATCTCTCTCACTGGTCCTTCGGGCACACCACGATGATACTTCTGATAGAACACCTTGCCTTCGCGCTTGACAGTTACTTCACACCACTCGGAGAGTGCATTTACTACCGATGCGCCTACGCCATGCAAACCGCCCGAGACTTTGTAGACGCTTTTGTCGAACTTGCCTCCTGCGCCGATGACCGTCATGACCAACTCGAGCGCTGATTTGCCGGTATCTTTTTTAACGGCGGTGGGAATGCCGCGTCCTCTATCTGAAACAGTAACCGAGCCATCGGCATTGATACCGACATAGATGTAGTCGTTGTAGCCAGCCAGCGCTTCGTCCACAGAATTGTCCACAATCTCATAGACAAGATGGTGCAAACCTCGCACGCCAACATCCCCAATGTACATCGCTGGACGCTTGCGCACGTGCTCAATTCCACTTAGCACCTGAATACTTTCTGCGCCATATTCCTTTTCGGCGCTACTGACCTGCTCAAGGCTTTTCTCTGCCATTGACACAAAATTTTTCGTTTGTTTGCAAAAGCATGCTTTTTGCTCGAGACTTTAAATATACGAAAATCACGGCTTGAATACGCTCTCGAGCGCCACGCGCAACAAGTGAAGCTATGGCTATAAGTAATGACAGAATCAACAGTTAGCTTTCTTTTTGCGTTAGAGCGCCTAAGAGAAAAGATTTCAGGCTCTCAAATTTATTGGGCATGCGAATTGCCGTTTTGGGTTTGTTTAGCGCCTCTTGCAAGCGCTCTGGCACCTCGATGGGCACGGGCATCAACGGTTGGACAATATCAGCAAATTTTGCCGGATGCGCCGTTGCCAAGAACACACCATTCGTGGGTTGCGGTTGCGCACTTCGATATGCTTGCAAGCCCACATATCCAATTGCCCCATGCGGTTCAGCAATGTAGGCATATTTGCGATAGAGCTCTTGGATGGCAGCAGTGGTTTCACTGTCGGAAAAACTTGCTCCGAAAATATCTTGCTGCATGTCTTGCAATGTCGGATACAGTTCTTGCATGCGCGCAAAGTTGCTGGGATTGCCCACATCCATTGCGTTGGACAATGTCCGTTGCGACGCCCTCGGCTCGAAGCGACCGGTGCGCAGGTATGTTGGCACAATGTCATTGGCATTGGTTGCGGCAACAAACTTTTCAACTGCAAGTCCCATCCGCTTGGCTATCAAGCCTGCGGTCAGATTGCCAAAGTTGCCACTGGGCACAGAGAAGATGATGGGCAAATCGGTGCGCTTGACTTGCGCCACTGCTCGGAAGTAGTAGACCATTTGCGGCAGCAACCGCGCAATGTTGATAGAGTTTGCCGACGAGAGCACCCAGCGTACATTGAGCTCGGCATCTAAGAATGCCTCTTTGACCAAACGCTGACAATCATCAAACGTGCCCAACACCTCGAGCGCAACGACATTGCCGCCGATAGTGGTTAGTTGCTGCTCTTGAATATGGCTCACTTTGCCACTTGGATAGAGCAAAACAACTTGCGTCTTCGGCATATTCAAGAACGCATGACCAACGGCGCTTCCTGTGTCGCCAGATGTTGCCACCAGCACTAAAAGTTCTCGCTCTTCATCTTGCAGAAAGTATCGTAGCAACTGTGCCAGCATGCGTGCACCAAAATCTTTGAAAGCCAGTGTCGGTCCAGAAAACAGTTCCAGTGCGTATAGATTCGCCTCGAGTTCTACGATGGGCGCATCGAAGGTAAAAGCGGCTTCAACGATATGGCGCAAATCGCGCTCTGGTATTTCATCGTGCATGAATGCCTTGCTGACGCTGAATGCAATCTCTTGGATAGACAGATGCGGCAATCGGCGGAAGAAATCGGGCGTTAGACACGGAATACTTTTTGGCATAAACAATCCACCATCGCGCGCCAAGCCTTGTCGCACGGCTTCGCGCAAACTTACTTCTGGAGATTGTCGGTTGGAACTATAAAGCCGCATAGGTCGAACTTGGCACCACGCACGCGCCTTCAGAATTAATTTTGGAGATGAACTTGTCGCTGGCTACGCCTTGCTCTGCAAATGCTTCCTGCATGGCGTGTGCTACATGCTGCGCAAGGCTCATTTCAGTTGTCAGCGCAAAGACGGACGGACCAGAGCCTGAAATGCTACAACCCAATGCCCCTTCACGCAAGGCCGCGGCTTTTACGGCATTAAAGCCCGGAATCAAAATCGAGCGCACAGGTTCCACCACCACATCGCTAAGCGAACGGCTGATAAGGTCGTAGTCGGACTTCATCAATCCAGCCACCAGCCCTGCAATGTTGCCCCACTGCACAATGGCATCTTTGAGCAGCAAGCTTTTCTTGAGAATTTCGCGTGCATCTTTGGTCTTTACTTCAATGTGGGGATGCACCACGACGGCATGCAACCGTTCGGGCACATCGAGCGGCACAACATCTAGTGGCGTATAGCTCCGAATCAAAATGAATCCGCCCAGCAAAGATGGTGCGGCATTGTCGGCATGAGCCGCGCCGCAAGCCATGCGCTCCCCTTCTAAGGCAAAGGGCAAGAGCTCTGCTTTCTTCAGCGGCGACCCCAGCAGCGCATTGACGGCGACCACCGCTGCCACGGCACTGGCGGCGCTGGAGCCCAAGCCGCTGCCAAGTGGCATTTTCTTGTGCACTTCAAGGTCAATTCCTTTCCGCAGATTTAGATGTGCAAGCAACTTCATGACCGCTACGCCCGCCGTGTTGAGTTCAGCCTGCAAAGGTAATTTGCCCCCATCTCCCGTAATGCGTGTGAGCACCACTTTATCGCTATCATTGAACCGCGCCACCACTTCGTCGCCCGGTTGGTGCAACGCAAAGCCCAGAATGTCGAACCCAGCGCCGACATTAGCTACTGTTGCTGGTGCAAAGGCTACCGCACAGTCATCTCTCATACCAAGCGCAATGTTTGATTTGGTCATTTTAAGACAAGTAGTTTGAAATCCATACGACGTTTGCGAACACACCGGCTGCCGTCACCTCGGCACCTGCTCCCGGACCTTTGACGACCAGCGGACGGTCGTAGTAGCGCTCGGTCGTGTAAGAGATGATGTTGTCGCTTCCCGAGAGCGTGTAGAACGGATGCTCTTCACCGACCTCTTGCAGGCGCACCGATGCTCGCGCATTTTCCAAGCAGGCAATGAAGCGCAGTTTTCGCTTGTGTTGCTCGGCATGGCGTTTCTTTTCTTCAAAGAGCGGATTGGCTTTTTCTAACTCCTTGAAGAAATCTTCAACCGATGGCGCCTCCAAGCAGGCTTGTGGCAGAAAATTTTCAACCTCGACATGATGCAACTCCAACGGCAAACCCACTTCACGTGCCAAAATCAAAATTTTGCGTGCCACATCCATTCCGCTCAAATCGTCGCGTGGGTCTGGTTCGGTGTAGCCTTTTTCCTTAGCTTCTCGCACCACTTCGCTGAAGGTGCGTGAGCCCACAAAGGAATTGAAAATGTAACTAAGCGAGCCAGACAGCACGGCTTCAATCTTCAGGATTTTATCGCCACTGTTGAGCAAATCTTGCAGCGTGTTGATGACTGGCAAGCCTGCACCGACATTGGTCTCGTAAAGAAACTTCACATCGTTTTTGATAGCCAGCAGTTTGAGATTGCGATACACCTCATATTTGCCTGAATTGGCGCGCTTGTTTGGCGTTACGATAGAAATGCTCGATGAGAGAATTTCTTCGTAATGTTCAATGACTTCGTCGCTGGCCGTGCAGTCAATGAAGATGCTGTTTGGCAAGTTGAGCTCTTTCATCTTTGCGACGAATTTTTTGAGATTGGTTGGCTCGCCGCATTCTTTGAGTTGTGCTTGCCAGTGTGCCAAATCAACGCCGCGCTCTTGGAAATACATCTGCGAGCGGCGCGCCAGCGCCACCACGCGAATGTCGAGTGATTTTTCTTTGAGCAGGGTTTCTCGATGCTCTCGCAACTGGCGCAGGAATGTGCCACCGATGAGCCCCGTTCCAACCAAAAACACATTGAGTGTTTTTTTCTCCGAGAGGAAAAAGGCTTCATGCAAGGCATTGAGCGCCTTCGATTCATCACGCTTATCAATTACGACCGAGATGTTAAGCTCCGACGACCCCTGCGCAATCGCCACAATGTTGATACCATTTTTACCTAATGTTTGGAAGAACCACCCTGCAATGCCTGTGCGATGACGCATGTTTTCGCCGACCGCGGCGACAATTGAGAGATTTGTCTCAACCTGCACCTCATTGAGTTTGCCAGTGCTAATCTCGAGTGCAAATTCCTTTTGAATCGCCTGTTTGGCAACTTTGGCATCTCTTGGGGCCACGGCCACACAAATCGAGTGCTCCGATGAGGCTTGCGAAATGAAAATGACATTAACTTTTGCATCAGCAAGTGCGCCAAATAGGCGTCGTGCCGACCCCATCGCACGCACCAGTCCCGTGCCCTCCACACGAATCAACGCCACATCATCCAATGATGAAATTCCACATACGGGGAATTGGCGCACTGGGAGCTCGTTTGAAATCAGTGTGCCTTCAAATTCAGGATTGAATGTATTGAGCACACGGATGGGGATATTTTCTGCCATCGCCGGCTGAATGGTTGGCGCATAGAGCACCTTTGCCCCAGAGTTCGACATTTCCAGCGCCTCGTCGTAAGTCATTTTCGGGATAGGAAAGGCGTCGGGCACTTTGCGTGGGTCTGCGGTCATGAAGCCATTGACATCTGTCCAAATCTGAATTTCTGTTGCCTGCAGTGCAGCGGCAAATAAGGCCGCCGTGTAGTCAGAGCCGCCGCGTCCGAGTGTCGTGGTCTGTCCGTGATGTGTAGAGCCGATAAATCCTGTGATAACCTGCAGCGCTGGGCGCAATCCAAAGTAGGAGCGAATGTTTTGGTAAGTGGTCTCCACATCTACGCGTGCGGCGCCGAAGTTCTCATCGGTTTTCACCACCAGACGTGCATCCAGATACTCGGCATCAATGCCTTGCTCACGAAAGGCTTCGGTAACAATGTAGGCAGATAGGCGCTCGCCAAAGCTCAAAATAAAATCTAAGGTGCGCAGCGTGTATTCCTTGATGAGAAAGACGCCGTGCAGAATGTCTTCCAGTTCATTGAGCATTTTTTTGACCCCTGCCAAAATTCCGCTCTGACGATGCACATCAATGAGTGCTTTTACCGCGCCCAAGTGTCGCGCTTCCAGCTCCTCCAGCAGAGGGCGATACCGCTCATCACCTTGCGCAGCGGTTTGTGTCATCTCAAGTAGGGCATCGGTGACGCCGCTGAAGGCAGAGACCACGACGGCAATTTTGTCTTGCCGACGCGCATTCAAAATAAGTTGGGTTACCCGCTCAATGTTTTCTGGGCTACCGACGGAACTGCCGCCAAATTTGAGTACTTTCATAGATGGTTTTATTGCTGGAAAAATAGAAGCGGCAAAGATACAAAAAGAACGTCAAGCCTTCTAAGCCGCATGGGCGACGGGCTCTGTCCACTTCCACCACATTTTAGAGAGTGACGATTGTGCATTATCTTTGCACTTCATTCATCAAGGAGTTCCTATATGCTTGAGTCCTACCTGCCGATTTTCGCCATGATTAGCCTTGCTGTTGCCGCAGGGATTATCCTTTCTGCATTGGGTATTGCTATCGGTCCGAAGCGCAAGACTGCACAAAAGCTCACGACATATGAGTCGGGCATGGAGCCGATTGGCACGGGCAAACAGCGCATCTCCGTCAAGTATTACCTTGTTGCCATGCTCTTTATTGTCTTTGATATTGAAGTGGTGTTTATGTATCCGTGGGCGACAAGTTTTCGCGAACTTGGGCTTGCTGGATTTATTCCCATGCTGACGTTTGCTCTGCTTTTGCTGGCAGGCTACTTTTACATCGTCCGCAAAGGGGCTTTAGAGTGGGATTGAGTTTCGTTTGTGGCAAGGCGAACCTTGCCTGTTACCAAGTTTTTTCTTCTTGTGGCTCAATGCCTGCAACGCTGTATGGGAAAACCGTGTTTTTAAGAAAGACTTGACAAATTTTAACGACTAAGGAAGTATGCTACAGAACAATCCTTTCGCTGACGGCTTTCTGACGACTACTATGGATGCCATTACCAACTGGGCACGCTCGAATGCACTGTGGCCGATGCCGATGGGGCTGTCTTGCTGCGCTATTGAGATGATGGCGATGGCTGGACCAAAGTATGATGTAGCCCGTTTTGGCTCTGAAGTGTTTCGCATGTCGCCGCGGCAGAGCGACCTTATGATTGTGGCTGGCACGGTAACTTACAAGATGGCTCATGTTGTCAAGAAAATTTGGGACCAGATGCCGGAACCGAAGTGGTGTATTGCAATGGGCGCATGCAGTTCATCAGGTGGGATGTTCCGCTCATATCCCGTTGTGCAGGGCATTGACCAGTTTATTCCCGTTGATGTGTATGTGCCCGGCTGTCCGCCGCGCCCTGATGCCGTCTTGCACGCCTTGATGGATATTCAAGAAAAGATTAAGCGCCAGCGGCATTCGTTCCGTGATGCGCTTCTTTCAGAAGAAGGCTTTGCCAAACTCGAGCAGCAGCGCGAAAGAGAGCAAGAAAAATTGATACTGCAAAAATGACCTCACAGGAATGGTCATCATTGCACAGACGCCCTGATTGAATTATTCAAAAGTATGAACGACATCATCAACGCACTTCAAGCCAAGTTCAGTGGCGCAATTAAAGAGGTCAGCGAGTTCAAAGGCGAAATCACACTTCTTGTTGATGATGCGGCAATTGTCGACATCTGCCGCGCTCTCAAAGCAGAGCATGGCTTCAACTACTGCGTCGACATCTGCGGCGCTGACCGCTTCACTGAAGAAGAACGCTTTGAAGTAATCTACAACCTTACCAATCTTGAGAAGCGCCTGCGGCTGCGCTTAAAAGTGCGTGTCAGCGAAGAAAACCCCGTTGTGCCCAGCGTAACCCGCGTTTGGCGAGCGGCAAATTGGCATGAGCGCGAAACCTACGACATGTATGGCATTCGCTTTGAAGGGCATCCTGACTTGCGACGCATGTATATGCCCGAAGATTTTGAATACTATCCACTTCGCAAAGATTTCCCGCTCATCGGCGTGCCGGGCAGTATTCCACTTCCTGAATTTGACAAAAGAGCCCCAAAGCAAGATGCGGGTCGGCGCTATAATCAAGGCGAGCAAATCTGACCTTCTTGCGGCTTAAAAGTTGGTCTCGATGTCTTTTAGGGCTTGCCCTCTCTGGTCTTTTTCGGAGATGCAAAGTGGCACATCTAATGCCGGCCACTCAATGCCTACTTGCGGGTCATCGTAGCGTAAGGTGCGCTCGTGCTTGGGCGAGTAGAGATTGGTTACCTTGTAGTTGAATTCAGCGGTATCGGATAGCACTAAAAAGCCGTGTGCAAAGCCGGGCGGAATCCAGACCATTTTTTTGTTCTGTTCAGAGAGTCTGTAACCAAACCATTTGCCAAATGTGGCAGAGTCGCGTCGGATATCTACTGCCACATCAAACACCTCTCCTTTTGAGACACGCACCAACTTGCCCTGCGACATGGGCGCAAGTTGATAATGCAGTCCGCGTAGCACGCCTTTTCGCGAAAAGCTCACATTATCCTGCACAAATTTTGCGGTAATGCCCAGCTCTTCAAACACTTTTTCGTTATAGCTTTCAAAGAACCAACCCCGTGCATCCTCGAACACTTTTGGCTCGAGTATCCATAGCCCGGGTAGCGGTGTGTAGGTCAGGCGCATGCATCAGATAGCTTGTTTTTTTAGGTAGAGTTTTACTGCAGTATCAATGCCTCGCTGCAGTCGCTCGAAGTCTATAGGTTTGGTATAGAATTGAAAAATCAGGCGCTCTTTCAGCAAAGGCTCGACACGCTCAAAATCTACATAACCTGACATCATAATCACCATCATGTTCGGGTCAACTTTGCGTAGCTCTCTTGCCAATTCCTCACCGTTCATCTCTGGCATCGCGTAGTCTACGACGCTTGCCTCAATGAGCCCTCGGTTTTCAATCGTAAATGCTAAGGCTTGTTCGGGATTCTGGAACGGCTTAGTGGGGTGATAAGCAGATAGAAACTCCGACAATGGATTTAGCAGCTCTCGATTATCATCAACGAGTAGAATCATCTTTCTTATCCTTTTTGGTTTGTGTTAGGATAAACTGTGCATGACGATGATACTTTGCACTTTCGTTTTTTACGAATTCAATCAGTGTTCGTAGGTGCGCTGGGTCAATATCCGGTAAAATTCCATGACCTAAGTTGAAGACATGCCCTGAAGCGTCGCTATGCTCGCCAAATTTTTGCAGAATCTTTGCCGCCTCTTTGCGAATGACATCATGCGGTGCATAGAGAATCATCGGGTCTAAGTTGCCTTGCAGCGCCACACGGTCAGCCAGTTGCCAGCGCGCTCTGCCAATATCCACCGTCCAATCTAAGCCTACGGCATCGCAACCGGTTTGGGCAATTTCTGACAGCACGGTATTGGCGCCTTTGGCAAAGACGATAACTGGGACATTTGGATATTTGGTTTTAATAGTCTGCACCGTCTCGTGAATGTAAGTTAATGAGAATTCCATAAATGCGTCTTCACTAAGCAGCGATGCCCAAGTATCAAAAATTTGCACGGCGTTTGCACCTGCCTCGATTTGCAGCAGGAGGTAATCGGTCAAGACCTTATTGAGTTTTTGCAGCAAGGCATGGGCGTCGCTTCGACAGGTGTAAATCAGTTCTTTTGCGGCTTTGAAGTCTTTGCTGCCTTTGCCTTCCACGGCATAAGCGAAGAGTGACCAAGCCGCTCCTGAAAAACCAATGATAGGCACGCGTCCATGCAGCTCGCGTTTTGTTAGACGAATAGCATCTTCCACATAGCGCAATGCTTGCGATACATCTGGAACCACCAACTTTTCAATATCGCTGCGTGAGCGAATCGGCTCCAAAAATCTGGGTCCATGAGACTCTAACATTTCCAAGCGCATGCCCATGGCTTCTGGCACCACTAAGATGTCGGAGAAGATAATTGCCGCATCGACATCCATAATTTCGACGGGCTGGATAGTTACTTTGGCAGCCAGTTCTGGGGTTTTGCACAGTGTCAGAAAATCTGTTTTTCTGCGCACTTCGCGATACTCTGGCAAGTAGCGACCGGCTTGACGCATAATCCAAATTGGCGTACGATGCACTGGCTTACGCTGCAATGCTCGAATAAGTAAATCATTTTTCAGCATCTGGTCTGACGGCTTGATTTTGATATGTCCCTGTAAACAGAAAGGGGGAAAGCTTGTCGTTCCCAAACGCTGTGCGCCAGCTTGACGCACTGGCAGTTAGTTCAGACTGCTCTGCTTGAGGCGTTCGCGCAGCCTATCGAGCTGATGCCTGATGCTGTGATCAATGACCGTGTCTCCAATGCGGACCGTAAGGCCGCCAATCAAGTGGGGTTGAACTTTGGTTTGGAGACGGATTTTTTGGCTGACCAATTTTTCCAAGCGCGCTTGGATGAGCTGTTTTTGCGCTTCATCTAACTCAATCGCACTTGCTACTTCCGCATTCACGACGCCATTTCGCTTATCAAGCAGTTCTTGAAATTCCTCAATGGTGTCTGGGATGAACGCACTGCGCCCTTTTCTCACCAACAGTTCCAGCGATTCTAAGGTCCTTAACGAGATTCGCCCAATGAAAATTTGCTTCAGAATGAGAATTTTGTCATCGCTCTTGACGATGGGGCTTTTAAGCAACTGGCTTAACTCGCGTGAGGCTTTTATGGTATTTTTGACGACTTCAAGGTCTTGTGCGATGGTTTCGAGTTCTTCGCCAGCGCCTTGCAGAATCGCCATGGCATAACGCAGGCCAACTCTTGACTTCATGGTTGTGCGGTTGCAGGTTTATTTTCCAGCAAATTCAGCGGCTTGCGCTGGAATGTCGTTGAGTGCATTGGTGATAATTTCCTTGTGCAGTTCGGTATCGAGTTTTTGGCGGATAATGCGTTCGGCGCTTTGAATGGCCAGTTCTACCACCTCATTGCGCAGCGCCAGCAAGGCTCGCTGTTTTTCGAGCGCAATAGCGGCTTTGGCTTCTTCGAGCATTTTGCGTGACTCCATGTTTGCCTTTTCGAGAATTTCGCTGCGCACTTTTTCGGCGGATTGTCGGCTTTCTTGAATGATGCGGTCGGCTTCTAATTGCGCTTTGGCGAGCATGGCTTTGTTTTCAGCCAGAATTTTTTCCGCCTCGCTGCGTGCTTGCTCGGCACGGTCGATAGCAGCCTGAATGCTTTTTTCACGCTCATCTAAGGCGTTGATGATGGGCTTCCATGCCGTGGCGCGCAGAAACAGCAGCAACAGCAGAAATGTGACCAGCGTCCAGAAAATCAGCCCGGGATTAGGGCTAAGCAAACTACCTTCCAAAATTAACCACCCCAGTAGCGGCATATCTCGTCGTGTTGTATTGTCTGATAAAGCATTGGGCATTGAAGGCTTCGTTCAATGCCCAAACATTGACCTGTTTTATTTGAATGCAAGCGCCAAGCAGACCACCAAGGCAATAATGGCGGTGCCTTCCACAAGACCGGCGGCGATGAGGGTCAAGCCGCGAATGTCGCCAGAGGCTTGTGGCTGACGGGCAATCGCTTCGGTGGCAGAGCTCACCGCGTTGCCAATACCAATGCCTGCGCCGATGGCGGCAATGCCTGCGCCAATGCCTGCGCCCAAGAATGCAAGTGCTTCGTTACCCATTTGTGATATTTTCCTCCAAAAATATGTTTTAAGAAAACTTAGTGCCCCTCTTCACTGTGCTCATGCTGCATTGCCAGCCCGATAAACACGCTTGAGAGCATCGTGAAAATATACGCTTGCATGAACGCTACAAAAATCTCCAAGCAATAAATTGCCATTGTAAAAAGCACAGAGACGGGCGCGACCACAAGGCTTCTAAAGATAAAAATCAAGCTGATTAATACGATGATGACAATATGCCCGGCGGTCATGTTTGCAAACAAACGCATGGTGAGCGCAAAGGGTCGGACGAACATGCTAATAATTTCTACGGGAATCATAATTAGCCAGAGCGCTGGTGGGGCGCCTCCAGTCAGATGCGCTAACCACCCTCCGACGCCATTTTCACGAATTCCGGCATACTGCGTTAGCACAAATGTAAAAGAAGCTAATGTCATGGTTACGGCAATGTTGCCCGTTGCTGTCGCCGCAAATGGCACCAGCCCTAAGAGGTTGCAAAAGAGAATGAAGAAGAACACCGTCAGCAAGTAAGGGAGAAATCGCTCGTAGTGCGGTCCGATGTTTGGCCGTGCCACATCATCGCGGATAAACTGCACGACCGCTTCGACCACATTGGCTAAGCCTTTTGGCGCTTGAGGGGTTTTCATACTTTTGTAATAGTTGCCCACGCTGACCATCACGATAATCAGCAGCAAACTGGCTATCCACATCATGACGGTATGACGCGTCGGCGAGAGGTCTATTGTGAAATCGCCAATCTGAATGGGCGGAAATTTTGGCAGATGAATTTCTCCGAATGGTTCCAACTCTATGGTATGCGCATCCAAGACATGATGCATGACATCGAGCTTGCCGTCATTGTTTCCTGCTTTCGGCTCAGACGCATGGAGCGTGGTGGCAGAGATGATGAACAGGAGTGCCACGAAAATATGTCGCAAGGTGTACATCGCGCAAAGCGTTCAGAGTTGCAAAAGTTTTTCCAACCTTTTTTCAAACCTCATTTTATTGAGGATGGCAAACATTTCTATAGGCATGTAGCATAGATAAAGCGCCAGAGTAGCCCACGCAAATTCTGCGATATTCACGGGTTGTGTGAGCATCAGAAGCATCGCCATTGATGCAATCGTCATCCATCGTATGCCTTGTCCAATTAGCAACATCTGCAAAAATTTGGTGCTCTTGAGCGCATGCACATACTCACACAAGAGATAGCCCAAAACTGCATTCAACGCCATTGTTGCCCATGCATAGAACACCGAGTGTGAGGCTAACCCCAAGTAGATAATCACTATCCAGAAAAGGACTGTAAAGATAGTCATCACGATAAGAAAATCAAAGAGCGGTTTAAGCATGAGGCGCTTCATGGTGCCGATTCCTTCTGTTGAGTGTCTGGCGCAGGTCGTGTAGAGGATGGCGTTGCCAAGCGCCAGAGCACTGTAAACATGGCAATGAGCGCCAAGACCACGCCCACCAGCAGAAAGATAGGCGCTGTGCCCAGTGCGCTATCGAGTTTATAGCCTCCGAAGACAAACAGCACAAATGCCACGACAATCTGAATGCCGACCGTCATGTAGGCGGCTGACTTGCGCTGTGCTTCGCCGGCTTCACGTATAGATTTGCGCACATCATCGGTCATGCTCATGGTGCATACTCCTTGTTTGTTGCAAAAGTGTTCAGCTCTGAAGTTGAGTTTGTGTCCATAGTAATTTTTCCACTAATCACGGCGCCTTCTTCGACTGCCAACGCTTTGACCTTGATTTCGCCATACACGATGGAGCTTGCGCTCAAGACCAGCAAGCCACTTGCCTCTATGTTGCCCTGCACTTTGCCAGAGATTTTAATGGTGGCGGCGGTGATGTTGCCTTCTACGGAACCGCCTTTTCCGATAGCCACGCTTGCTGTGGAGATGATGTTACCGATAATTTTTCCATCGATGCGCACGTTCCCAGCGGTCTCAAAATCGCCACGAAAGGTGGTGCCTTCTGCGATGATGCTAAGTCGGGCTTCACTGCCGCTTGAACTGCCCGTTGAGCTGGCAAAGGCATGGTCATTTGCTTCTTTCTTGCCAAACAGTGCTGCGAGCATATCGTTAGCTGTTTTGTGGTTAGTGCGAAAGATAGATTTCTGGGTCTTGTGGCGTTCCGTTTTTCCAGATTTCAAGATGCAAGTGCGGCGCCGAACTCTCACGACCCGTGTTGCCCGTCAAGGCAATGATTTGTCCTTTCAAAACATGCTCGCCATCGCGCACCAGTAAGTCGTTGCAATGCTTGTAGAAACTCACATACGCACCGTGCGAGATAATTACAGTATAGCCGTAATCCATGGTCCAATCGGCAAAGAGGACGGTGCCGTCAGCCAGTGCACTGATGGGTTCATTCGATGCGGTTGCAATATCGATGCCGTAGTGACTGCGTTCGCGCCGAAATGGTTGCGACGGCGTGCCTTTCACCAAGTAGCCCAAGAATGTAAGCGGTTCTGTACCGTTCATGGCAGTATAGAAGTCACTGGGCAAGTTCGGGCGCACGCCATCTGATGGTTTCGTGCGTGTTGAACTGGGTGCTCCGCCCTTCGCCGTCGAGTCTGAGATACTGCCCAGCACCGCACGCAGTTTGCGGCTATAGGCATCGAGCTGCATCAAGCGGCCGCTGATACTATCCAATCGCATTTGATTTTCGAGCAACAGTTTCTGGTAGCGGTCTGCATCGCCATAGCCCGGTAGCCATGTCCGCACTGGCGTGAGCGCAATCACCAAAGTTGAGAGAATTGCCACGCTGCTACACAGCAATAGCACCGCTAACCACACCTTGCCCACCGTAATGTTACCATATGCGCGAGCCGCAGACCCATCGCTGGGGATGATGGCAATTTCGTAGGTAACGACTTTTTTCTTTTTCGCTTTTTGCTCCCACATTCTCTCTTTGCATCGGTCAATCAAGTTTCTGGTAAAGGTTTGCCATCTCGATAGCGGCGGCGGCGGCTTCCCAGCCTTTGTTGCCAGCCTTCGTGCCGGCGCGCTCTATGGCTTGCTCAATTGTGTCGGTGGTCAAGACGCCGAACGCAATAGGCACGCCTGACTCCATGGCGGCTTGTGCAATGCCTTTTGTGGCTTCGGCAGCAATGAGGTCAAAATGTGGCGTTGCTCCGCGAATAAGCACTCCAATGGCAACAATTGCATCAAACTGTTTGGAGAGCGCAACCTTTTTGACCACCATAGGCAGTTCAAACGAGCCCGGACAGCGATATAGCGTAATGGCATTTGGGTCGCCGCCATGGCGCACAAAACAATCCACCGCGCCATCAATCAAACGTGCGCCCACAAAGTCGTTCCAGCGCGAGGCAACAATGGCCATCTTCAAGCCCTGTGCCGATAGATGCCCTTCCACGATTTTCATTTATCGGTATAGCCAAAATTTTCTTCAACAAGTTGGATAATGATGTGCGCAATCGCAATATGGCTTTCTTGAATTCTATCGGCGGCACCTTTGTGCGGCACAATGACTTCTACATCCGCCAGTCCTTTCATCTTGCCGCCCGAATTGCCCAAGAGTGCCAAAGTTTTCAAGCCATGTTCTTTGGCATATTTGACGGCGCGCACCACGCTTTCAGAATTGCCACTTGTCGAAATTCCCAAGAGCACATCGCCGGGTTTGCCCCACGCTTCCACCAGACGCATGAAGACATTGTCGTAGCCAATGTCGTTGGCACCGCCGGTGAGTGCGGAACTATCTGTTGTCAGCGCAATGGCTGGCATGGCAGGACGATTGACCGAACTGCGGTAGCGAATGGTAAATTCAGTTGCAATGTGCTGTGCATCGGCGGCGCTACCACCATTGCCGCAGATGAGCAACTTGTTGCCACTGCGAAAGGCTTCGGTGATGATTTCTGCCATTTGGAAAATTTCTTCAGCGCTCTCGCGTGCCAACTGCTTTTTGAGTTCAGCGCTATACTCCAGTGTTTCGCGAATGTAGGCAAGGTGCGAGCTTTTTCGGTCTAAGACAACATCCAGCATGGTTCATCCAAAGTTTAGAGTGAAAGAAGTTTTCCTGAAGTCTTTATGCCACCGATAGGGCTTGTTCAAAATCGTCTATCAGGTCATGGCAGGCTTCAATGCCTGTAGAGAACCTGACCAATCCGGCACGCAGACCTGCGTCGGTGCGCTGCTGGTCGGTGTATTGCGCTCGCCACATGCTGGCGGGATGCACGATAAGCGACTCGACGCCACCCAAACTTACGGCATGACGCGCCAGTTTCATTGCACCAATCAGCCTCTGTGCCCGTTCATATTGCTCTTGAGGCGTTTCACCTTTGAGTTCAAAACTCATCATGGCTGTAAAGTTACGCATTTGTTCGCATGCCAGCTTATGCTGCGGATGAGAAGGGAGCGACGGATGATAGACACGTGCAATTTTCGGATGTGCTTCCAAGTATGCGGCGAGCTTTTCCGCCGTTGCGCACGCCTTTTGCACGCGCAAAGCCAAAGTGCGCAGTCCCCGCAGCAACAGCCACGAATCGAAGGCAGAGAGCGCACTGCCTAAGACGATGGTGGTTTTCCAGATTTGTTCCACAAGATGCGCCTTGCCACATACTGCTCCCGCAGTGAGGTCAGAGTGCCCACCCAGATACTTCGTGGCGCTATGCAAGACTAAGTCAATACCGTAGTCTATGGGGCGTTGTGCCAGCGGCGTTGCAAAGGTGTTGTCGCACATGGTGATGATGCCGTAAGATTTGGCAAGTGCCGCCACCGCCTTCAGGTCGGTGAGCCTCATCAAGGGGTTAGACGGCGTTTCCACGTAAATCAGTTGGGTGTTTGGACGAATGGCATGGCGAAAGGCATCCATGCATGTTTGGTCGACGAACGTGGTCTCGATGTTGAACTTGGGCATTGTGTCGCGTAGGAGCGCCATGGTGCCTGCATACAGTGAGTGTTGCGCCACGATATGTCCGCCGGCACGCACGGTGCTCAGGATTGCTGCTGCAATAGCACCCATGCCAGAGGCAGTGAGCAGTGCCGTTTCTGCGCCTTCCAGCGATGCCAGAATCTCCTGCACCTGTGCGTTGGTCGGATTGCCATAGCGCGAGTAGAATTCTTTCGGGTTAATTGCGCTGGCAAGTTCGGCAAAATCTTCAGGCTGTGCTGGGGCTTTGTAAGTTGAAGTTTGCCAGATAGGTGGCACGACGGCACGCGTTGTGTTGTGATGCGCTCCGCCGTGAATCAGCAGTGTCTCTATCTCCAGTCCGTTCCTCTCTTCTTCTCTGGCTTGGTGCGATACAGTCATTTGCCGTGATGTCTGGTTCTCAAAAATCAGCCCGTTGAGGCATGCCGTCGATTTTGCAATGCGATTAGAGTCTGCCGATAAGTTGCCGAAATTTCAACGCCCACACCATGTAGATGGCTTCGTAGATGATTTTGCGCGACATTTTGGACTTGCCCACGGTGCGGTCGGTAAAGACTATCGGAATTTCCTTGATTCGAAAGCCTTTCGCCCAAGTCTTAAAATTCATCTCAATCTGGAAAGAGTAACCGCCTGAACGGATTTCTTCAAGATTGAGCGATTCCAAGACTTTGCGTCGGAAACATTTGAATCCGCTCGTTGGGTCTTGAATCGGCATTCTTGTAATGAGGCGAGTGTAGAGGCTGGCACCTTTGGACAGCATCAGGCGCGACAGAGGCCAGTTGACCACATTTGCCACATCGCCCAAGTAGCGTGAGCCGATAACCAAGTCCGCCTCTTTGATGGCAACCAGAAAATGCGGAATCATGAACGGGTCGTGAGACAAATCGGCATCCATTTCCATCACAAAGTCGTAGCCTTGTTCAATTGCAAATTTGAACCCTCTCACATATGCAGTGCCCAGTCCTAATTTGCCTTCTCTTTGGATAAGATGCAGCCGACGCTTGTAAGTTTTCTGCAAGTCCTCGACCACTTTAGCCGTGCCATCAGGCGAGTTATCATCTACCACGAGCATATCCAAGTCGGGCACTTCTAAGCCCATCACGCGCTTAATCAGCAAGGAAATGTTCTCCGATTCGTTGTAGGTTGGCACGATGACCAATGTGCGCCCTACGGCAAGGTCTTGCACAGGCGGCAGAGATAAGGGCAAGGCGGCAGCCTGTTCGGTGATATTGGTTATTCTCAACGTTGGCATAAGAAACCGCAAGTTATGCTGTGTTTTGTGTAAATTAAGTGAAATGCTTCAATCTTGCATACTTGTATTTTAGCATCTCCTTCGAACTTCACTTGCTACTTTCTTCTTGCATTGATATGTGGCTTGTATATTTGCCGCTACAAATTACACTTTTGCATGTCACGACTGCTGCTTTGGCTACTTAACATAATCATTTTTTTCATTCTCATCGGGTATGTGCTCAATCCCCTGCTTGAGACCATGCACAGCGGCTTTTCTGACGCCGCGCAGCGTTTTACTCTACGGCACTATGCGGCGCTTTTTTCACGCACCGATATGCTCATGGCGTTTGCTTATACGCTTTTGCTTGCTTTGCTGAGTGTGCTTGGCGCTGGTCTTTTTGGTGTTACGATGGCTTATACATTCTGGCGCTTTGAGTTTCCCCTTAAGCCATTTCTTTCTCGCCTTGCGCTGTTACCACTGGGTTTGCCGCCCTTGGTCGGTGTATTTTCTTTCCAATTCCTATACAGTGAATCGGGCGCGCTGGCGCGCCTCATTCAAGCCTTATTTGGACTGTCTTCGCCGCCATTTGCCTTTGAAGGACTCTGGGCAGTGTGGTTGGTGCATGTGTATTCTTTTTATGTGCATTTTTTTCTCTTTGCTTCGGCAACGCTTTCACGCTTGGATTACGCCATAGTAGAAGCGGCTCAAAATTTGGGCGCAGGAATCTGGTCGCAGTTTTGGAAAATACTCTTGCCCCTGCTGCGTCCATCGCTGTTTTCTGCCAGTCTGATTGTCTTCGTGCTAAGTGTTGCCTCCTTTACGGCGCCCTTGCTTTTTGGCGGTCGCGCTCGGTTTCTGACCGTTGAGATTTTCAATCAAAAGATAGCTGGCGAGTTTAATCTTGCCAGTGCCATGACGATTGGCTTGGTGGTGCTTTCTGCAACCGTGGTCTTTCTTTTTGAAGCCTATCAAGGCTATACTCGCTTGATTGTGAGAGGACGCGGCACCCCGCGTGATACGCCACCTGAACGCCTATCTTTACCGTTTGCATTGCTCCTTAGCGCACAGATGCTCTTTATTGTTCTGCCTATTGTTGCGCTCATTCTCATGTCGTTTGCTGATGCTCCGCTGCAGACTGGTCGTATCTTGCCCACGGCATACAGCTTGGAACACTACCAGCGCTTATTTTCCGATGCACAGTTCTATCAACCTTTTCTCAACAGCCTTTCTATGGCTACCTTGTCAAGTGTGCCAAATTTGCTCTTTGGCTTGGGCGCAGGGATTTTAGCTGCACAGCGACGGCTCTTGCTTCAGCCTCTTGCTATGGTTTTACTTCTTTTGCCATTGGCGATTCCGGGCACGGCGCTGGCAATTGGATTGATTGCCGCATTTAGCAAACCGTCCGCTTTTGCTCTCGGGGCAACGCTGGTTGGCTCATCGAGCTTATTGCCATTGGCTTATTTTGTTCGGCACTTGCCGTATATGGTGCGCAGCGTGGCCACCGCATTAGAGACGCTGGATTATCAGCTTGTTGAAGTTGCCTTGACGCTGGGCGCCACGTTTGTGCGGGTCATCGGTCGTGTGATACTGCCTCTGATTTTGGCTTCGATTGCATCAGGATTTTTATTTACTTTTATTGGTGCTTTGGGAGAATTTCCTTGCTCGATTTTGCTCTATACTCCAGACAATATGCCTGTGGCGGTAGATATTTTTTCGCATCTTCGGCAGGGAAATTTCGGTAGTGCGGCGGCAGCGGGGGTCTTACTCATGGTTTTGGTCTTTGTGCTGACATGGCTGACGGAACTTCTCTTCAGAACGCGCATTGCTGACATGCCGCCCTCGCTCTGAGCTCAAAGCTGTAACATTTTGAGTTTGCTATCTAAGCCGACACAGAGAATATGAAAAAACTATTGGAGGCGCTTCTTCTTGATTTCCGAGAGTATCTGCTCTTGGTTTTCTTCTGCTTGCTTTCGCTGGCGCTGTTTGTCAATCAAGAAACCCCAGCCATGCGTGTGCTGCGTGCTTCAGGACTTGAGATATTTGCCACTGTGGAGCGTGGCTTTGGACTCATTGCACGATACTTCGGTCTGGTGAGCGAAAACGATGAATTGCACCGACGCAACACGGAACTGCTGGCTGAACTGTCTCTGCTGCGAAATGCCCAAGCTGAAAACCAAGAACTGAAATTGCTCTTGGATTACAAACGCCGCTCGGCGTATCCTTTGAAATTAGCCCAAATCGTTGACCGCACGTTTTCTGCTGAACGCAATTTATTTACGATTAACTTGGGCGCCAACGACAGTGTTGAGGTTAATATGCCTGTGCTGACCGATGATGGGTTGGTCGGTCGTGTGGTGCTCGTCTCGCCTAATTACGCCATTGTGCAGCCTATTATCAATCGTGATTTCAAGGTCGGTGTGGTGTCGGAAAAGACACGCACGCTTGGCACCCTGACTTGGATTCCAAAAGAGCAGCTGGCGTCGATGGAACATGTTCTGCTTAGCAACCCTGTTGAAGTCGGCGAGCGTGTCTTTACGGCACATTTCAGTTCATTTGCCGCACCAAACATCGAGGTCGGCAAAATTGTCGCCGTCGACAAAAATGAGGCACAACTGTTTTACAACATCCGCGTTGTTCCATCCGTGAATTTTGGCAAGTTGGAGCAAGTGTTCGTCATGATGCGCCCGACTGATAAAGAGTTCGAAGCCATCAGGCGCCGATACAGAGAACTGCAATAACTCTTTTTGAGCATTTGAGGCAGCGCATCTTTCTTTATGTTGGCGTCGCAGTCCTGTTAGGATTTGTGCAGCAGTTTTTCTTGGATAGGCTCTTGCTCTACGGTGCAGCGCCCGATGCGCTGATTATCTGGGCAGTTTTTATTGCGAGGCGCGAAGGTCAGAGCATCGGCACCACGGCTGGTTTTTTGATTGGCTTGATGATGGATCTTTTGCGTGGCACATTAGGCGTAGATGCCTTCTCCAAGACCGTTTCAGGGTTCAGCGCTGGTTTTTTTCGTGAAGTTGATCGTCCCAGTGCCCGAAATGAGTTTCTCTTAGCCACTGCTGTGGCGAGTCTGTCAGGTGTGGTTGCCTTTAACTTGGTGAGCTATGGCTTTACGCTGGCGTGGTGGCAATACCTGTTTTCTGCCGGTGTGGGCATGGGCTACAACTTGGTTTTGGGATACATCACTTACATCCTTGTGCTTCAACGACTCTAAGACCAACACGAGATGAGAGAGAAGACCATTTCACCGTTAGTTTATGGAGCACTCTCGCTGATATTTGCTGTGCTGCTTGGGCGGCTCTTTTACTTGCAGGTCATTTCTTCAGAGACATTTGGTCAGATTTCGTCGCAAAATAGCGTGCGCAAAATTCCCATCGATGCCTCGCGCGGCACGATTTACGACCGCAATGGCATTCCCATCGTTGAAAATCAGCCTCAGTATTCTGTGCAAGTGATTCCTGCCGAATTTGACAAATCCAAAATCCCACAGATTGCCTGGCTGTTGGGCGTTAGCGAACAGTTTTTGCATGAAAAGCTCAAGGAAGCCGAGAACTACAGCCGATATGCTCCGACACGCATTTTGCGCGACATTCGCTTCGAAGCCTTCTTGCGCCTTGAAGAACACTTGTGGCAACTGCCCGGCATTGATGTGGTGATTGAAAATAAGCGCAAATATCCTCGCAAAGATTTTCGTGCCTCGCATGTGCTTGGCTATACCAAGTTTATCTCCAAGCCAATGCTCGAGAAATTGCCCAAAGACATCTACGCCCGAGATGACATCATTGGCTACGCAGGACTTGAAAAGACATATGAAGAGTATCTGCGCGGTCAGCGCGGTTACAAGCTCATGATTGTCAACTCGCTGGGCAAGCAAGTTGCCGAGTATGAAGGCGGCTCGCAACACATTCCTGCCCAGCGCGGCGGCGATTTGTGGCTGACCATAGACGCCTCCCTGCAAGCTGTAGCGGAAAGTCTGCTGACTGCAACTGGCAAGTCAGGGTCAATTGTCGCCCTCAACCCACAAAATGGCGAAATTCTTGCCATCACCAGCAAGCCCGACTACGACCCCGCCTTGCTTGAAGGCTCGACTGATGCGGCGACTTGGAATACCCTTATCAAAGACCCTAAAAACCCGCTTTTCAATCGCACGACACAAA